>Ga0265293_10013667_pt1 | contig 10481 bp, 5 predicted proteins | sample Munlanlewell138R_FD_192505 | JGI IMG/M metagenome (GOLD analysis project Ga0265293, IMG submission 192505) | Leachate microbial communities from a municipal landfill in Southern Ontario, Canada - Leachate well 138R | ecosystem: Engineered > Solid waste > Landfill > Unclassified | place: Canada... | reverse complement strand
AACAACAAAAGACCGGCGTGTACACTTAATTACTTAACGCCTGTCCAATTTAAAGAGAGGAGACTAGCTAGAATCAACTAAGGACTACTTATTATTAAAGTTGTCTACTTATCGTTGACTTATGCAATATAAAGTGGAACTTGAAGAAGTGGCTATCTATTTTAACTTTAAAAAACCCAATTTGAAGCAATGATTTAAGAATCATAAATAAAGATACGCTTGCATAATGTACATAAATACGCGTAATATAAGTAGTAGGTATAAATTAAATGTCTTCGTTATTAGTTTTTTAAAACAAGACATTAAAAGGAGAAATAATTTATGAAAAAGCAACGTAAAACAACGTTCACAGCACTTTTTTCGATGCTTGCAATGGTTTTGGTTGGAATAAGTACATTTTTTGCTATCACCAATGAAACATTAGAAACAAAAGCCGAGCCTCAAGTTATAACGGTAATATTTCCTAAGGCTTCTTCTGATTCAACTTCTGCGTTTACTACTAGCACCATCGAAACTGGTGCTAATAGTCTGAAAGATGCAATTAACGGGCAGTATATTGATACTAACACCATTGTCACTAGAGTTTATGCCGGTACTAAAGGTTTCAAATACGGAGCCGGTAGCGCTGTTGGTGTTTGGGAATTTACTACAACGTACGCTGCAACTAAAATTAAAGTAACACTTAACCAATATGGATCTGATGCTACTTCTACGGCAAAAGTTACTGCTGGCTCTTCCTTTGCCACGAGCGATATTATTTCCACAGATACTTTGGTCACTTTAGATAGTATAAGTACTAATTCTTTCAAAATTGAACAAGTAAAAACTAGTAGTGGTAGGTTTTATTTATCAGAGATTGAATTTACCTTTATCACTGCAGAATTTGGAACATTGGACCGAATTGAATTAAATACCGGCAATGTTCAAACAGAATTTGGTTTAGGAGAAACTTTTAGTTCTACTGGTCTTATAGTGACAGCTTATGATACGAGTAACGCTACTAAAGATGTTTCTTCAGAAGCAACTACTAATCATGCTGGTATAGTTTTTGGAGAACAACATTTAGGAAGTCGTGCAGTCATTGTTTCTTATCAAGGAAAACAAGCCGAATATAGTATATCGGTAATAAAAAAAATAGTTTATAAAGAAATAATATATACTTCGGAAATCAAGTTAGGAGCCACTTATTCTATCGGTGCAAAATCAGTGCAAATGGTTATGACAGAACCAAGTGGGGCAAATAAATTTTTTGGTAATGCTTTAGTTTCTACACAAACCGATGGCGAAGGATACACTACCTTTGAAGGTCCCTCTGTAACTCTTAGGTTTGAGTTAGTAAGAGGATCTTTAGCAGGAACTTATTCTTTTGAAATTTTAAATGGTAGTCATGTCGGTAAATATATTGCTGCCCCCACTGACTCTTCAAAAAATGAACTCCATATTATTGATTCGATTATTGATCAATCTTCATGGAACCTTCAAAATTATCCAGATATAACTAGTGTTTCAATAAGTAATCGAAATATTAGATACAATGCTGCTAGCCCTCGTTTTGCGACATATACTTCAGCTCAAACTGGTGTTCAACTTTATGTTGATGAAGATACGATACCTGCTGAAAGTTTTGGAAATCTACATCATATTGAAATAGCTACTGATCTTGCTAAAACAAGTTATTTTGTTGGTGAACCTTTTTCAAATGCGGGTTTAATTGTTACAGGATATGACGGAGCTGACCCCGAAACTGCTAATGAAATGACTATTACCGAATATACAACTTCTCCAGATAATGGCTATGTATTTTTACAAAAAGACATTGGTCCAGTTGATATTATTGTCACAGTAAATGTTGACGGTGTTTCAAAAAGTGAAGATTATGAGGTTGAAGTTTTTGCTGGCAGAACATTTAATAAAGTTACGTCACAAAGTGATCTCTTATTTAAACATACTTACACTTTTGCTACTGAAGGAGAAGCTATGAGTAGCGTTGTTAGTAACTTTGCAAATCCAATTGATATTAATTATGATGCTGGCAGTTTTACAGAAGTTACTCAACTATTAACTGTTTCGCTTGAGATTGGTAAAGTTAAAGGAAGTTATGCTTTTAAAATCTTAAGTGGAGCTAGTGCTGGTAGATATCTGGCATATACTGGCAGTAGTACAGGCCTTTCCCAAGTTACGACTCTAGATGATAAAGCCTCATGGTTTGTTGTGTTTGAAGAAGGTGATTATGTTCATATTGCTTCGGCAATTAGTGAAAATAGAGGAATTGTCTATAATGAAACAAACGATCGCTTTGCTGCCTATGCCCATACTTATGAAGGAAATGTTCAAACATTTCTCTATTCAGAAAGTGGATTAATAGACTCCACCGAAGAAGCATTAGCGTTAGCAACCGAAGTTAATGAAGGTGTTGGTGAAGGAGCTAAGGGCAAATGTCACGAAGCTTATGATTTCTTAAAAGACGTTTATGATCGTCTAAGTAGTGCTGGACAAGCCGCCTTTGTTATGACAAGTTCAAATGAAGATATTGCCGCTGCTGCTGCACGTTATGCATATCTTGAAAATTGGGTTGCATTAAATCCAAATCCAGATGGAAGTCCGTCAATTCTTGACATTACATCTACACAAACAATTACGATTGTTATCATTATTAGTGTTTTAGGTATTTCAACTCTTGCTGGTTATTACTTTATTCGTAAAAGACCAAAAGAAGAAACAACTAATTAAACATAACTAAATAGTTATTAAGGGTTACGATGAATTCGTAGCCCTTTTTAATAAAATTATTTTAAATAATTAGTAGGGAAATAAATTGAAAGTTTAATTTAAGAAATTAAAAAGTGTTTTCTGATTGAATTTAATCTATTGTTTGTTAAGTAAACACACAAAAATATATAAAAAACCTTGCGTATTTTTTTGTAGTGTATTATACTAAAAGTGCACCTACAACGTCGCTAGCATTTAGCGATTTCTAAAATCATTTATCAAATCCTTATAATAAGGGGGCCACAATTATGAAGAGGCACAATAAACTTTTTCCTTTCTTTTTCCTTTTGTCTTTAGGATTAATTGCTAGTTTTAGCACGAATTTTATTAATAAAGAACCATTAGAAGTCAAAGGCCAAACATACACTTATGAAAAAGTCACTTCAAGCGATGATATTAACACGAGTGACACTTACAAAATAGGTTTTGTATATAGTAGCAATACTTACTATTACACAGGAAGTGTTGTTAGTAGTAAAATGACTTTTGATGTAATTCCAACAGAAGCTGGAGACGTAAAATTAGAGTCGGGCGATACTGGCTATTACTTAAAAAGCGGCGATAAGTATATTAATAACACAAGTAGCACAAACATTGCCCTAGGTGCCAAAGCAAGTCAATGGGTTTTCTTTTATAATCATGAAAAGGGAATATTGCCTATTGCTAATGCTACTTTTGGCTATCGCTTTTTAGGCCGCGAAAATGCAACTTCAACAAACGTAAAGGCTTATGCTGCAAGTGGCTTTGCTGGTGATGGAGGAAGTTATCCAACCGCCTACCTTTATAAACCTGTCTTAGTATCTTTTGGTGAGTTACATCACATTAAAGTTAATGCACTACCGAATAAGACATCTTATTTAGTTGGTGAAACCTTTTCATCAGAAGGTTTATCCTTAATAGGTTATGATGGAGCAAATGAAGAAACGGCTAATACAATTACAATTACTGATGGTTTTACAACGAATTATGATAATCATGTTTTTGTAAGTGGTGATGTTGGAACAAAATCTGTGACGGTTACTTATCAAGGCAAAACAACTTCTTTTAATATTTTAGTTGAAAGTCCTCCAATCGTAGAATCTAATCTAAAACTACATGTTGATGATTTTAATACGACAAGTTATGCAGCAAATAACGGAGAACATGAAAAAGTTTCAATTGATGGACTAGGAACATTAAAATATTTTACAAACCAAGTAATGAAATTTAAACAAGGCGACCTTTATTATATGCAGTGGCAAGCTAGTAATGGTTATATGTACAACATATCAAGTTTTGCTGCGATTCATTCAATTATTATTGATAAAGGCTCTGGAACAGATGCTGTAAATAATCTGGTTATTAAAGAAGGAGTAACAATTATGCCTACAAGTGGGACAACAATTAGTCCTACCACCGAGGGCACAAAATCAATATATGTCTTTAGTAGTAACAAGCCATTCTTTTATATTTCTACAGGTGCAATTTCAAGAATTGAAACACTTGAAGTTATTCCGAAAAAAACGGTTGATGACGCTAATGATTGGGCAGACACCTTCTTAAGTACTACTGGTGCAATATGCAAAAACGACAATACAACAGATATTGCCGCCCTTACATCAGCCTGGGCTACTTTAAAATCTACTTACCAAGGATTAGGTGCAGATTCTAAAAACTATTTTGTGCTTTATAATGATACAAGTATCGCCTCAACAAAAGTTCGTTATATTTACATTGTAAATAAATACGGACTAGATAACTTTATTAAAGACTACGAAGGGAATCTTTACTTATCAATAGTTATCGATAATCCACTTGCAGTAAATAAAATACAAAATATTTATATTGTTATTATTATTTCGCTTCTTGGTTTAACAACACTTGTTGGATTTTATTTTATTTCAAAAAAGAAGAAAATTGAAATTATTTAATTTGGTTTAATTCACTAGATTTAAAGGTCGATTTACTTATCGGCCTTTTTCTTTATGTCTATTTTTTATATAATAAAAGTAAGTAGAAATAAGAAGAAAAATAACTTACTTATTTTAGAAAGAAGAAAAAGAAAATGAGCATTAAAGAAAAGTATTTTCATGAGAATGTTGTTTATCAAATTTATCCACGAAGTTATAAAGACGCAAATGGAGATGGAGTAGGTGATATTAAGGGTATTATTTCTAAACTTGATTATTTAAAACTATTAGGTATTGGTATTATTTGGCTTAGTCCAGTATACGAATCTCCTCATGATGATATGGGATATGACGTTAGTAATTATTATAAAATCCATAAAGAATACGGAACACTTGAAGAAATGGAGCTTTTAATTAGTGAAGCTAAAAAAAGAGACATCCGTATTATTATGGATTTAGTTGTCAATCATACAAGTGATGAACATGAATGGTTTATTAAAAGTAAAGATGTTAACTCTAAATATCATGATTATTATATTTGGAGAAAGGGTAGAAAAAATAATACAAGACCTCCGAATAACTGGCAGTCTAATTTTAGTGGTTCGGCTTGGAAATATGATAAGGATGTTGATAAATGGTACTTACATTTATTTAGTGAAAAACAAGTTGATTTAAACTTTCATAACAAAGAAGTAATTGAAGAAGTTAAAAAGATTATTAAGTTTTGGATGGATAAAGGAATATATGGGTTTAGATGTGATGTTATTAATCAAATATATAAAACAAGTTTAGATAATGGTCGGCAAAGAATCTTTTTAACAGGCAGAGAACATTATTTAAATCAAGAAGGTAATCATTTAATTCTAAAAGAATTACAAAGGGACGTTTTTTCTAAATATGATTCAATGACTGTTGGTGAAACATTTCGAGTGGATTTTAAAAACGCGAATAAGTTTTTAGATGATGAACTTGATATGGTTTTTCAATTTGATCATGTTAATGTTGATCGCTTTTCTGTACCTTTATTTAAGAAAAAATATCGACCAAGAAAACTTAAGAAAATTCTTTTTAATTGGCAACAAAACGTCTCATGGAATACAAACTATTTAGAAAACCATGATCAACTAAGAAGTATTCCTCGTTTTGGTGATGAAAAAAATTATTATTTAGAATCCGCTAAGATGCTTGCGATGCTTACTCTACTTTTAAAAGGAACACCCTTTATTTATCAAGGTCAAGAAATAGGGATGTTAAACATTGGCACGGATAATTTAGAAGATATTAAAGACGTTGCCGCAGTGACTGTTTATAACTTACTTCGTAAATTATTAATACCGCATCGTTTAGCTTTAAAATTAGTTAATACAATTAATCGAGATAATGCTCGCACTCCAATGCAATGGGATAAAACTAATCATGCTGGATTCACTACTGGCGATCCTTGGCTTAAAGTTAATCCTAACTATCAAGACATTAACGTCGAAAATAACTTAAAAGATCCTAATTCTTTATTTTATTTTTACCAAAAATTAATTAAATTAAGAAAAGAAATTAAAGCTTTGAGTTACGGTAACTTTAATGCTTTATCTACTTCAGGTAACTTAATTGCTTTTACAAGAACGTTTGGTGAAGATGAATATACAGTTATCTTAAATTTAACAAACAAAAAAAGAAAAAATCCTTTATTTTTAAGAGGAGAAGTTATTCTTTCTAATTATGATGAAACTAATTACGAAGATAAAAAATATTTAGCTCCTTATGAAGGTGCTTTAATTAAAACTTCTTAAATTATTTATTTATAACAAAATTACAAAAAGTTATGATATGAGTTTTTTTGATGTACAACACGATAAACAACAACTATCTTTTCTTCCTCGTTTATCTTATAAAAAACTAAATGGTTTTCAACGATTAAAAACTTAAAGCCTTGTTTTTTTAATATTTTATATCTTGGATTTGATCCCTTTTGTGGGAACATTCCTAGTGATAAAATAGCAGTTTCTAATTTATCTAAATATGAAATTTTCAAGAGAAAATTCTTTTATGATTATACTTTTGCACTATTCTTCGATAAAATAACTTTGAAACGGAGGCTTTCAAATATGAAAAAAATTAAAGGAAAAACATTTTTAGCAATGTTCCTAGCAATGTTTGCTTTAACATTAAGCTCATGCTCAATGGACCCAGTTGTTGGTCCACAAGGAGAAATCGGCTTAACTGGTGAAAAAGGCGAAGACGGCCTAACGCCTTTTATCGGAGACAATGGTAACTGGTGGATAGGCGATACTGATACTGGTATTCCTGCAACTGGTGATCAAGGCCCTAAAGGTGACCAAGGTGACCAAGGTGACCAAGGCCCTCAAGGACCTCAGGGAGAAACCGGACCTCAAGGCGATACTGGTGCGACTGGCGCAACTGGAGCTCAAGGTGAACAAGGCGACCAAGGTATCCAAGGTGAAAAGGGTGATCAAGGTGAAAAGGGTGACAAAGGTGACCAAGGCGAAAAGGGCGATCAAGGCATCCAAGGTGAAAAAGGTGAAAAAGGCGACACTGGAGCAACCGGCGCGACCGGAGAAAAAGGTGATACCGGCACTCAAGGTGAAAAAGGTGACAAAGGTGACCAAGGCATCCAAGGTGAAACTGGAGAAAATGGCTTAACGCCTTATATTGGTGATAATGGTAATTGGTGGATTGGTGAAACTGATACTGGTATAGAAGCAACTGGTCCACAAGGCGATACTGGCGCGACTGGAGAAAAAGGTGACACCGGAGTTCAAGGCGAACAAGGTGTTCAAGGTGAAAAAGGCGACAAAGGCGATAAAGGCGACAAAGGCGATAAAGGTGACAAAGGCGATACTGGCGACCAAGGTGCTAAAGGTGACCAAGGAAGTAAGGGTGACCAAGGTGATAAAGGCAATCCTGGAGATAAAGGCGATAAGGGTGAAAAAGGCGACAAAGGCGATAAAGGTGACAAAGGTGACAAAGGTGACAAAGGTGACACTGGCGCAACCGGAGCAACTGGAGCTCAAGGCGAACAAGGTGTTCAAGGTGAAAAAGGTGAAAAAGGTGACCAAGGAGATGCCGGTAAAGATGGTTCGGCTGGTTCAGATGGTAAGTCAGCTTATGAATTATATTGTGATGCTTATCCCGAATATGATGGTAGTGAAGAAGATTGGCTTAACGATTTAATTAATGGTAATTTAGGTAATAAAGTAAAACACACTGTTAAATTTGATAGTAATGGTGGAACTGATGTTGATGACCAATATGTTTATCATGGTGAAAAATTAGAAAAACCAGAAGTATCACGTCTTGGTTATCTTTTAGATGGTTGGTATATTGATGGTGAAAAATGGATGTTTCATGGATACTCAGTTACATATGATATGACATTAGTAGCCCGTTGGGATGTTGACGAAACTTATTTTTCTGATTGGGACTTGGCTTTGCCAAGTGGTTATACATCATTTTATACAATTCATGATGAAGCTACAATTGGTAAAGAATATACAACACGCGGTGTTGTTACGGCTTTAAACGGCGGGCAAATTTATCTTCAAGATGGTAATAATGATAATCTTCTAATTTACAATGTTAATGCTGCTGCGACTTTATTGGTTTTAGATGTCGTTGATGTTTTTGGCGCTTATTCAGTTAATAATGGTGTACCTCAATTATTAGTGGATGAAGATGATTCTCACTATGTTGAATATCTTCCTGGATTGAGTTATGAGGATGTTGATTTAGAACTTTTAGTTGTTAGAACATCTTCTGATCTTAACTATATAGCTAATTTACCCGCTAAAGATTATGGTAAAATGTTTAAATTTATGGACGTGACAACTGGTTATTATAGTGGTAATAGTTTTCCAATTTTTCTTGATGGAGTTAGTGTTCCTTTCTTTATCGGCTATAGCGCATTACATGAGCACTATGGGACAAACCGTGACGCAATTAAGAACTTAATTGAAGACCTCTATTATAATGACACTGTCTTTGATATTATCGGTGTTCTTTATAAAGGCGTAAGCCCTTATGCTTATGGTATTAATGTTACCTCTAGTACTTTTAATTTTAGATAAACTAGTATTCTATAATCTTTAATAAAATTAAGTATTAGATAATATCGATAATTTTAATTTATTCTTTTAAGCATTTATGATTATCGTGTAAACCGGAGTTGCAATACAGTTTACACGAAACAATCGAAGTGAAAATCGTATAAAATTTATTTTTTCCAGTAAAACATAATCATAGTATAGTATTGACAAATGTATATTTTGTCGTGTAAAATGTAGTTATAATACGAATTACACGAAAGAAATTATTTATGTACATTGAAAGACACATTGAAGAAATATTAAAAGAAACTATTAAAAGCTTTAAAGTCGTTTTAATTACGGGGGCACGACAAGTTGGCAAATCCACAATGCTCAAACAAATATTTAGTGACAGTTACAATTATGTGACATTGGATGATATTTTAAATTTGTCATTAGCTAAAGATGATCCTAAATTATTTTTTGAAAATAATACTCTGCCGCTTATTATTGATGAAGTTCAATATGCTCCTATATTATTTACAGAAATAAAAAGAATTGTTGATCGTAGTGAATTTTATGGACAAATTATTTTGATTGGTTCACAAACATTCGCTCTCATGCAAGGTGTCGTCGAAACACTAGCAGGACGTGTGGCTATATTAGAATTAAATGGACTTTCTTTTCGAGAAATTAATGGTTTTAAATATAAAGAACCTTTTGTTCCTACCTCATCTTATTTCAATAAGTTAGAAGAAATATCAAAAAAAGATCTCTGGGAAGTAATTCATAGAGGAGACATGCCAGAACTTTATAAAAATGAATTTATTAATTTAGATATTTTTTATGGCTCTTACGTTAAGACTTATATTGAAAGAGATGTAAGAAATATTTTAAATATTAAAGATTTAGATATCTTTTCAAAATTTTTAGTCTCACTAGCATCAAGAACTGGTAGTTTATTAAATTATCATAACATTGCTAAGGAAGTAGGAAAAAATGAAAAAACAATTAAAAACTGGATTAAAGTTTTAGAAAGTTCAGGCATTATTACGCTTGTTAGACCATTTACTAATAACGCGATTAAAAGAGTTGTCGAAACGCCAGTTATATATTTTCTTAATACCGGATTAGTGAGTTATTTATTACGTTGGACTTCAAAAGAAACTTTACAAAACGGTGCCTTTAGTGGTCAAATACTAGAAACTTATGTTGTTAGTGAAATAATTAAATCATTTAAAAATAATGGTTATATTAATCCTCCCCTTTCTTTTTATCGAGATTTTGACGGTCAAGAAATTGATTTAATTATTGAAAAAGATGGATTTCTTTTTCCAATCGAAATTAAAAAAACGATGAATCCAAAAAAGGATATGGCGAAGAATTTCCAAAAATTAAATAAAGCTTTTGGTTTTGAAGTCGGTAATGGTGTGATTTTATCTTTATTAAAAGAAAAAGTGAAATTAAGCGATAAGTTATATGCTTATCCTATTTATAAAATTTAGTTGTTAAGAGGTTTAACTTTATTCTAAATCATTAAAATTTTAGACCGACGATAAGAAAACATACTAATTTTTATGAATTGACCTTTTTGTTGGCAAATAATTGACCTTTTTGTAGAAATAGTTAATTATTTGCGTTTTACATATAAGGAAGCTGAACGATAACCTTTAAGTAGACAACCTATAAATAAAGATAGTCAGCTTTGTTTTGGTAAAATACAAGAAGGAGGAGAAAATGTTCACCAAAGAAGAAAAGTATGCGATTGGTAAAGAAGCGTATG
>Ga0265293_10013666_pt1 | contig 10482 bp, 8 predicted proteins | sample Munlanlewell138R_FD_192505 | JGI IMG/M metagenome (GOLD analysis project Ga0265293, IMG submission 192505) | Leachate microbial communities from a municipal landfill in Southern Ontario, Canada - Leachate well 138R | ecosystem: Engineered > Solid waste > Landfill > Unclassified | place: Canada... | reverse complement strand
GGGTCAGTCTATTGCATGAACTCAACAAACCAGGTCAATAAATTTTCCGACAGCCTGACTTCGGCAAAACGAGTGCTGGCCGCCTTGTTCGCCGGGCTTTTAATAATGATGTTTTTGCCTGGCGAGCTGGTTGCTCGGGTAAACGCCTATTTGCCGTTGCACATAGCACTGGAAACAGGTGCGATTATTACGGCCACTATGGTGTTTGTTATGGGCTGGCATACCATCAGTATTCGCCCGAATTATCGTGTGCTGGTGATGGCCTGCTGCTTTTTTGGTGTCGCCCTGCTTGATTTTTCCCATATGATTTCCTTCGACGGGATGCCGGACTTTATATCGCCGAGCGCGCCGGAAAAAGCGATCAACTTCTGGCTTGCTGCGCGCCTTTTTGCTGCAGTGGCAATGCTGGCCTATATCTTGTTGCCTGCCTCCGAAGCTGGCACAGGTGCGCGCTGGATGGTGCTGGCTGGAGTACTGCTGGCAGTTGCTCTTTTCCATGTGTGGTTTCTTTATTTCCCGCAATGGGTACCGACTACTTTTGACCCTGTCACCGGCCTGACCTGGTTCAAAGTTGGAAGCGAGTTGTCATTTTCGGCGGTTTTTGCCGTGTGTGCGGTGGTGTTATGGCAACGCTGCCAGGCAGAGGGCCGACAAGACGTACTGGATCTGTCACTGGCCTGCGGGACCATGGCTGTCAGCGAAATATTTTTTACCATCTATGTGTCAGTTGATGATGGTTATGCTCTGATAGGTCATATCTACAAAATTGCCGCTCATGGCTTGTTGTACCGAGCCATTGTGGTTAAAGGTGTTAAGCAGCCTTACCGTGAAATTGAAATGCTGGGGCAGCGTATCGCCGCAACATTGGATGCTCTGCCCGATATGCTGTTTGAGTTATCAGCGGACGGTGTTATTTATGACTATCACTCCAAAAGGCACCATCACCAATTGCTTGCCAGCCCCGAAGAGTTTCTGGGTAAATCGATAGAGTTGTTTATGCCGCCGCATGCTCTGCGGACAATAAAAGAAGCGATTGCTGATATAGACGCTACCGGCGTGACCAACGCGCGGCAGTATTACATTGGCGAGGGAGAGCAAAAAAGCTGGTTTGAATTATCCGGTGCTGCGCTTACCACAATGTCGGGAGAAACCCGATATGTGATGGTGGTGCGTGATATCACCGAACGCATGCAAGCCGATATAGAACAGCGTATTGCTGCCACTGCGTTTTCCGCTCAGGAAGGCATCATGATCACTGACGCGGAGACACGGATCCTGCGCGTTAATGACTCATTTGAAAAAGCAACCGGATACACCGAACAGGAAGTTATAGGCAAAAAACCTTCGTACCTGAGTTCCGGGCGCCACGACGCTGCTTTTTACAAAAACATGTGGCGAAGTATTGAGGAGCAGGGTTACTGGCGCGGAGAAATCTGGAACCGACGCAAAAGTGGCGAGATTTATCCCCAGGCGCTGACCATTACTGCCGTGCGTAACGCAGACGGCGAGATCTGCAATTTTGTTGGCGACTTTATTGATATTTCGGATCTAAAAGCAGCCCAGCAGAAAATCAGCCGGTTGTCATATTTTGATGTATTGACGGGTTTGCCAAATCGGGAGCGCTTGATACAGATTCTGGCCGACACTATCCAGAAAGGTGCTGAAAAGGGCCGCTTCGGCGCTGTGCTTATTGTTAATCTGAATGATTTTAAAACCATTAATGAAACCATAGGTTACTCCGCAGGCGATAAGTTGCTGATGGTGGTGGCTGACCGCTTGCGTGCTTTGGCGGGTCAACAAAACAGCGTGGCTCGTTACGGTGGTGATGAGTATGTTGTGGTTCTTCAGAATTTTGAAGGCGATGCTACTGCTGTCGCTGATATTGTCGGGCAAAAAGCCCAGTCTATTCTGGCTGTGCTGGAAGGGGACTATGAGCTTGATGGTGGCAGGTATTACACAACAGGTTGTATTGGTGTCACCTTGATCGCCCCCGACAAACATCAAGCGCCTGATTTGTTATTAAAACAAGCCGGTATTGCATTAACACAAGCCAAAATGGTCGGCCGTAACAATGTGATGTTTTTTGATCCGTCGCTGCAGGAATCGCTCAGCGAACGCGTGCAGCTGTTGGCTGATCTGCGTGAGGCTGTGCGTCTCAAACAGTTTGAGCTTTACCTGCAGCCCCAGCAGCTTGCGGACGGAACTATTGTGGGTGTTGAGGCGCTGGTGCGCTGGAATCATCCGCTGCGCGGTATGTTGTCGCCAGCAATTTTTATTCCGTTGGCAGAGTCGCATGACATGATGGTGATACTGGGCCGCGAAATTCTGGATCTGGGTCTGGATATTCTGCAGCGCTGGAGCAGCAGCCCGCAGTTTGGGCATGTGAAGCTGAGTATTAACCTGGCGGCGGAGCAATTTTATGAGGCAGATTTTTGTTCGCGCCTGATGCAGGCTATCAAAAGTCGGCAGATTGATCCGACATTATTGATGCTGGAATTCACCGAGTCTACGTTGATGAACAACATGACGCAGGCGCGCCAGATTATGCAAGTGATGAGCGAAGTCGGTATTCGTTTTGCGATTGATGACTTTGGTACCGGATATTCTTCGTTGGCTTATTTGAGTGAATTGCCACTGCATCAATTAAAAATTGACCAGTCTTTTGTGCGCAAGATGAATGAGCGCAACAACAATCGTCAGATCATTCAGACCATTGTTGATATGGCTTCATCGCTAGGTATGGAAGTTATTGCCGAAGGAGTGGAGACTGAGGAACAAAAAGAGCAGTTGAACAAGCTGGGTTGCAAGCAGTATCAGGGCTATTTGATTGGCAAACCAATGCCGGTGACAGAATTTGAACACTGGCTGCAACAGCAAAGCTGATGCAGCCAGGTTAAGATGTTATGACGCCCAACGGTGTTAGCGTACAGTAACAGTGACTTTTTCCGAGACTACCGGTGGGTTGTGCGGAATATGCAGATGGTCACCCAGCACCAGTTGCAGAGTGTGTGTGCCCGGCTCCAGCGTCAACGTGGCTTCAGTCTGACCGAGGCCAAAGTGCATGACATCCCCGCCCAGTGGCTGGCTCAGATCTGCAGGTATGTCCTTATCGATCAGCAAGTGATGGTGTCCGGTATTTTCCCTTTCAATGCCGGCAGGAGCCACGCCCATGCCGCTGAGACCAAAAACGACTGTAAATGTACGCTCTACAGTTGCGCCGTTTTCAGGGGAGACAATATAAACCTGGGCTCCTTGCGGAGCTGCAGATTGCTGTGCGAATAACGCGGCTGAAAGCCCGAGTGCTGCAACCATGCCGGTGAAAATGGCGAATTTGTTTTTCATACGACTACTCCGAATTTAATGGCAAAAAAGATCTTATCTGCTGCATGGCAATGCTTGCAAGCGATTGATTTTTTGCGAGGAAATAGTCTGCTGATTTACTGCCAAGGGATGGTGCCCGGGGGCGGAATCGAACCACCGACACGATGATTTTCAATCATCTGCTCTACCAACTGAGCTACCCGGGCATGGGCATTTTCTAGGTCTTGCGTGAGTGCCGTACCTGCTCGGTCGGCGACAAGGCGCGTATTAAAACCGTTGCCGCTGCCGGAGTCAAGCCCGAGTTTATTCCTTTTCAGGTGCAACGTATCCGCTGGCAGTATCAAAGTCCTGATTCGACAGAAAACGCTCCATCTGTTCAGTCAGATAACGTCTGTCGTCGGCTGACGCCATGCTCAGGTGTTTTTCATTGATCAGCATGACCTGCTGCTTTTGCCATTCCTGCCAGGCCTGGGCGGAGATGTTCTCAAAAATGTCGCGCCCTTTTTCGCCAGGATACGGAGGTGTCGGCAGGCCAGGCAGCTCTTTCTGGTATTTTCTACAGTAAACGGTACGGCTCATTGTGGTGTTCCTCTAGTGCGGCCAATTGCTGCAGCAATTTTTTGACCGGGGCAGACAACCCGAGATTCTGGCCTTTTTTGTCAGCAGTTGCCAGCGAGTACCAGCATTGGTCCGGGGAGTTCTCGGCCACTGCTGGCGATTCCAGCTGCGCAACAACCGGGGTGATATCCAGATGGAAATGGCTGAAAGTGTGGCGCATGACGGGCCAGATACGTTTTACCTTGCTGCCAAATTGGGACAATCGTGTTTCCAGGCTGTCCATGTGTTCGTATTCAGGCAAACTCCATAAACCGCCCCATAAACCGTTGGGTGGGCGCTGCTGCAGCAATACCTGGCCATCCGGCAGTGCCAGTATCAGCATAAAAGTCTGACGTACGGGCATGGTTTTACGTGGTTTCGGCGCCGGCAGCGTAGTGGTCAGTCCCTGCACAAACGCCTGGCAATTCTCAACAAGGGGGCAGGTCTGACAGAGTGGTTTACTGCGTGTACACACTGTTGCTCCCAGGTCCATCATCGCCTGTGTATAAGCATCAACACGAGTGTGGGGCGTAGCCTGCTCAGCAAGCGCCCACAACTGTTTTTGTGTGGTTGACTCGCCTGACCATTCGCGGATTGCGAAAAAGCGGCACAGCACACGTTTGACGTTGCCGTCCAGAATCACGCCGCGTTTGCCCATGCTCAGGGCCTGGATGGCACCGGCTGTGGAGCGCCCAATACCCGCTAAGCTGCACAGTTCATCCAGATCAGCAGGGAAGTCACCGTTGTATTTATTAACAACAATTTGTGCGGTTTTATGCAGGTTGCGCGCCCGTGCGTAATAACCAAGTCCCGTCCATAAATGCAGAACTTCATTAATGTCAGCCTTGGCCAGGCTGTGGACGTCGGGAAATCGCCCGATAAAACGTTCGAAGTAGGGGATCACCGTGCTGACCTGCGTTTGCTGCAGCATAATCTCGGAAATCCAGACTCGGTACGGCGTAATGTCCTGTTGCCAGGGCAGGTCGTGACGGCCGTGCTGGTCAAACCAGCTCAGCACGGCTGCGGAATCAAGCACTGGATAATCGGGTTCTTGCACTTCGGCCTGCTTTGGCATGTCTGCTACTGGAGCAAATTACGGATGCGGTTACGCACGTTTTCAATCTGCTCGCCAACCGCTTCACTGGCACGACGCTCAATTTCTCCGCGTGCAATTTCCGCAAACATTTCGCGCACACGTTGCAGGTCCGGGCTACAGAAGCGTGCCGGCGAGTCGCTGAAAGCGGCATTGCAGCGCACGGGCCAGGCAATATTCTGAAAGTCTTCGTTAATAACAATGCTCTGAGGTGCCGGTTCTCCCAGAACGGTAAAGGCCATCTGATAATCAAAACGGCTATTGAGTAGATCAATGCCACCGCTGCCTGCAATGTCGAAATTATCAAGGCGAATATTGAGATCATGTGCGCTCAGTCCATTGCTGAAGTTTAACGCAGCCAGGGTGTTGCTGATTTGCAGACGGTCCGGCCATTGTGCGGCGAGATCTCCGTTCGGGCTGAGTACTGAAATTGCTGAGAAAACCTGTTTGAGCATATTGATATCAACAACACTTTCGCTGACCTGCATCTGGCTGCTGCCACTGATGCTGTTCAGCATTTCGCCAACTGTGTTGCCTGCCAGCTGGTGATCGGAAATGACATCAAAGCGGCCATCAAAAAAGCGCAGCCAGGGAAGTTCGGCCGGCAGTGCGCTGGCGTTGATATTGGATAGACCGCTGTTCAGAGTCAGCTGGGGTGGAGACGTGCGGGCATTGAGCTGCGCCTGCATATCGATCTCTCCGCCATAAAAACCGATTGATTGTGTATTCACTACAAGCAAGCGGTTTTCCAGCGCCAGTTCAAAGTTCGCAGGAACAAACTGGATGCCGCCTATACGCAGATCACCAATGGCATGGCTGCCGCGCACATTGACGGAGGCCAGCAGGTCAACAGGGATTTGGCTTTCCAGAAACGCTGCGATCTGTGCGTTTTCTGCTTCGGGCGTCGGCTCTGCGGCGGTTTCCGGGCTTTGCGGCGCACTTTCTGGCAGCCAGGCATCCACATCCAGTTGCTGGCTGCGTAGGTTGTAGTTCAGTTGCAACGGGCGATTGTCTGCTGCCAGCACAATGTCGGCATCCAGTTCGACACGATCAGTGCGTTCGTTATTGCCCAGCTCCAGTGCCAGCGTATTAACGCGAATACGTTGCAGATCACCTTGTGCATCCAGTTGCTGTACTGCCACCTGCTGCTGGTTCGGCGGCGGCAGATCAGGTTCCTGATCTGTGAAGTTGGCGAGTAGATGTGGCAACGGGAAACGGTTGCTGCTCAGGTTTACCTGCCAGCTCAGTGCATTCAGGAAATCACGCACCTGGATTTGTCCTGTAACCTGCAGTGGGCTGAAGGAAAGTTCCAGGTCGTCCAATTGCAGATTACCGGCGTTAATGTCCACGCGTGCGGTGGTTTCCAGTGACAGCGGAAGTGTGCGGCCACTGCCGGCATCATTCAGGTTCATCGACAGGGACAGCGGGAAGGGCTGGTAGTCAAGGTTGGTATTGCGGCTGCTGAGATTGATATTGCGAATATCGGCGTGCAGGTCGCGCTGATGATCCTGAATCAGGAAGCTGGCGTTGCTTAAGGTAATCTGCTCGATGTTGACGGCAACCGGGACTTCGTTGGGACTGGTGTTGGCGGGCGCATTAGTGGATGCCGGTTGCTCCCTGCCTACTGGCCAGTTGCTGTTGCCGTTGCGGTCTACTATCCAGTTGACGTGCAGGTTCTCGGCCAGCAATTCCTGCATGTTCAGCTGCCCGCGCAGCAAACCAGCTGGATCCAGTCGAAGTGAAATGCGTGAAAATGAGGCCAGCTCTTGCGGGCTGTCCGGGTTGCGCAGGCGTACATCGTCAATGCCAATGCCAAATACCGGCCAGAATTGCCAGCTCATATCTCCCGCAATGCTCAACTGTAATCCACTTTGTTGTGCAACCAGGTTTTCCAGCGTGCCACGATAGCGATTTGGATTGATGACGGTGAACAGGATAAAAACCAGGGCAACGCTGAAAACAATCACGCCGCCTGCAACAATAATTAAAAATTTAGCCAATCTATTCATGGGCTTGCCTCGTTGATTACCTGCGCTGCCATCGTCGGGGGCATAAAGTGTACCGTAGAAAACAGCAGCAACGCGTATATTTTTGGTAAACGATCCAGCCGTCAAAATAGTCGTTGGCCGCGCAGAAAAAGGGGCAAACTGGCTGTTCGGAGGGGTTCGGGCTTATAATGCGCCCGCATAATGAATTTGGCATCATCAGGCAGGATTAATGTAATGGCAGAGCAGGCACAAAATCGTCAGGCCTCGGTAGAGCGTAACACCAAGGAAACCCAGATCCGCGTGAGCGTTAATCTGGATGGCACAGGTATTCTGAAGTGTCAGACTGGTGTTCCGTTTCTGGATCACATGCTGGACCAGATCGCTCGTCATGGACTCATCGACATGGATATCCATGCGGTTGGGGATCTGGAGATTGATGCCCACCATACGGTTGAAGACTTGGGGATCACCCTGGGGCAAGCCTTTAACAAGGCCCTGGATCGCAAAGGTATTCGCCGTTATGGCCATGCCTATGTGCCACTGGATGAAGCGCTTTCACGTGTGGTTATCGACTTTTCCGGCCGTCCCGGCCTGGAATTCCATGTGCCGTTTACCCGCGCCTCTGTGGGTGGCTTCGATGTGGACCTGTTCTACGAGTTTTTCCAGGGTTTTGTGAACCATGCCCTGGTGACTTTGCACATCGACAATTTGCGTGGAATTAATACCCACCACCAGATTGAAACGGTATTCAAGGCTTTTGGTCGTGCGCTGCGCATGGCGATTGAAATCGATCCGCGCGGAGCAGACATGATTCCGTCCACCAAAGGCTGTCTCTGAATATGAACAAGGTTGCAGTGATTGATTACGGAATGGGTAATCTGCATTCCGTATCAAAGGCGCTGGAAAGTCTGGGTGATGATATTCAGGTTGATATTACCAGTGATGCCGCCCGTATTCTGGCAGCTGACAGGATTGTATTTCCCGGTGTTGGCGCCATCCGTGACTGTATGGCGGAGATACGTCGCCTGGGTATAGATCGCATCGTGCGTGATGCTGTGGATAGCGGCAAACCGGTACTGGCAATCTGTGTGGGTATGCAGGCACTGATGGACAGCAGCGAAGAAAACGGACACGTTGAATGTCTGGGAATGCTGCCGGGTCAGGTCAAACGCTTTGGTGGCGACGGTGCTCTGCTGGATGCTGACGGCCAACGCCTGAAAGTGCCACATATGGGCTGGAACAATGTAGAGCAGAAGATTGCGCATCCATTGTGGCAAGGAATTGAAGACGGCAGTCGCTTCTATTTTGTGCACAGTTATTACGTAAAACCTGCAGATGACGCTCTGCTGGCTGGTGAGTCCAACTATGGCCACCGATTTGCTGCAGCGCTGTCCAGCAACTCACTGTTTGCGGTTCAGTTTCACCCGGAAAAAAGCCAGCATTGCGGGCTTCAGCTATTAAAGAATTTTCTCGACTGGGATGGCCGCTGCTGATCAGCAGTGCCAGGCCCGCTCGCATTAACGTAATCAAGGAAAAACAATGCTGGTAATCCCTGCAATTGATCTAAAAGACGGTCAGTGTGTACGCCTGCGTCAGGGCCGTATGGAAGATTCCACTGTGTTTTCGGATGACCCGGTTAAAACCGCAGGTTTGTGGCGTGAACAGGGTGCTCGTCGTCTGCATTTGGTTGACCTCAATGGTGCTTTTGCGGGTGAGCCGGTCAACGGTGCAATTGTTGCAGCCATTGCCAAGGCCTACCCGGATCTGCCATTGCAGATTGGTGGTGGTATTCGTGATCTGAAAACCATCGAAGCCTATCTGAAAGTGGGCGTGAGCTACGTCATCATCGGTACTCAGGCTGTGCGCCATCCGCCGTTTGTTGCTGAAGCCTGCCGTGAATTTCCGGGCCGTATTATTGTGGGTCTGGATGCCAAAGATGGTTGGGTAGCAACCGACGGCTGGGCAGAAGTGTCCAGCGTTAATGTGGTTGATCTGGCACGTCAGTTTGCAAATGACGGTGTTGAGGCAATCATTTATACCGACATCGCACGCGATGGCATGATGCAGGGTGTCAACGTGGAAGCCACTCTGCGTCTGGCCCGTGCATCAACCATTCCGGTGATTGCCTCCGGCGGTGTCAGCCGAATGGAAGATATAGTTGAACTCAAGCGTGTTGCCATAACAGAGACCGGTGCCGGCATCATGGGCGCCATTACCGGCCGCGCCATTTATGAGGGCGCGCTGGATCTGGCTGCTGCCCAGGCTTATTGTGATCAGTAACAATCGCGGAGATTAACCAACATGGCACTGGCAAAACGTATTATTCCCTGTCTTGATTGCGACAAAGGCCGCGTGGTCAAAGGTGTCAAGTTTCTGGATATCCGCGATGCCGGTGATCCGGTAGAAATCGCTCGTCGTTATAGCGAAGCCGGTGCTGATGAAATTACCTTTCTGGATATCACTGCATCACATGAAGGCCGTGAAACCACAGTAAAAACCGTCGAGGCCATCGCCTCGCAGGTATTTATTCCACTGACAGTCGGTGGCGGAATCCGTACGCTGGAGGATATCCGCACGATGTTGAATGCTGGCGCTGATAAAGTGTCCATCAACACGGCGGCCGTTACCAATCCCGAGTTTGTGCGCCAGGCGGCTGAGCGTTTTGGTTCTCAATGTATTGTTGTTGCCATTGATGCCAAAAAAGTCAGCACTGAAGGTGAAGACAATCGCTGGGAGATTTTTACGCATGGTGGTCGTAAACCTACCGGTCTGGACGCGATTGAGTGGGCCAGGCGTATGGTCAGCTACGGCGCCGGCGAAATCCTGCTGACCAGCATGGATCGTGATGGCACTAAAATCGGTTTTGATCTGGAGCTCAACAAGGCTATCAGCGAAGCAGTAGATGTGCCGGTTATTGCATCAGGTGGTGTAGGCAATCTGCAGCATCTGGCTGATGGTGTTTTAAAAGGCGGCGCCGACGCCGTTCTGGCCGCCAGCATTTTCCACTTTGGTGAGTACAGTATTCCGGAAGCCAAAAAATTTATGGCTGATCAGGGGATAACAATGCGGCTTTAAGTTGCTCGATCATTACTGAGGGCGGTACCAGTTCAATATCGGCTGCCGCCAATGATGGCAATACAGATTCCAGATAATTCAAAGTCTCCGGATAGGGGTGGCCAATTACCACGGCAAATCCCTGCTGCTGCGCCATTCTCAGCGCGCGTTTAAATTCGGCATCAATCGCCGGCTCCTGTTGTACGTTATCCAGAAACACATGGCGCTTTAAAGAAGGCACCTGGTACTGTTCAGCTGCGTTGATGGCCACACTTTTGTGTGTGGTCAGGCTGTCAACAAAATACAGCTGCTGGTTTTTCAGTTCCTGCATTACCCAGGACATGGGCTGATAAGCGGCTGTCAGCTCACTGCCAGTATGGTTATTGAGGCCGCGTACATGAGGTATGTCTGCCAATGCGCGTTGCAGCG
>Ga0265293_10013664_pt1 | contig 10482 bp, 12 predicted proteins | sample Munlanlewell138R_FD_192505 | JGI IMG/M metagenome (GOLD analysis project Ga0265293, IMG submission 192505) | Leachate microbial communities from a municipal landfill in Southern Ontario, Canada - Leachate well 138R | ecosystem: Engineered > Solid waste > Landfill > Unclassified | place: Canada... | reverse complement strand
ATCCTTTTGAAGATATACGACCTCTATGAGAACAGAGGGGAGGTCGTTTTAGGGGTGAGTGTTAGCAAGATAGCTGATGCCGTGGACAGTTTACTGCGGCAATATCGGATATGGACGGAGTTTGACTAATGAGAGCTGGCAGAATGGACAAAATAATAACGCTACGTGAAAAGGTCACATCCGAGAACGCCTTCGGGGAGCAGATCGAGACGTGGATTGACCTTGTCCAGACCGGCACGGAGATAGCCACGGGAACCCTGACAGCCGGGACACTCTATCAGATCACGGCGACAGAGGAAAACCACTTCGGCACCGGGGTTGTGGTCTATGATGTTATCACGGCGGTGGGAACCGAGACCTGTGACGATAACAACAAAGCAAAGCCGGTGACTCTCCCGGCGGAAGTATGGGCGGAGCGTCGGGAATTAAGGGGAGATGAAAGGTGGTCCGCCCAGCAGGTTATCGCGGGCATTTCTTGTAAATATCGCATCAGGTATCGTGACGATGTGGGGCCGCTCAATGTGCTCAAAGACGCGGACAACAGAGAATATGACATCAATGCAGTGCTTGAGCTTGGCCGCAAGGAGGGGCTTGAATTGATCGTATCGGCGAGGGCTGAATAATGGCTAAGGCTTCATTATCATTTAAAATACATGGACTCGGTGAACTAATGGACGCTTTAGAACAGCTGCCGACTTTGTCAATGCAGAAGGGTGTCGTCCGGCGTGCGCTGGAAAAAGCTGCCGTGCCGGTGCAGGACGCGGCGAAAATAAACGCGCAGCTGTTGCCGTTTGACTCAAAGAAGATAGCCGACTCAATACGTATCGGCCAGCTGAAGAAGTCACAGCGTCCGAAAGGACGCAGAGACAGGACAACGGTGACAAGATATATCGGGAGTAGCCATCCATTGGCACATTTGTTCGAATTTGGGACTGGCGAACGTGAAACGCTTGGCCTGAAGACTATGCCTGCGGGCTTAAAGCGTGGCTACATCCCGGCCATGCCGTTCCTGCGGCCCGCATGGGATGCGAACAAGGTCGTTGTTCTGGAGCGGCTGAAAGTCGAGCTGTGGGCGGCAATTCAGAGATCGGCGCGACAGCTGGCGCGTAAAGCAGAACGCGGAACATTAACAGCACGACAGATCGAGGGCTTGAGGCGGCGATGATAGAAACGGCCATCAGATCAATACTGATCACTGACGCAACGGTAAGCGCCATTACTACGCGTTGTTACCCGGTGATGATCCCGCAGGGTGCGACAATGCCGCTGATCCGGTATCAGAAGGTATCCGGCGTGCGTGATCATGTGCTTACCGGGCCGACAGGACTGGCGCGTCCACGAATACAGGTGGAGGCTTGGGCGGAAACCTACTCGGGGGCAAAATCGCTGGCGGCTGCCATCCGGGAGGCGCTTGATGGCTACATCGGTACGGCGGCCAGCGTGGCAATAGGATCATGCCTCATAGAGTCGGAACGCGACATCTATGAAAGCGAACTGGGGGTTCATCGTGTGGTGCAAGACTACATGATTTATCACAAAGAAAACTAACTAAATGGAGGAAATGAAAAATGGCAGAAGCAGCACAGGGGACAATAATTGCAATAGCGGGAGCGGCTGGATCGCCGGTTACGGCTACCGCAGGGGTGGCCGGGTATCCGACGATATTAACGAGGACGGGACATGGCCTGTCGGTGGGTGACGTTGTGACGTTATCGAGTTTTACCGGCGGGGATGCGGCATTGCTCAACGGGCAAGTGGCGGTTGTGCAGTTTGTCACGGCCAACACCTTTGCCGTAGGTATTGACACCACGGACAAAACCATCACTTTTACCGGCACGGCCACGCCTAAAGACTGGACGGACATCGGTGAAGTGGTGGACATGGACAGAGCGGCAGGCAGCCGGAGCGAAATTGACACCACACACCTTACCAGCACGAGCAAAGAGTTCCTACTGGGCCTGCGGGACAGCGGCACGTATACCTTTAGCATCAACTGGGTATTTGATGACGCTGGACAGCTGGCGTTGCTGGCCGCTGAAGGATCTGATACTGTATCCAGCTTTAAGGTGACATATCCGTCAGGTGATACACTTACCTTTGACGGTTTTGTTCAGTCCGTATCTGGGCCGTCGCTGGGTGTCGATGACAAGTTGTCCGGTACGGTTACAATTAGAATCAGCGGCGATGTGGCATTCGCATGAACAAAATAACCGGCGAAAAGACAATCGAGATCGACGGCAATAAGTATGTGCTGCGGTACACGTGGAGCGCACTGGCCGAAGTCGAGTCACAGCACGGCGAGAGTCCGAATCTGTTCAATGCCGAAACGCTCGCGGCCGTAGCGGCGGCTGGCTTCCGGGAGCATCACCCGGAGCTTACCGCTGAGAGGATCATGGGGCTGTCACCGCCGTTAGTGCCACTGGCAACAGCGGTACAAGAGGCGATTCAGTGGGCCTACTTCGGTGGCGGTGCCTTGCCGGAGGCGGGGCAGGACGTAAAAAAAAACCGTCCGACGGCTGGGCTATGGAAGCGTTTCGTGTCGCTGTTCGGGGGGGGATAAGCCCGACGGAGTTCTGGGGCCTGACGCCGCACCTTACACGACAGGCATTACCTGCCCTTGCGGAGCGGCACAACACCACGATCTGGCTACAGGCGGCTTTGATGCGAACAAAGAGGCTGCCGGAGCTTGAGAAGTTCGCAGGCAGGCCGAAAGAACAAGGTCCGCCCGCTGACCTGGAGGCGAAAATGAAAGCCTTGTTCAAAAATGAAAAAGTAGTACACGGAAGGATAAAAAAATAATGGGCGAACCGATTGGAGCCTTGCACGCTAGTCTATCAGCTGGACACGCGGAGTTTGCATCCGACATGAGGAAGGCCAGGAATGCCGTCGAGACGAACGCCAAGGGCATGAACACGGCCATGGGGAAGGTCAAGAATTCCTTCGATGGCAACGTCAACAGCCTCATCTCGTTCCGAAATAAAGCCCTTGCCGCCGGAGCCGCCCTTGCGGGTATTGCCCTTGCCGCAAAAAGTTTTGGCTCCGCCGCCATGCGCTACGAAACCCTCGGGGCGGTTATGGAGGCCGTCGGGAAAAATGCGGGGTACACCGGGGCGCAGATGGAGGAATTTCAAAAACGTCTCGAAAAAACCGGAATCTCCATGATCCAGTCCCGAAACGCCGTCATTAAAATGACCCAGGCCAACCTCGATCTGGAGAAATCAACGGAACTGGCGCGGGTGGCTCAGGATGCCGCCGTCATCGGAAATGTCAATTCCTCAGAGGCGTTTAACCGCCTCATTCACGGGATTCAGTCGGCACAGACCGAGGTCCTCCGCATGATCGGAATTAACGTAAATTTTGAGGACAGTTACAAGCGGATCGCAAAACAGACCGGACGCACGACGACGCAGCTCTCGGAAGCAGAAAAAGCGCAAATCCGTATGAATGCCGTCCTCGATGCGGGGTCCGGGATTGCCGGGACATATGAGGCGTCGATGGGCACGGCGGGAAAGCAGCTCGGGTCGCTTGCTCGACACCTAGAAAATCTCAAGGTCATGGCCGGAAAGGCCATCACTCCTGCCCTGGCTGAGATCGTTGATGCTCTGACATCGTCGATTGCCGCTCTCAATGATGAGCTCGACGGTGACGGAAAAGACGCAATAGAAAAATGGGGGATCAATTTTAGGCTGGCGATAATCAGCATCAGGGCGGAAATTTTGCGCCTTGGAATGTTGCTGGACAAAGTCGGCGGAACCATGACGTCCGCTCAAATGCTCCTGTACGGTCCTGGAAGCGCTCTCGGATTTAAGAGCAGTCAGGACCGTTTTAAGCGAGCGGCAGATCGAAATATCATGTTCGAGCAGCTATATAATGACAAAGACAGGCAGCTGCTCGAACTGGCGAAAAAATATAACGAGATCGAAGCGCTCAATACACCGGCTGGTCGGGCGGCGGCAAAAATGCGGGAGGAAGTCCGGGCGAAGCAACCCAGAACAGAGGGTGCCGTAGAAGACGAGAAAGCCGCTAAGGAGACTGAAAATCGCCTGAAGCGGGGACAGGACCTTATTTTATCCCTAGAACGGGAGCGGGACCTGATACGGGCCGTTACCCGCGAAGAGAAGGTCCGCTGGGACCTGTCGAAAGGACCGGATAATGACCTTGCCGAACCGCACAAGCAACGCATCCTGGCTATCGCCAAAGAACTTGACGCCCTCGATGCGGCTGTCAAGGCGGAGGAGGAGCGGAAGGCCGTCCTGAAGTCAATCGACGAGGAAATTGCGGCACTCCAAAAAGAGGCCGATACATACGGCATGTCGGAAACGGCAATCCGCCTCTACGAGATGTCGCTGAAGGATGCGACGGAGGGACAAAAAGAATCCGTCGAGGTCCTCATGCGGGACCTGGAAATCAAGAAACAAGTCGCCCAGGTCATGGAGGACATTAAAACGCCCCTGGACGAGTACGCCGAAAAAATGCGGGTACTGAACAGGCTACTCAAAGAAGGTGCAATCTCTCAGGAGCAACATAAGGCAGCCGCAGAAAAGGCGCAGAAAGCCCTCGTTGATGCGGTGGAGGCTGGTAACGACAAGTTCCAGGAACTCGCGCGGGCCATTGACGGCTGGGGCAAGGATTCAGCGGCGGCAATTGCTGATTTTGCGAGAAGCGGAGCCTCGGACTTCAAGAAAATGATCGACAGCATGATTGACGACCTCCTCCGGATGATGATCTATCAGAATGTCACGGGCCCGTTGTTTAAGAATCTTTCAGGGCTTTTTAGCGGCGTATTCAGCGTTGCTGGTCCTGCCACCGGAGCCTCTGCCGCCACTACCGCCGCCTCGGGCAAATATATGGAAAAAATAATGGGCGGCTGGCTTACGGGAATGCACGCCAAAGGGGCCGCCTTTTTGAAGGGCGAGATCGTGCCCTTCGCAAGGGGCGGGGTAGTGAGCAAGCCCACGGTATTCCCCATGGCCAAGGGCATGGGCCTGATGGGTGAGGCAGGCCCGGAGGCCGTTCTACCGTTGACGCGTACCAGCTCGGGCAACCTCGGCGTGGAGGCAACGGGGGTAAGCGGCGGTGAGGGGCAGACCGTGAATCACTACTTTGTCATTTCATCGCCGGATGCGGAGGGCTTTGACCGGCTCTGCCGACGTAACGCCATCAGTATCGTGCGGGCGACGAATGCGGCACTTGAGCGCAACGTGGGGCGCAAGGAACTGAAAAAACTGCTCGACTGACTGGAGGGGGCATCAGGTGGCTAAATATCCAGAGTATCCCATACCGCAATACCCGCTTGCTGTGGCGCAGCGGCACAAGACTATTGTCACGAGCTTTGACGGTGGCAAGGAGCAGCGGCGGCGCAAGAGCGTCTTCCCCTGCTACGACGTGACGCTGGCGTATAACGCGCTCAAGCCTTCTGACATTGATGCACTGTGGAGCTTTTACCGCGAGATGGGGGGCGCCTTTCGGGAGTTCTTTTTCTTCACGTCCTTCACGGAGTCGCACGAGGGCCTGTTTGTCGGGATCGGTGACGGTGCAACGACTATCTTTGACCTGCCGGGCATCGTGGACGGAACCGTGACGGTATATGTGGACGGCTTGCCGGGTGCCTATACCCTGCTCACAGGCGGCGGGGCTGAAGGGGCAGATCGAGTTGAATTTGCTTCTGCGCCGGGCGAAAACGCGATATTGTCCTGTGACTTGACGGGGCTGCATCGCATCCGCTGCCGATTCGCAGAGGACGAGATGACGAAAGAGCTTTTTATGGTGCGTATCTACCGCACGGGGCTGGAACTGCGAGGACTGGCTGGATGAGGGCAATTAACCCCGACATATTAGCAGCACTTGAAGCCGATACATTTACGTTTTTCTTCCTCCTGCGTTTTGACTTCAACAGCCCCCTGTGCCTGACAGATGCCGAGCATGAGGTGTATTACGATGGCGAGAGATACGCCCCGGTAGGCTTCAGCTTTGACTCCCTGTCGGGCGGGGCGGCGCTTGCGGTTGACTCGTTGGACATCGACATTGACGATACCGACCAGGCCATCAGTGCAACCCTGCTCGGTGAAGACGTGCGGAACAAGTGGGCAACGCTCGCGCTTGGGATTATTACCGAGACGGAAGTGGACGACAGCGGCACGCCTCGCATCGAGACAGGCCGCGCTTTTCAGCGACTTTTCAGGGGGATTGTCGGCGGTTGGTATTTGTCGGGAGATAATATGGCGCAGATCACACTCACCAATGAATGGGTGCTGTGGAATAAAGAGCCTTCGCGGATTCAGTCAACGTCTTGCCCTTGGGCGTATCGGGGCACGGAATGCGGTTACGTCGGCCCGGCAGGACCATGCGACAAGAGCTACGAAGCGTGCAAACAACGCGGGAATGAAATGCAGTTCGGCGGCGACCGATTTCTGGCGGCGGCGATGATGAAAGAAGTGTGGTGGGGCAGAACGAGGAATTATCAGGGAAAATGAGAAAAGAATCAATAGCGACGACATTTACACGCTTTCTGAATCGTCCTTATTCATCGGCAGGGGACGGCCCGGATGGTTATGGCTGTCTCAATTTCGTGTATGAGTTTTTGTGCGCTCGTGGTTTGGGCGATAAGCTCATCATTGAGATGGACGATCTTGATCTGACGAATTACATGTGTTTTGCCGAGGAAGCCAGCCAGGAGGAAGTCCGGGAGAAGCTCGTGCGGATATTTGAGATGAACGGCAAGCCTGTTGATACATTGCGGCCCGGTGATGCGGTGGTACTGAAGAGTGAAACAGGGCGGTACTTTCCCGCCATTTATGCCGGTGGGGGGAATGTCGCAAGTTCATTCTCGAATGCCGGGGTACAGGTGAACCCCATGGCGCACTACGAGCTTATTTGCGCGAGGAGGGTGGAGTAATGCCGGTTGCATTAGCAGCGGCGGGGGCATGGATGTCTGCCCACGTGGGGATTGTCATCACGGCGGCCCTGACTCTTATGTCCGCGGCTATTGGGTACCTCACGGGTCCTCGTATGCCGACTGCAGCAGAACGGGAGGAAGTACGACGTGGCTGGCTCGTCAATACCTGTGATAACACGATACCGCTTCCGCTGATTTATGGCCGGTGCCGGGTCGGGATCAACCGTGTATTTGTCGGTACTTCCGGCGCAGACAACAAGTACCTGCATATTATCGGTAACCTTTGTGAGGGCGAAATTGAGGGGATTGTCAAGATAGGAGGTGTCGATCAGCTGTTCCTCGGTGACGAACTCTACACGGAGTTCAGCGGCAAGGTGCATTACGAGATGTTCAACGGCACCCCTTCACAGGGAGTTTGTGCGACGCTGAAGGCGGTTATTCCCGAGTGGAACGACCCAAAGCGTAACACGACGTATATATACATCCGGTTGGAGTACGATCAGGATGTATTCAGCGGTCTGCCTGATTTCTCGGTACTGCTGGACGGTCTCAAGATACATGATCCCAATACGGGGGTAACGGCGTATAGCAATAATCCGGCTTTGATCGCTCGGGATTTCATCACACGGACACGAGGAGGAATGGGAATCGCGGAGGCGCGGATTGATGACGCGTTTGTTACCACAGCGGCGGACTACTGCAATACCAAAGGCTGGACGTGCGATATCGTCCTCAATGGAGGCGCGGCATCCGATATGCTTGAGCAGGTGTTGGCAACGTTCAGGGGCGCGCTATTGTTCAGTGATGATACGTACAAGATCAAGTTCCGCGATCTGTATCATGAGGGTCTTCCGGTGCTGGAAATAGATGACAATATGGTTGTTGAGCAGGGCGGCCAGTCTACGCTGTCAATTACGCAGCCATCGATATTCAACACGCCTAATGCGGTCCGGATGCGTTTCGTCAACAAGGAGAAGGCCTACACCGATGACGATTACCAGCTTGCCGATCTGGACGCACAGGCGGCGGATGGGTATGTCAAGGAACACCAGATTGACGTCAAGGGGATTACCGCCACGGACAATGTCATGAAGATGGCGAATTATTACCTTGAGCGGTTACGACTGAATAAGACTGCGGGTTTGCAATCTCATTCGAGGGCGATGCAGCTTGAACCCCATGACCTGATACATCTGACCCATACTCGGCCGGGGTGGGATAAGAAGATCATGCGGATAACTGGCGTCGGGATTGGTTTTGACGGCAATGTGGCCCTGTCGCTGGAGGAGGAGTACGACCAGCTCTATGATGATGTGTATGAGATTACTCCGCAGGTATTTTACGATACGACATTGCCGAATCCCAAGGACCCCGTACCAAGCGTGGCGAATGTATCCATTGCAGAAGAGACGTATTATTACCGGGGGCGTTCATTCACCCGGTTGAAAGTCTCGTGGAATCCGCCCGTGAATTATCCGTGGTTCGCACATGCCGATGTCTATGTCCGCATTGGTGACGGTGACTGGCAATACATGACCGCGGCCGAAGCTGACTACCAGATTGACCCCGTGGAAGAAGGTGAACAGTATTCTGTCCGTCTGGTTGCGGTGTCGATATGGGGCAGCAAGGAGCCGCTTGACGGAGCTTCTGTCGCTTCTCATAATGTAATGGGTGCGATTGATGCCCCTCCTGACGTGACGGGGTTCACGGCCATCGCATCGGGTGACGCAGTCAGCATTTATGCCCATGTGATCGATCAACCCGATATATTCGGCTACGAAGTCCGGTCGGGTCAAAGCTGGGACGGCGGGGCGCTCGTGGGACAGAACGAGACCCCGAACATCAGGCTGGTGGGCGTAAAGCCCGGCACGTTGACGTTGTGGATGAAGGCCGTCACGAACGCAGGTATTTATAGCGTCAACCCGGCATCGACACAGGTGGTGGTGTTCGGTCCCGCGAATTACCAGACGAAAGCTCAGTGGCAATGGAACTACGACGGCATCGGAATCCACCACAATACCGGGCATTTCGACAACAGCGGGGTAGATGCCCTGCGTGTCGCCTCTACAGAACCTCCTGTCCCGTACAATCTCACGCTGCTTGACGGGAGTAATTTCACTACTCTTTCAGGGGATAATTTCGTAGTTATGGTCAGGCCAGATGCATTAAGCGGTACGTGGACATCCCCTGTCTATGATCTTGGCAGTGTCCAGCCTGTACGTATATGGGGGGATTTTATCACGGGCATAATTTCTGATGCGTTGACATGGGGAGGCGTATTCCGCACGGGGGAGACGTGGGGCGATCGTATCGCACCGGGACAACGATGGTACCAGGTATGGACAGGGGGGCAGCTGGGAAGCGTGACCGCAAAGCTGCTGTATGGCGATTCCGATCCACCGGGCAACGAGATTGACGGCTTCGAGATGGCAGCTCCGGAGGTATCAGCACGATACATACAGGTGGAAATTACAATTGCAAATCCGAACATGGCAACGCATATGACCGTTAACGAACTGAACATGATGGCGGCATATTGGGAGTAATTACGAAATGAAGATAATACTTGATCAGGTACAGCCGGATGGCGAACGTTACGTAGCGTATTTGCAGCTGGTAGATGGCGACAAGGTGATTGCCACAAAGGTGATGCCTTACCAATTAGGTGATGCGGATACGGCGGAAAAGATACGGCAGAAGTTCAGCTCTGATATAGCAGCATGGGAGGCGAAACAAGCCGGGCTGGATCAGGCAAAGCGCGAAATAGAAGCGGCATTATTGGCCGTGGAGAAGGAGGCCAAGAAATAATGGCACAGGATTATACTGAAGGTCTTCCCGGTTGGGCACGCCGGGTAAAAGAGGACGACATTGATAAGATGGGAGGGAACTTTGCGGCGCTGAAATCCTGTTTCTCCGGACCGACTCAACCGCCCGATATGGTGGCAGGGATGTGGTGGTATGACACTACTACTCACATTCTGAAAATACGCAACGAGGCAAACAACGGCTGGCAAAGCGTCTGGAACCTGGCCAGCAACAAGCCCGTGATTGCGAATTTGTCAAATGAAATAACGCTGGCAATGATAAGCAGTACCATCAAGGACGCCGCGGCGGGTACTGCTTCATTGCGGACGCTGGGCACAGGGGCGACCCAGGCCATGCCGGGGAATGCAGTGCCTGCGGGGGGGTCGATTTCAGCTACCCAACTTGTTGCACCAACGGCAGGGACCACCCATCAAATAGGCTTGATCAGGAGCGCGGAATTACAGGCAACTAACTCGGGCGCTCCCGTTTTGCCTGGAATCAGGCTAGGAGGAGCATCAATTCTGTTGTCCGGTGTGGTTACGCTCCGCGCGGAAATGAGGCGAAAGTCTCCTACATGGGTGGGAATAATTGATGTCTACAGAGACGGGTTGAAAATTACCGCTCTCAATAGTGGAGAAAACGCTTCTTATACCGTACGTACGCTGAATATCTCCGTATCGAGGGGGGATTATCTGGATTTTTATTTTTATAGTGTATACGGGACGGGATCATTTGTCAGAAATGTATCTCTGCGATCTGGCTCTAATTGTCTCGGTGGAGGC
>Ga0265293_10013662_pt1 | contig 10483 bp, 24 predicted proteins | sample Munlanlewell138R_FD_192505 | JGI IMG/M metagenome (GOLD analysis project Ga0265293, IMG submission 192505) | Leachate microbial communities from a municipal landfill in Southern Ontario, Canada - Leachate well 138R | ecosystem: Engineered > Solid waste > Landfill > Unclassified | place: Canada... | reverse complement strand
GAACTTCTCAGTATGTTTCTTTCTTTGTTGTCCAAAATCTTACATGGAATAGAAGATTCTTTTGTCCCCCCAAAATCAGTAAGTAATATTTGGCGGTTTACTAAATATAGTATTGAATATTCTAGAGGTATGGATGAAGAAGATTGGAAACACGTATCGATAAAATCAAATGCAGATGCGATATATATTAATAAGATCACAGACTTTTTAGCAGAGTTGTTGATAGCTGTATTCGATATCAATAATAAACTAAACGAGATCCGTGAAGGTTATAAAATGTCCTCAATAAATATAGCTGAATATGCTATGAAACAAAAATCAGAAAGGGAATTATGGAAGAACCAAGGTATGTAGATGATGAAGAATTGTTTGGTCTACCCCCAAGAAAAAAGACTAAACGAAAGTTTCAAATACCAAATTCTGAATTTCAAAGACGAATGCTTATTACTTGTAAGAAAAAATACTTTTCCGAGAAAAGAGAGGAAGAATATTCTCCTACGCGGGAGATTGAAAAAAGCATGGTGTCACTTGAAACTGGTATTGTTGGTAAATACCCTACAGAATGGGTTGATAATTGTATTGAATGGGCTAATAAGAAATTTAGAGAAGGAGCATATATAAGCTTGAAGTCTTTGCTATCTCTTATACAAAACCAAGATAAGAAAACAGAATTTGTAACAAGATGGCAAAAACAACATCCTAATAAAAGGGTCTATGATCTGGATTCTGAAGATCAACCAACCACATATAAATTGGATTAGATATGAATAATGTATTACAAACTCCTAATGGAAAAATCATAAGCGTCTTGCATTCTTATATTGCATGGACCAATGTAACAGGGGAAATGTCTTTACTTGATGTAAAGAACCCTATTGAAGACGGTATATGCATTCATTGTAACGGAATACAAGAAGTTGTTGATAAAAAATATGGGAGAATACATTGTTTATGTTGGCTAAGGCAAGAAGAATCAAGATTGAAACTTGTCAATGATTTATATTCAGATCCACATGAGCATAAGTTTATTCAAAACTTTGAGATATGGGGTAACAATAAAGGCTCTGTACAACTAAGTAATCTAAAGAAAACTTTTGAGAAGTGGATGAATGAACCATATCATTGGATAACTATCCATGGTCTCCCTGGTAGTGGAAAGAGTCATTTACTTATGGCTGCTCATACTTACTTTGGAAATTGGGCGGTTTATATTTCAGTAAGCAATCTTGAGTCTAAGGTATTCCTATCTATGGAAGATGATAGCTTAGGATATCTTGTTAACCACTTGAAATCTGTTCCTATATTATTGCTAGATGATATGGGAGCAGATTACGGAAAGGACTTTTCCAGATCTGTTCTTAGAAAGATTATTGATTACAGATATAACTTAGCTAAATATTTGCCAACTGTTGTTACAAGTAACTTAGGCACTTCTGGTTTGGGCGCTTATGATGCGAGAATTGCAGACAGAGTACATGACAAACAAATCTCAACAAAGTTTGTTCTTGACGGTGTATTGTCATGGAGGACAAAGTGAGAGTTAGAAATAAAATAGATCTTCTCAACTCAAAAGAAATGTCGGATGAATGGTTAGCAAAACAAAGACTACGACACGAGAAACCTGATTTATTTGGGCTCAAATCAACAGGATTGAAAACATTAGATAAAAAGCTAGGTGGTGGAATAGAAAAAGGGCAATTAGTTTACGTAGGTGGTCAAGAGAAATCAGGTAAGACTACTTTACTTACTACAATGGCAAACGCCTTTGGTATACAGGCTCTAAATGGAGTAATGCTTAGTGCCGAAATGACTAATCTCCAAATGGGTAACTTGTTATTTTCTAATCTTGGAAATGTAGAAAGAACAACCATTAGATCTATTCAAGTAAATGCTCTCCAATGGGATATGTTAGATAAAGCTGGAAAGAAAATTGAAAAACTTACTTTTCATTGGGGATATGGTTTCTCTAGTATTGAAGATATTGATGCAGTTCTACTAGCAGTAGAAGAAAAGACCGAAAAACCAGTAGAGGTATTGATATTAGATTACTTACAGCTTATGGAAGTGGAAAACAAAAGAATGCCTAGAACACAAGAGATTGAATATATTTCTCGATCATTGAAACGCAGATCTATCGCCAGAGGAAATCCAATGATGATAATTGCAGCGACACAATTAAATCGAGAAAGTATTAGATCAAAACTATATGACGCACAATCATTCTTGGGATCAGGCGCTATTGAAAGAGATATGGATATTGGCATGATAGTAACTAATGTAGAAAATCCACTTTCTGTAAACAAAATTATGGACAACAAGAAAAAGATTGTAATTGTAGGCAGTAGAGAAACTGAAGTTGGAGAACCATTAGAAGTTTACTATGATGGATCCAAAGCTAGAATGGCTGATATTGATGAAGGGAAAACTATAGATATTTACAAGCAATACCAAAGCCAGAAGGGAGCTATATGAGACAAATAAAGATTCAGGATAAAGAATTCAAAGAAGATGAAGCTTATCCACTGTGGTTAATAATAAAAAGAATTCCTACTATGGATGATGCAATAGCTATTACATTTATTATGGCTAACAATCACAAAGAAGCTGTCAAAAAGGCAGAAGAAATTTCACCAGATGGCGAAGTAGTGTATGTATCTTCTCTGTGGAATATATTCGAAAGATTGGAGTTTATGGTAGACACAAATGGATGATAAACATTTATTAATTGTGTTGACGGTAAGGAATGCAACTCACTTCGGTGAGTTGCCCCCTTCCGTGAAGGATCTTCAAAAGGCTACTCTATTATCAGCAGGTGGAGTGCAATTTAAGATTAACGATTTGATAAAAGGTGGTTATATAACCAGAACCAGATTAGCGAGAAGCATTCAAGTAACCGATAAAGGGAAACAGCTCTTGAAACAGAATGGATTGATATGAAAAATCGTACAGATGATATCAAAGACAGAATAGTAGCCTTGAGATTATCTTTACAACATGAACATCATATGCCCCCCGATCTTCGTTATAAGGAACCAGATTTCGAAGACAATATAAAACCATTAGTAATTCAGATGGACACCTTCTTGCGTAATCGTGGTTATGATGATCCACAAGAACGTAGAAAGAAAAGATTGGAAATGCTTTCTTTTATTACCCAAAGAAAGGTCAAAACAACGTATGATCTCACCAAAAAAGAAACTCAGACGATCTATGGAGAAATTAAAAGAGACTTTGAGGAAAGAGGATCTAGCCTTATGGAATTCATCGAGAAAAGATCTCAAGACTAATATTTACAATAAAAGAAAAGAGATTAATGTAATCAAAGGTCAACTATACGTTAGACCTGTATGTGCTATATGCAACAAACCATTTGATGATTACAACGAACCTTCCATGCATGAAGTGTTAATTACCAGGGGGGACGTAAGAGGATTAGATATAAACAATCACTATGTTTTAAATGAGCCTGTAAATGTAGTACTTGTGCATGAAGGTGATTGTCATATCTATGCTCAACACACTCCTGAAGGAAAAATGAAATGCTTCAAGCAAATTGTAAAATATGAAACCCTTGAACTGATCATAAGATACTTAGATGTTGTCAAATCTTCATATCCTACTTTGAAACTAGATCGAGCAAATCAATTAGTAGCTGCATATAGATCAAGTAGCGAGTACTGGACATAAGGAGGTATTATGGAATTCTTCATGATAATCATGTTCATCGTTTACATTCTTTTATCTAATAGAATGGATGAGCAAGACGCAAAATCAGAAGACCTACAAAGATTCTTAGATAAAATTGATGATAAATATAAATAAGGAAAAAATATGAAGTATTTATTTTTATGCTCGGGTACATTCTCAGACAGTATTCGTTTAGGAATGTGTATGGAAAGGTTAGTCCAAGACAATAACGATGAAATAGCTGTGGAATATTACAACCATTATAGTAAAGATATGTTTAAGCAAAGATACGATATGGTATTCCTATCAAGACCAGTAGAACCAGCTTTCATAAGACCATTCAAGGCCAGACGAATACCTGTATTGGTAGATACAGACGATGATTTCTGGTCAATACCAAAGAGCCATGTTGCTTATAACAGTATTGGGCCAGGAAATAAAGAAATGCTAGCTAAAACTGAAGAATGTTATAAGTTAGCTAATGTTGTAACTACTTCTACCGAAATTCTAAAAGATAAACTTATGCAAATGGTTGGAGAAAGTGTTGTAGTTGTAGATAACGGCTGGAATAAAGACAATCAGAACTGGACAAAAGCTGTAATCCCTAGAGTGAAAGAAGAAGTAAGAATCGGTTGGGCTGGTACGATTACTCATCGTGAAGACTTCAAACTCGTGATAAATTCATTGACAAAATTAGTCAACAATTTTGAGAATACAAAAATATTGATTGTGGGTGATCCAGAAATCTATTTGATGCTAAAAAATATTCCTGAAAACAGAAAACTATTCCTGCCCCCTGTTGAAAATCATATCTATCCTGCTGTTATAGGATCTTTTGACATAGCTATTATGCCTTTGCAGGAAAGCAAATTTAATGCAGCTAAATCAGATATCAAACTTATGGAAGCTGGCGTAAGAAAGATCCCCTGGGTAGCGTCTAGATCCCCTAACTATTTGAAGTGGTATGAAGGTGGTCAATTTGCATCTACTACTGAAGAATGGATAGAGCATTTATCAGATATGGTTAGATCACCACAAAGCAGACGGCGCTATGGTGAAGCCGGTTATCAAAAAGCCTTATCAAGAGAGTCCAGAGAACTAATGAAGAAATGGACAGTGGCAATAGAGACAGCAAAATACAATTCAGTCCATGAAAAGTTATGAACAAGTAAAAAATGAACTAATTGAATTAAACAGATCGCTATCATGGAGAAAGATAGCAAAGCTAGATAAGTATGAAGGTCTAGAACCTGGAACCTTATGTGCTATAGCTAAGGGTAGAGAACCTGTAGATATTCATATAAGAACAAAACTAGATCTTCCTGCTTATTTGCCAACCCCTGTCTGTCCTGTATGCGGAATAGTACACGTGAAAAAATGTCCTCATGGCAAAACGAATCACAAACCAAAAAAGATACAGGATATGTCAATCAAAGAATTGTTGTGGTCCTTAGAGAACAGAAGGGAAATATGATAGATAAAAATGAATTCAATAGATTTATGGATGAGCAAGAAGATAATGAATCGAAAATATTAGACGATCTTATAAACATATTAAATGAGTTAATTGATAAAGCTGTTAATTTGAGAAATCAATCAGCAGATTTAGGAGTCAGATCTCTTTTAGCATTATTTACTAATACAATATATGGCTTTATGTACTTACTATCTACTGAAGTAAAGATAGAAGAAAAAAGTATAGTATTAAATAAATTTGGATCGTTAAATGATTACTTGGAAAAAATCGAACACATATTTTTCAAAAAAGATTAACGAGATTTGAAATGAGAAAATAATGAGCAATAATAATAAAGAAGTAATTTGTTCTTATTGCAAAAAACCAGCAAAGCTAGTAACAGGAAAGGATCTATTCCCAAATTATAGAGGTGGAGACAATAAATATTATTGGCATTGCAAAACTTGCGCAGCTTGGATAGGTTGCTATGATAAATCTGATTTTTATAACCAGGACGGCAAAACACCAATGGGAACATTAGCAAGAGTTGAACTAAGGAGCATAAGAACCGAATTACATAAACTGTTTGATATATTATGGAAATCAGACCACATGATGAGAGGCGAAGCCTATATGTGGTTAGCAAAAAAGATGAAGTTAACAGTTGATGAATGTCATATAGGAATGTTTGATTACCCTCAATGTTGCGAAGCGTATACCTATGTGTACAAATATATAAAACACCACAATTTCGGATAAGGAGAATCTCATGGTAACAGGGCTAATCCCAGAGATAAATGTAGCAAATGTAGCAAGAGCGTATGAAATTGCAAGAGAAATGGTGAAAGAAGCATACCAGAAATTAGAAGAAGCCGATAAGATACTAAAGAATACGTTTGGAGACAAAACATATATTACAGCAATGCCTGATAACTATCACTATAAACAAGAAGGCGTTCTTAATAATATGAACAAGCAAGCATGGGCGCAGTTTATCAAATGGATCAATATCGAATCTATTATGAGCGCTAAAGATGCTCAAGAACTTACCAACAAGATCTATAACTCTGGTAATTCTTACGATATCTATAATGGCAAAAAACATGATCTTCCAGAATTCTCATATGAAGAATTACAAAACACAATCATGAGCGCAATACAGAATAGCAATGAGATATTCAAGAAAGCCATTGCTGAAGTATGGGATATGTGTACACCAGGAAAACACACTTATGGACAAATGCTGAAAACCAATAAGAATAATGGCGCTGAAATTGGAAAGTATGTAATTCTAGAAAACATGGTTGAAGGTCATTATTACCATCAAAAAGACTTGAAACACACACATTGGCGAATAAACCACAAGCAAGAAAAAATGTTACATCAGTTAGACAAAGTATTCCATTTGCTGGACGGTAAACAGTATGATCCACGTGGAAATACTTTAGTTGCAAGAATCACCACTACAAGCACAGATATAAATGTTGTAGAAACGAAATACTTTACCTGTAAATTGTTCTTCAATGAGAACCTTCATATGGTCTTCAAAAGACCTGATCTTGTTGCTAAAATTAACGCAAGTGTTGGCTACACAAATCATATAACTGCTTAACACTCGTTATACAAGGTTAAACGGTGTTGAAAATATATTTAGTTATTGTAAGATAGATACAGAAAAGGAGATTGAAATGGAAACACTAAAAGAGAAAGAAGAAATTATTGTCGTTAAGGGTATATCCCTAAGCCACATTGCGTTCACTATCGTTGGTTACACACCATTGGTAGTAAACAGATTTAAAACTGAAGACATAGATCCTGATGAAAGAAATATTTGTATACAAGCTCGTAGATAATCTTTCTTCTATACCAGATGATTACAAGAAATGTTCTTATTGCAATGGTTACACAAAGAATGATCAGAGAGGTAATTGTCTAGCTTGTGGAGGTCCAAGAGGGAGTTTATGATGGAAATAATTTGGCATGATTTCCCTGAAAATGAATACGAAATTGCTGCCAGCATTGATACTTGTAGAGCATATTATTATCCAAAATTAAAAACGTTAGTTATAGAAGAAAATAGCAAAGTTTATGATGATCATGCTTATTTGAAATTTAAAAATGTTACCAAAAAACAAGCTGAATTTATCTTAAACAAAATAGAGGTATTAAAAACAGCATGATAGAAAACCAGGAACTCTATTGTCATAATTGTGATAAATATGTGCAATTCAAATTAGATACAGAATTGAATGGTAGGCATGTTGTTACTTGCCCTAATTGCGGTCACAAACATTATAGATATATTGACAATGGAAGAATATCCGATAGGCGTTGGCGAAGTTCAAATGGGAATATTCAACCATCGTACCAAGCTCAATCTTGGGGATTTACTAACAGCGCAACTGTTACAGTTAATTCTTCGAGCAATTCAAACTCTACATATACATGGACATTTCAAACTTATGGAAACTCTACATCGTAATCTTTACCAAATTTCAGATCAGCAATTTGAAATTATAAGAAAAGAAAGACCATTAGTAAAAGGTGGAGAAGATCTCTATCATCAAACAGATCATTACAAAGGATTCATTACGAATATTTCTTATCTCAAAAACCCTGTAGGATGGCTTGTATATATAGAAAGATGGGAAATGTAACAATGAAAATTAGATTTTTCACAGATAAATTACCTAAATCGTGTATTGAATGTAATATATTTATATCTTCACCAATTGAAGGTATGCAATGTGTTGCATTACAAAAATATATAGATTGGGAATTTGATGTAATAAATAAGAAGTTAACAGATTGTCCGCTTGAACTAGAGAGCGAAGAAGTATGTTTATGGGAACGAAGCGAAAACCCAAACTGGTATTGGAAAACTGCTTGTGGCGATTGGTTTGATAATAGATACTATCCCTATTGTAGTTGCGGTAAACGAATAGTATATAAGGAGGAAGAATGAGATGCGAAGGATGGAGAAGATATGGTGGAGCTTTTACACTTGGACCTGTTACATGGAAGCAATGTGAAGAAGAAGCCGTTGTGTCTATAAAAGTAAAGCAAGATGGTGAAATATCTACATTTCCAGCATGTATGGTTTGTTGGAAAGAAGCTATAAACACTAAAGAAATTGAAGTTATTGAAGCTATTCCTCTTGACAAGGATAGAAATCCATGAACGTAAAGCGGATTGTGTATGTGGAGGTGGAGTGATGAGTGAACTTAAGCCGTGTCCGTTTTGCGGTGAAACTATGACAATGAGACAATCAATAGATTCGTTTCAAAGTGGACTTGTAAGATGGATAAATTGTGAAAATTGTTTTGCACATAGCCCAATGTGTACTTTAGATGATTTATCAGATGATGAGTATGAAGCATGGAACACACGCCCCATTGAAGACGCTCTCCGTGCCGAGAACGAGAAGTTGAAGGAAGCGTTGAGTAGCCTGTATGAAGCATGTATGAAAGCAGATGAACAAGGTGATTTGTCCGAGTTAGTAAGTGGAGAATTGCTTGATAGTGTAGGCACATTATTAGGGTATACGCCTGAGAACGCAATCAAGAAAGAAAGGGAGTTTTTAGAGGCAATCAAACAAGACCTGAACGAGGTGACGAAATGACACTAATTATTTCCGTAGGTCGATGGGGTGGATTTTACTGCCACTCACACAGGTTGTGTTTAGGCTTTATCGCCTTCACGTTTTACCCAAAAGATTACGATGATCTGATGGACGATTTTCAAATTCACATGGCTGAAAAGTTAGGATGGTGACGCCATGACAGAGTTTACACCTGAATGGATTGCGAAGGCTAGAAATGCCTGTATATTTTTTGGCGAACCAGCCACAACGGAATTTATAAAAGCCCTTGACTACATTGAACACTTGCAAGCACGTGTGCAGGAGCTTGAAGAAGCTCTCGCCAAAATAGCAAACTACGAATCTGCGCGGTTCAGACTATCGCCCTATGAATACGGAGTGCTAGAACAAATAGTCGGTATAGCCGAACACGCCCTAAAGGGTGACAGATGAGAACAACCCCATCACACTTTATGCAAGCCAAAAAAGAAGGTCGTATCTGTACTCATTGTGGCTGGATGATTACAAAAAAGATGTGGGCTAAAGGCTCTACTCTTTGTTCTGGTTGTACCTATTCCTTACAGGGCGTGCGGACAAATAGCGGCGCAAGTCCAGTAAGCGATGAACCTATTGAAAAGACGGGAGAATCATGATAACTAAATTTACACCAGAAAGCGAGCGATGATGGAAACTTGCTACTACTGCGGGAACACCCAACACCCTATGCCGGTCTACACCAGAACACCAGGCGTAAATATGGATATGCCGCCACAAATTAACGTGTGTCATTGGAATTTTAACCCCATCCACGGTTTGCAGGAAACCCAATGCCGTAAAAAAGCTGAAGCGGACGGGTATACCTGGCGCAAAGACTTGACGAGAAGAAGATGAGATGAGTGAATTAAAACCACCACAAAAAATATATTTGCAGGATTATTGCGAAGATTACTTATCAGATGGAAATACAACTTGGTGTGATGATAAGCAAAATGATGATGATATTGAGTACATCTTGCAATCAGAATATGACGCCCTACATGCTGAAAATGAGAAGTTGAAGGAAGCGTTGAAAACAATTGCTAATATTACAGGCGTACTCCATGTAAGTTATATAGCAAAGTATGCCCAACAAGCCCTGAAAGAGGTGAAGGAATGTTAAGAATTAGGTTTCGAGCAAATTATAATGACCCACGACCAATAAATTGGCCTGTAAAACATCCGTTTTGGGTTACAGGTAGTGCAGGAGATGAGTCATATTCTACTATTGTATCTTATGCCGACAATGAACAATATATTTATGATAATTGGCCAGAAGCGACTAATCTTGATTCTCAAGAAGTACAGAAATATGAATTTTCAGATAGATTTCCAAAGCCAGAATGGTTTGAGGTGACGAAATGACAGAGTTTACGAGTGAGTGGATAGCGGAGCAACGAACACTAGCAGTAGCACTACCTAAGGGTTTATCGGTTGGTGATATTCATAAAAACCACGTGAACATTAACCAGAATTTTGATTCAAAACCAATACCGACAAAATTGAATATTGCAGATGTAAATATTTTCTCAACAATGCCAGAAACATGCTTAATTGCACAATCTATTTGTGATGCTTGCAACAACTACCCCGAAGCTCTTGACGAAATATCACGTCTTCAAGCACGTGTGCAGGAGTTGGAGCATTATAAGCGCCTGAATGAAGAATGGGTACATGAAAAAGTTGAAGGACTAACCACACTTGAAGAAATTGAAAAAATGGCA
>Ga0265293_10013661_pt1 | contig 10483 bp, 8 predicted proteins | sample Munlanlewell138R_FD_192505 | JGI IMG/M metagenome (GOLD analysis project Ga0265293, IMG submission 192505) | Leachate microbial communities from a municipal landfill in Southern Ontario, Canada - Leachate well 138R | ecosystem: Engineered > Solid waste > Landfill > Unclassified | place: Canada... | reverse complement strand
CGCTGTATAATATTTTAAAAAGTACCGACACAAAAATTATATTCACCTACGACGGGTTATATAAAACTCGGCAAGAGTATATAAAAAGGGCGGGTGTCAAGACGGTGCTATGCACGGCATCCGAGTTTATGAGAGGCGCACTAAAGCTAACTGCCGCTTTAGCAACAAAAAAGAGGTTTGGCGGGGAAACAGCTTTTAAAGAAACACAAAAAGATTATATATTTGATGCACCCGAGGCGGGTGCGCACGACAAGGCGGTATATATCCACAGCGGCGGCACAACGGGTGAACCCAAGACCGTGGTACACTCTAATTATGCTTTTAACGCAATTGCCGATGCGGTTATCGCAACCGTATATGAAAATATCCCCATATATTTGCCAACGGATAGTATGCTTATGACGCTCCCCATATTCCATAGTTTTGGTTTGGGGGTGAGCGTGCATACGCTGCTCACCAATGCGCACATTGTAATGCTACCCCAATTTCGCACAGCCGCCGCTATCAAGCTGATAAAAAAACATAAAATCACCCACCTTACCGGAGTGCCGGCAATGTACAGGAAAATGCTTGAACATAGAACCTTTAAGGGTGATTTAAGTTCGTTAAAGCATATTTTTTGCGGTGGCGACAAGCTATCTCCCGACCTTAAAGTGCGCTTTGATGCCGCACTAAAAAAGTATGGCAGTGATGCGGAGTTGCTAGAGGGATACGGACTTACCGAGGTGGGCGGAGTTTTTTCCTTGAGTTTGAACGGCTTAACCCGTCCTCGCTCACAAGGGAAAGCTCTTATAGGCAGCAAGGTGCGTGTATTAAAGGAAAACGGAGAGGATGCCGCCTATGGCGAGGAGGGCGAATTTTGGCTTGCCACCCCTGCAATGATGCTAGGGTATTTAAACGACCAAACCACGACCAATGAGGTGATAAAAGAATATGACGGTGTAAAATGGTTTAAGACGGGTGATGTTGGGAAAATTGACGAGGACGGATATATATATTTTTGTGAACGGGCAAAGCGCTCACTAAAGATAGCGGGGATGAATATTTTTCCTTCGGCGGTGGAAGAGGTGATAAACACCATTTCTGGTATTAGGGAGAGCTGCGTGGCAAGGATGAATAAAAACGGCAAGGCATTTACCCGTGCATATGTTGTATTGGATAAAAAGACAGACGAAAAACTTGTTGCCGCCAAGATAAAGAGAGAGGTTGCCGCACGGCTGATACGCTATGCAGTGCCGAAAGAAATAATTTTTACCGACAAGCTCCACCGCACACCGCACGCAAAAATTGACTATATGCGCTACGAAAACCAACCCGATGATGCTTGCAACTAAAATTAAAAAAGGGTTTAAAGCATCGCCCGTTTAAGTCTTAAGTTTTTTAAAGAAAGCTTGGAAGATTAAACAAAAAAATTTAGGTATTTAGTATAAAAGCCGCACAGGACAACTATCCTATGTCGGCTTTTGCAGTTACAAGGTGAGAGCCGCTAAAGGTTTTGCGGCGAAGTGTTAATTTATATTGGCAGGTCAATATTTTGCAAAGAGTGGAATTATAGCGCCGCTTTTGCTTCTTCGTAGGCGGCAAGTATTTTTGATTTTAAGTCCTCTCTTACCTCGGTGCGGAGGGGGTGAGCAATGTCCCTGTAATCGCCGTCCGGGGTTTTTCTTGAAGGCATAACAATAAAGCAGCCATCGTTGCCTTCGATTACTTTGATGTCGTGTACGACAAAGTCGTTATCGATGATTATGCTTGCCACAGCTTTTAGTTTACCTTCTTCCTTTTTGAATAGCCTGACCCTGACATCGGTAATGTTCATTTCTTTCTCCTCGTGAATCTTGGTAGTATTGCTACTTACTAAAATTATACAACACAAAAACAAGGAATTCAATAGGCAAAATCAATTATTTAAATAATTTATCACATAAAAAGCATATTTTCTATCAACAGCGGGGGATATTTAGCATATTAATAATTGTATGTCGAAAATTAGCGGGTTAAGAAAGCTACATTTTGTGGGCGCAGGCGGAATAAGTATGTCTGCGCTTGCCAAACTTATGCTTATGATGGGAAAGGAAGTTAGCGGCTCTGACCTTGTGTACAACGAGGAAATGTGTATATTAAACCAATGGGGGGCGGAGATTTGGGTGGGGCACGACCCCGACAAGGCGGAAAAAGCCGAGCTAATTGTATATTCGCTTGCCGTGCCGTCCACAGACCCCGAGCTTGTGCGGGCAAGAGAAAGGGGAATAGCTTGCGTTTCCCGTCCGCATTTTTTAAGCGAGGTGACAAAGGACTATGCGGTTATCGTGGCGGTTGCAGGCACGCACGGCAAGACTACCGCTACAAGCATTATTGCCAATATCTTTAATGAGGCGGGCAAGGCTTTTTCCGCACACATAGGCGGCAATGCCAACGGGCTGGGCAATATGGTATATAAAGGTTATGACTATTTTATCACCGAGGCCTGTGAATATAAAAAAAGTTTTATCGGGTTGGTTGCCGATGTGGCAGTGGTGTTGAATGCAGAGATTGACCACCCCGATACATACTCTACGGTAGATGCGCTCTATGATGCGTTTGATGAATTTTTGCAAAACATAAAAAAGGGCGGGGCAGCGGTGGTGTCGGGAGAGAGCGAATATTTTCGCCGCCTAAACAGCGGTAATGCCAAAGTGATAAGCTATGGCTTAGAGGGCGACTTAACTTACTTGATAGAAAATATTCGTGAACAAAAAAATGGGTTTTACAGTTTCCAAATAACGCAAAACGGGATGCTAAAGGCGGATATTAGCTTGAAAGTTCCCGGCTATCATAATATTTATAACGCAACGGCAGCCTATGCGGTTTGCGAACAACTCAAGCTAGATAGAACGGATATCATAAAGGGAATAGAAAGTTTTGCGGGAGTGGAGCGGCGGTTTGAAGAAAAGGGGAAAATAAAGGGAGCGAGAATATTTGTAGACTACGCCCATCACCCCTCGGAAATCCGTGCCGCAATAGCAACGGCGCTGTCTATGCGTCCTAAAAGGCTGCTAATCGTTTTTCAACCGCATACATATTCTCGCACCAAGCGGTTGTTTGATGAGTTTACCACTTGTTTGAGCGGAGGCACGGAACTATATTTATTTAAAGAATATGCCGCACGGGAGTTGCCCTTGCAGGGTGCATCTGCCTATAATCTGTATACGGCAATTAGAAATACGGGAGTAAATGCCTATTATTATGGCAACCTTTTGCCGCTTGCTGAGGCGGTGGCATCAAGCGTGAGGGATGGGGATATCGTATTGATTTTAGGCGCTGGGGATATTGTAATGCTTGCCGATATCTTAAAAGAGATACACTAAAAACCACGCTAAAAGTCACACTAAAATTGTCGTCTAAACACAAACTATATTGTACTTGCTTTGAAAAAGTGCGTGTGTTATAATAATAACACCTAAAATTTTTATGAGCGGGAATATGTGTGGTGAATAAGTTATGAAAATATATAAAGTTAAAGGCAATAAAGAGTTTGAAATATTGGACAATGAGGTCTTTTTGCCCGAGCTTGTAAAGATAAAAATTAGCTCGGTTATCCTCACTTCCAACGATATTTGCTTGTATCAAGGCAAGATAAACAGGACTTATCCAATTGTGCCGGGGCATATGGCAACGGCAATTGTTAGCGAGGACCGTCCCGAGTTCGACCTCAAGAGAGGCGCAAGGGTGATTCTTAACCCGTATATTTTATCTTCTGCCGGAGGCGAGGGAATAAGCGATGTAAAGCTTTATGGCTTGGATGCGGACGGCTTTTTGCGTGACTTTGCCGCTCTTCCTGCGGATAATATCATACCTTTTCCCGAGGCGGTAAAAGAGGAAGAGGCACTATTTACCGAGGCGGTTGCCGTTGCCCTAAGCACGATAAACGCAATGAAAATCAACAAGGGCGAATATGTGGCAATAGTGGGCGGCTCTATTGTCGCCAATCTTATTGGGCAATTGCTGCTATATTATCAAGCGATACCCATATATGTTTCCAGTGAGCCTCGCTACCTAGAAATTGCAAAAAAATGCGGCATTTACCATTTGATAGACGAGTCCCGTGACGACCCATATCAGCGTGTTATGGAAATCACAGGCGGCAGAATGGCGGAGCATTCTGTAATCTATGCAAAAGCGGGGGTGTCGCCGCACTTTTTGTTTAGCCTTGCAGGGCGGGGCGGAGATTGCATAATCGTCAGCCTAAGTTCGTCCATACCGAGAATGGAAACGGATATCAGTTTGGTATCCAAAAAGAATCTATCTGTCGGAGGCGTGTCTTGCGGGGTAGACGAGATAAATGCGGCAGTAAATATCATAGCGCAAAAGCAGCTTGATTTTTCGCATTTTATTGATAAATCCGTTGCCTTTGACGAAGTAATACCGCTCTTTGAGGAGCTATCTGAACATCCGCTAAGGTATATTTGCCCCGTTGTGAGGGTATAAGCGCAAAATAAAATGTCAATATATCGTACAAGTGCGTTAATTTGATTGACTTTTAATGTTTTTGTAAATATAATAGTTAAGCATTTAAGTTTAATTATTAGATATAAGAGGTAATAAAAATGAAAGATAAAATACACCCCAATTACCATACTGTCGATATCGTTTGCGCCTGCGGCTCAAGCTTTAGGGCGGGTACAACCAAAAAGACAGAAACCCTCAAAGTGGATATTTGCAACCAATGTCATCCCTTCTATACGGGCAAACAAAAAATTGTAGATGCCAGCGGCAGGGTAGATAAATTCCGCAAGCGTTACGGGATGAACTAGTCAAAGACGATTGCTTAAACTCAAGGTGCAGGGCGGAGGGACAACACACCCCAAGCTCTGCACTTTTTTTTTAACCAGCGCCCACAATATGCTCTTTATGATTTTAAAAAATGTATAACTTGAGGGTGCTAAAACTTTAAGGTTTGTTAAGAGCGTATAAAAAGTTTTTAAAAGACACAATGTTTGCAAAAGACATATAATACCCGCAAAACTTAAAGTTCACGCTATTTAAGTTGCAAAGCTTAAAAAAAGTTTATAATCGGGCAAGAGTTTCTAAAAGCGCAAGGTTTGCAATAAGTAGCGGACGACAAGGAGCTTGATATGGTGAAAAAAAATTGTTCAAAAATAGGCGGACAGGCTGTTATAGAAGGCGTTATGATGCGTGGCAAAAGCACAATAGCTACTGCCGTGCGTGACCCTTCGGGCGTAATACAGGTGGAGAGCGCCCGCTTTAAGCCTTTTACCGAACGGTCTGTTTGGTTTAGAATTCCCGTGATTAGGGGTGTGCTGTCCTTTGTTGCAAGTATGGTTACAGGTATGAAAACCTTAACTAGGGCAACAGAGGTTTATATTGGCGAGGATGATTCCGAGCCGTCCAAGACGGAAAAATGGTTTGCCGAAAAACTAAAAATCGACCTCATAAGCGTAGCCAATTTTGTGGGGATAGTGCTGGGGCTTGCGCTCTCTATATTTTTATTTATCTATGTTCCCAACAAGGCGGCGGACGGTATTTTTAGCTTGATAAACTTGGATTCGCTGTCAAAAATAGGCGCAAGCATAGTAAAAAACTTGGTGAGCGGTATAATTAGGATAGCTATATTTATTGGATACATCTTACTAACTTCGCTTATGAAAGATATAAAGCGGCTGTACCGCTACCACGGCGCAGAGCATAAGACGATATCCGCATACGAACACGGGTTGGAACTTACCGTAGAAAATGTGCAGAAAATGACCACCGTACACGACAGATGCGGCACAACCTTTATATTTATTGTGATGGTGGTGGGAATCATATTCTTTTCACTTTTTGGGTGGCAGGAGGCTGTTTGGCAGCGTATGCTAATCAGGCTTGGCGGCTTGCCCATAGTGGCGGGTATAAGCTATGAGTTGGTAATGCTTTCGGCAAAGTACGACAATTTTTTGGCAAAGGCATTCAAGTTTCCCGGGCTTATGCTACAAAAACTTACCACCAAAGAACCCGATGACAATATGGTGGAGGTTGCCATAACCGCATTTAACACCGTGCTTGCTATGGAGGAGGACGAGAGTATAAAGACACAGTCTTTTGTTACCGCAGTCAATCTTGGCAAGGCAAAAGAGGAACTCCTTACGCTTTTTGGAACAAGGGAGAAGGAAAGCGAGGTTGAACTTATCCTAATGAGCGTAGCGGGGGCAAAGAGCAAGTCCGACCTAAAAAAGATCCGCCTAAACAGCGATATTCTAGATAAAGCAAAGGCGATAGCAAAGCGCCGCATAGCGGGCGAGCCGCTGCAATATGCAATAGGCTCTGTATCTTTTTATGGATATGAAATAAAGACAGACCCCCGTGCATTGATACCCCGTTTTGAAACAGAGCTGCTTGCCGAACAAGCGGTAAAGGAGATAGCGGAGCGGGAGTTGCCCAAAGTTTTGGAAATTTGTACGGGCAGCGGTGCTGTTGCCGTTGCTGTCAAGATGCTAGGCGGCGAGGCAAGCGTTACCGCATCGGATATATCGGATGAGGCGCTTTCTCTAGCCAAAGAAAATGCTGCATCGAACAATGCGGATATCACCTTTGTAAAAAGTGACTTGTTTGCAAGTATTGAGGGCAAGTTTGATGTGATTATCGCTAACCCCCCATATATTCCCACGGCGGATATTTTGGGATTGGAAAAGGAAGTTAAAGATTATGAGCCGCTTTCCGCTTTGGACGGCGGGATGGACGGCTTGGATTTTTATCGCCGCATAGCAGCAGAATATAAAGACTGTCTAAATGAAAAAGGTGTGCTTTTGTTGGAAATGGGAGCGGGGCAAAGTGCGGCGGTATCCGAGCTATTTGGCGGCGGAGAAATAATTGACGATTACAACACCCCGCCTGTGGGCAGGATACTCTTAGTGAGAGGAGAATAATAAGCTATTATGATAATGACAGAGCGTCTAAATCAAATATCCGAGCGTTATGCCAAGCTTAACGACCTAATTGGCGACCCCGAAATAGTCGCACGGCAAGAGGAGTGGCAAAAGCTAGTAAAAGAGCATAGCCATCTGCAACCGATAGTTGACATATACAGCGAATATTTGAGCATAGAAAAGCAAATGGAGGAGTGCCGAGAGATTATGCAAGGGGGCGATAAGGAGTTTGCCGAAATCGCCGAGGCGGAATACTATGAGTTGCGGGACATGCTAGGGGCTAAAGAGGAGGAGTTAAAAATATTGCTGCTTCCCAAAGACCCAATGGACGACAAGAATGTTATTATTGAAATCCGTCCCGGTGCAGGCGGTGATGAGGCGGCGCTGTTTGGTACTACCCTTACCAAAATGTATCACCGAGTAGCGGAGCGGCTCAAATGGAAGGTGGAGGATATTGATATATCCGAAACCGAGCTTGGCGGCATAAAAGAGGCGGCATTTATGATTAGCGGACAGGGCGCATACTCCAAACTCAAGTACGAGAGCGGAGTGCATCGTGTGCAGCGTGTACCCGAAACCGAATCGCAAGGCAGAGTGCATACATCCACTGTTACCGTAGCTGTGTTGCCCGAGGCAGAGGATGTGGATATAGAAATTCTTGATAAAGACTTAAAAATAGACACCTACCGCAGCAGCGGCGCAGGCGGACAGCATGTAAACAAGACAGAGAGCGCAATACGGATAACCCACCTGCCAACAAATATAGTGGTGGCGTGCCAAGAGGAGCGCTCACAAATAAAAAACCGTGACAAGGCAATGAAACTGCTAAAGGCAAAACTCTACGACCACTACCAAAGCCAAAAGGACAAGGAGTATGCCGAAAACAGAAAGACACAGGTTGGTACGGGCGACCGCTCCGAACGGATACGCACATACAATTTTCCGCAAGGGAGGGTGAGTGACCACCGCATTGGAATGACACTTTATGCAATTGACGACTTTTTAGACGGCAATATATTTGAAATGATAGAGGCGCTAGCGCTTGCCGACAAGACAGCCAAACTACAAAAACTAGATGGATAAACTGCTATGAAAGACAAACTTTTTTACAACGAGTCACGCAACCTTATAGAGGTACATAACTATACCCACACTTTGCAAGATGTGGACAAACCGCAGCTGTATAGGGAACTGTTTGAGTACGGTGAGATACCCAAAGTGGTATTTAACTTTATGAATGTACCTATGCACTGCCCAGAGGAAATATGGATAACCGACACAACTTTTCGTGACGGTCAGCAGTCGCAATCTCCGTTTACGGTAAAGCAGATAACCGACCTTTTTAAACTTATGTCTAGGCTTGGCGGCAAGAAAGGTATTATTCGCCAAAGCGAGTTTTTTATCTATTCGGAAAAGGACAAAGAGGCGGTAAGAAAGTGCCAAGAATTGGGGTTAGAATTTCCCGAAGTGACAAGCTGGATAAGGGCTAACAAGCAAGACTTCCAGCTAGTGAAAGAAATGGGCTTGAAGGAAACGGGAATTCTTGTTAGCTGTTCGGACTATCATATATTTAAAAAAATGAACCTTACCAGAAAGCAAGCGCTGGATAAGTATTTGGGTATTGTTAAAGATGCGCTTGCCGTTGGGGTAAAGCCACGCTGTCATTTTGAGGATATCACCCGTGCCGACTACTATGGGTTTGTAGTGCCTTTTGCCGCAAAACTTAAAGAGTTGATGGACGAAAGCGGCATTCCAATCAAGATACGCTGTTGCGATACTTTGGGGTACGGTGTATCCTTCCCCGGGGCGGCAATGCCACGCAGTGTGCAGGGGATAGTGTATGGACTGCATCACTTTGCAGACTTCCCCAGCGAGCTTTTGGAGTGGCACGGGCATAACGATTTTTATAAAGTTGTAGCCAATGCGACCACCGCTTGGCTGTACGGCGCATCGGCGGTAAACTGCTCTCTGCTTGGCATAGGCGAGAGAACGGGGAACTGTCCGCTAGAGGCTATGGCAATAGAATATGCGTCACTGAGAGGTACAACGGACGGTATGGATTTGTCGGTGATAACCGAAATTGCCGAGTATTTTGAAAGGGAAATAGACTTTTTTATTCCGCCAAGAACACCGTTTGTAGGCAGAAACTTTAACCTCACAAGGGCGGGCATACACGCAGACGGGCTGCTAAAAGACCAAGAAATATATAATATTTTTGACACAGCCAAAATTCTCAACCGCCCTCCGCTTGTTGCAATAGACAGTCACAGCGGCACAGCGGGGATAGCATTTTGGATAAATTCTTACTTCAAGCTAGCGGATGAGCATAAAATAGACAAAAAAGATGAATTAGTAGCCAAGGTTAAGGAGAGAATAGATAAAGAGTACGAAAACCTTCGCACCACTTCTATCGGAGATGACGAAATGGCGGATATTATTCGCTCAATCGACTCCAAGCGCTACAAAAAGTTTATTTTGGGTGTAAGCTGTTAATTAAGATACAAATATTACAACCATTACCTAAAGTAAGGTAAAAGATATGTTAATACTCAGCTGCTTACAGCGAATAGGGAATAAATCTAAAATTACCCCTTGAAATATTCTTGAAAGATGATACAATATATCTATCAAATAAAATGAGGTTTCAATGATTAATATTATTTACGGAGCAAAGGGTTCGGGCAAGACAAAAACGATTATTGAGCTAGCCAACAAGGGAGTAACCGACCATTTGGGTGACATAGTATTTATAACGGATACTTCCCGCTACATTCACGACATCAAATACCAAATCCGATTCACAAATACCAAAGAGAGCAATATCCGCTCCGAAGACGGGCTGATAGGGTTCTTGCAAGGTATGATGGAAGCTAATTACGACATAAGATTTATGTATATAGACGGCGCTGCCCGTATGATAGGTAAAGAACTGCACCAAATGCAAAACTTCTTTAAACGGCTAGAAACAATATCTCAAAAAACCGAGATGACTTTTTTTCTCACCGTGTCTTCCGACTACGATACCTTGCCGGCGTTTATTAAATCATATATAAAGGAATAATTTAAGAGTGAACTATATAAGTACCCGTGGCAGAGAGGCTGTTAGCTCTGGCGACGCTATTTTAAAAGGGATTGCGCCTGACGGCGGCTTGTATGTGCCGTCGTCGTTTCCTATTATTGGCAAAGACGATATCTTAGCCCTTGCCCAAATGGACTACCACGAGCGGGCGGCAGAAGTGCTGTCAAAATTTCTTACCGACTTCACCAAAGAGGAGTTGCAAGAATACACAAAAAAAGCGTATTCATCGTTTGACGGCGACCCTGCGGGCGTGCTAAAGGTTGATGACGAAACATATATTTTAGAACTGACCAACGGACGCACTTTGGCATTCAAGGATATGGCGCTGTCTGTACTGCCCTATCTTGTGCGGGGCGCAGAGGAAAAAGCGGGCGAGGGCAAAAAGACACTTATCCTTGTTGCCACCAGCGGCGACACGGGCAAGGCGGCAATAGAGAGCTTTGCAGGGGTAAAAGACACAGAAGTTATCGTTTTTTACCCGTCTGAGGGTGTTTCGGCTCTG
>Ga0265293_10013660_pt1 | contig 10483 bp, 17 predicted proteins | sample Munlanlewell138R_FD_192505 | JGI IMG/M metagenome (GOLD analysis project Ga0265293, IMG submission 192505) | Leachate microbial communities from a municipal landfill in Southern Ontario, Canada - Leachate well 138R | ecosystem: Engineered > Solid waste > Landfill > Unclassified | place: Canada... | reverse complement strand
ACCAAAAATATAATCTGTATTATCTTCTTTATCTATATAAACTTCAATTTTTCCTAATTTATTTTTATCCATTTTAATGGCATCATTTTTATTTTCTTCTTTAAAAAATTTCTTGTATCTTTCCATTTTCTTTACCTCTTTATTTTTTTATTTTTTTAAAAATCCGCAAAAGGAATAGCTGACGTAGGAGACGAAGATGCATCCCAAAAATCCTGAATTTGAACAAATTTTTTAGGACTTGCAACACTATCGGCTTCAAACACATATTGCCCTTTTATAAGCGGTGTATAATCATAATAATAAATACCTATTCTATTTGACTCTGTGCAAATAAAAGGCCCCCATATAGTATTATTTGGGTCTAATATCTGTACACTTACATCTGTTAAACCAGTTGTAAAATTATCTGCAATATAATAAAATCTAAATGTTTCGTTTATGAGTGCCATAATCTATATGGAATCTTCACAATATTGTTTTAATGTAATTGCTTTTTTTAATGGAGCATCTAATGATTTTTCTAAATCATAACACAGAGTACTTAGTAGGCTATCATTTTTTATATAAGAAAATTTTTTTAAATCTTTTTGTAAAGAACTAATTAAATTAATAAGCTCATTAGAATGACCTATTAATAATTTGTAATAAACTAATAAATTTTCTTCCTTAAACTCTTTCTTGTATCTTTCCATTTTTTACCTAATTTTTATTAAAAAATTTTGTTATATTTTTTAAATCTAATTCTATACTTCTTAAAATATTTGATCCTAAATTTCTATCTATTATTTTTCTATATTAAAATCTTTTAATTGTTTTATAAAATTAATATTTTCTACAATTTCTAAAGCTAAACTACCTTCGCCGTATTTATTATGCTCTTCTTTAAAGAATTTCTCATATCTTTTCATAATTTTTCTTATATCCCTATAAGTGTTAAACTAATATCTTGTGGCGTTAAACCGTTAGCAGAAACTCTGCAATTTATAATACCTGATCCAATAGCACTTGGCATTTCCCAAAACAATTGACCGCCTACTCTAACAGTATTTATGACCCCTGCTGCTGTATAAAAGGCCAAGTTTGCATCTTCAGCGTTAGCAAAAATCGTCTGTAAAGTTCCCATCTTGGAAACACTTATGTCAACTGCACTATCTAAAGATGACATATCTGTTATTTTCCTTTCTACTTTAGCTACTGGTGTGATAGTATTTGTGTAGAATATAGGTGTTACAAGATCATTGTTTGTTATTTCTAAGTTATATATTATTGTTGTTGACATTGATTATTATTTTTACATAAAATATTCTTTTAAATTTGTTTGCATAATAATTGCATTTATTAATTTTTTTACGATATCTTTTTTCGTTGCATCATTTAAAGATTTTACTATTTGATCAAATGCATTAATAGTATCAATATTATTCATTTTAGATAATACATTTTCAATATGATAAATAAAATCATTTGGAATATCCATTGTAATTTGTCTTGTTGATATTTCCTTAAACTCTTTCTTATATCTTTCCATATATAATTCACCTATTTAATTTTAATAATTATTAGTAAAAATTGTTTGAAAAATTTAAATTTAATTTCTAATAAAACTTATGCAACTTCTTATAGGCATCTTTAGACAAATCCTTAATGTCTTGCATATTAGTTGAGAATTTCTTTTGTTCGATTTGATAAATGGTTGTAGGAGTATAATTATGACTATAAGCTCCGAAAAACGCTTGGCAATGAGCGTCACTTACGTCCTTTGCATTTATACCACATTCTGACTTATCAAAATCACCATTATATCGATTGTTTGTACTTCCTATTGGATGATCAACTTTTTCTCTATTTTTATTCTTAATTCTTGTAAGACACATAAGATTATTTTTTAAAAATATGTTTTTACCACATTTTATAGATTCATTAACTAAATGTGTTAAATATGTTATATATGGTGTTAATGAGCTGTCTACGGATTGTTTATATGTTTGTATTTGAAATCTTTCAAGTTCTTGTATTTGTGATTGTGATTGAAAAGTATCTGTATATAAACCAAAAATATAAGCATTACATTTAATTTTAATATCTAATAATAACTTAGGAACAGCTGCTAAATTAATACCAGTATCATTTGGGCCTATAGCAAATGTAAAATCAGTAACATACATTATTTTATTGTTTATATTATCCCATTCTTTATGAATACAAGCTACACCCATAATATCGCCTTTAGCACTATAAGCAGAGTCCCAACCAAAGTATCTGCATTCTTCTGGTGCTCTTCTAAACATATATTTACCAGATGCATTTTTTGTAAAAAAAGTATTTTCCAATTTAGTCCATAAAAGTTCTTCTGGAAATTCTTTTGCATCTGCAATTAGAATTCCCTCAATATTTTTAAGTGAATCATTATTAAATAAATTATTAATATGTTTTGAATCATTTATAAACTTGTTTTCATTTGATGTTGGTCTACCTGCTGAATTTCTAATTTCTCCAATTAAATCATCTTGAAATAATTGTTTTAAATCAATAGGTACATCAACTATTAAATCTTTAGAAACATTTATTAAATCATTATCACTTTCTACAATTTTTGCAGGAATGTCTGCATTTCCAGTTATTACTTTAAATGTTTGACCTGTTTTCTGCCATTTAGGGTATAAAGAAGGAAGTGCTTCCCATCTACTTTTCCAAGAAAAATAAGTTTTTTCACGATGACTTAATTCATTTATTATATGGGCTTCGATAAGACTATCTTTTCTGTGGGCAGAACTATCAAGATAGGTGAATCCAAGATATCCATTTTTAACTGTATTTTGAATACGACTGGAAATGTCTGTGTACAATTTATAAATTTTTTCTTCAGTTGCACCTGCATAAAGGCAGAAAAAAGAAATTTCCGAAATAAAACAAGTTAGAGTATTTGCACCAAGATAGGATAATGCTTCGTCATTACCCAACTGCAATTGCAATCCACTTTGTAATGTTAAAAATCCACTTGTAGCACTTTTACTCCATACTATTTTATCTAAACCAACCTTTTCTTGAGTAGTAATAACTTGATCAGCCCGCATAACTTTTATAAACTTTTTTGAATTACTTAAAATTTTATATAGTGGGCTTAAATAAACTTCTTTAATTTTATCATATTTAAAAGAAACAAGGTAAATACACATTTCAGAATTTGGTGATAATCCCCAGAATCTATTGGGATCTCTTAAACAATGAAAAAATACAATTATATATAAAATTAACAAATGAGCTAAAAAAGATTTACCTCTTCTTGTAGAACCATACTGGACAACTTTATTATATGGATCTCCATTTTCATCTCCTTTAAGAATATTTATAAATTCTTCCTTAATATAAGGAAAAATAGACTCACAAACTTTTTTTGACATCCATCCAGATTCTGGTGATAAAAATTCTTCAGGTGTTGGTGGTTTAACCCTAAATAAAATACTTTCTACTTTAGATTTTAATTCCTTTCTTGTATTTTTATCCTTTAATAACTTATACAATTCTTCCTTTTCATTTATGGAAAGTTCCTCATATTTGTCATTAATTAACTTATCTATTTCATTTATCATAATAATTCCAATGAAAGCCTTTAGAACAAGTTTCCCTTTTATTCATACAACAATCATTAATTGATTGATTATGCAAATTATAGAATTTTCTTGCTTCTGTAATAGTATAAAAACTTATTTGAGTATCAAGATTAATAACACCTTTAGCACGAGCGGCATATTTACCTTTATTTTTTACAGAATTTTTTTGAGCTTCTGCACGATTTTTTACTGCGGATTCATCATGATTTGTAGTTAGCCCCTTCCAAAATCCCAATTGAATCAATTGTTCAATATTTTTAAAAGTTCCTCTTTTATTTTCTTTTCCATTTGTATACCATTCAAATGTAGTACCGTACATTGGATTATTCTTTCCTTTTACTTTGCAACCTTTTATTAAGGATTTACTTTGCTTCTTTTTTGCTTCTTTTCCTTTGGTTGCTTTATAGATAGGATCATTAATTATTTTTTTCATTTTTTCTGACCCTATTCTAACTGATTCATTTGTTTCTTTTGTCTTTCCTTTATTAGATGGTGGGGATATTGTTCCATTTTTATGACCTTCTTTTAAAAGAACGCTTCTTTTTTGTGCCCCTATTTTTCCTTTAGTGGCTTTCCATTCAGGATCATTGATAGTTTTTTTCATGGAAGCAATTCCTTTTTGTTTACTTTTTTCAGAGACATTTATAGCGCCTTCACCACCATCAGTCCAATTAGTAAGTGGCCCTAAGTGTTTATCTGCTCTTCCAATTAACTTTATTAAATATTTTTCAAATTCCCCAGCATTATAATTACTTAAATTTTCCCTTATTTTAAGAATTATTGGTTCTTTTCCAAATCTTTTAATTTTATTAATGGTGTTTAATTTATGTGCATTATATCTTTCCACTATAGACTCTTCTTCAATTTTTTTAAAATTTTCTGCTTCATTTAAATGAATATATAATCTTCTACCACATCCTTTTCCAACATAAAATGGGCTATAGTCAAAGTGAAATTCACCATAATTGAAATTCCCTATTTTTAAAGAATTTAAATAAATATAAACATAAAATCTTTTATCTTCAATTTGTAACTGCATTATTTTTACCTTCCGGATTTTAAAAGTTTATAAGAAATTGGCGTTTTCTTATTATTTATTAGTACAATTTATCCAGAAAGATATTAAAAAATAAGCGGAAATGGAAGTAACCGGAAGGTTCTTAGGTAGGCTTTCTACACTTCCATATTCAGTCGCCAAACCTATCCGCCATATTTTATTAGTATTTATTAGTATTTATTAACATTTTACTAATAAAAGAGGCTTCGAAAGTTCTATAGATAAGTATATACCCTACAATATAGAACCTTAAATAGGGCTGTTTAATGCTTAATAAAGCACTATTTTGGAGCTATTTTAACCTAACTTTTGAAGGAAATACATGAACCTAAACTATAAACAAATTGTAATAAGCTTTATTGCCGGAGCAATACTTGCCGGAGCAATCAGTATAAGTTACTATAAAAAGCATCCTATCATTATTGTTAAGGAAACACCCACGACAACAATAGTAACACAATTTCCAAAGGATTATGAATCTTGTATAACATGTTTAAAATCAAAAGGTGAAATTTCTGAAAAAATAAATGGAAATGTAATGCATATTGAATACCATGATAAATGTAAAACTGCATATAAAGATGTTACATTAAAATCAGTTGATTTAAAACGACATTTTTTAACGGCACAAATTTCAAATACTGTATACGAAGATTCATATAAAAATTATGGTGGGTTGATAACTTATTCCTATATGATATGGGATAAGATAGGAATAAGTTGTGGATTACAAGCTAATACAAAATCTATTGGATTAAGTGCTGGAATATGTTATGGATGGTAATGATTTTTTAGTTTCTAAATTTTTTTCTTTTTTATACTTATCTCTCCCAACAATAATGTCATGAATAAATTTATAGAATGCTTCATCAGGCCAATCTTTATAATCATATCCACAACTACATGGAGTTGACCAACATTTGTCACAATCACTTAAACTCATTTTATTTTCCCCTAAACAACATTTTTATTTTTTCTTTAAATGAAAGATTTCTGATACATTCATTTACAAATTCTTTTGAGATTTGATAGTTATTTAATTCTATTACATTTGCTTTTTTATTTATTAATTCTTTTCTTATTTCATTTTTGCATTTAACCAATTCAATAAACAATTCAACTAAATATGTAACAACTTGTTCATCAGAAATATTTTGATGGTGTAAATTAAATCATAAAAAAGTTTGTGCACAAAAACATCTGTATAAACAAGTGTTCTAAACTCTTCTGATTCTTTGAATTTATTTTCTAATATGTTAAAAAGTATATTGTTCATTTTATTCTCCATTAATTTGAATATGTTACAACTCCGTATTGTAAATCATATCCAACATCATTTTCTTTTAAAATTTTGATTATTTCGCCCCCAATCTTCTTCTGTTGCTTTTTTTGGCATTTGTTCTTCAAAAACAATTTCATCTATTTCTAAAAAAGTATGAAAATCATTTTTTATATTAAAACCAACCAATTGTAGATTGGAATTAAACCAACTACTTGTTAAAGAAACATATTTATCTACTTTTGTTAAATCATTGTTTAAAATAGTGAAAATATTAAAATCAATTAATTTATTCTTGTTAATAAAAGATAATTTTGTTCCACATTTTATACAATAATTATTTTCAATATCTTTTCTAAACTCTCTTAAGCATTTAGGGCATCCATAATATTCTCCAATTTCAATTATTTCTTTTTTCTTAATTTCCAGAAATGATCCAACATAAATATTTGTTTCAACACTCATAGTTTTTCTCCTTATTTTTCTTAATGTTTTTTCTTGTACAATAAACCATCCATTTAAAACTAAATGAAGGGCACAATAACGAAAATGACAAGATGTTTATTATTGCATCTACCAAAGACAACCACCCACCTATCTAAACATTAAAATTTATTTTTGTATTCATTACAAAAACCTCACTAATTCCCCTGCTTGTAATGTTCCTGGAACCGGTATCATTCCATTAGTATTTATTATAACCTCACCATCGTGTAAACAAACTAGCTGATGACATTTTTGTACTTCATAATTTAAATTAAATTTTTTATCTTTCATGGAGGCTAAATCAATTAAACAATGATAACCACTTTTTGTTTGTATTAAATAATATTTAATTTCTTTATTAGCTAAAGTTATTATAAAATCCTTTATAGAAACATCATCTTCTACATCAAAATCTATATCAATAAATATCTTCCTACTTCTGGCTGTTTGAATACAATTCATTAACTTTCTATCAAGTAAATGTATACCAGAATAATTAGGTTGTTTATTATGTTGTAAAGCCATATTTATATCAAGTAATTCTTTATTCATTTCATTAGCAAGATTAAAATATGCTTTTATCATACTTGAAGGATTTATATTGATATATACAACTAAAGCCTTTTCAGGAATATTTTGTTTAGTTTTTGTTAATTTATATTGCAAAGAAGATTCAAGTTTCGATAATACATATTCAATATCTTCTTTTTTTCTTATAATATTTCTTGAAAACATTTCTGTTCGACCAAGACCATAAAATTTTCTTTCTTCTTCATTTAAATACTTATTACGAGCAGATAAAGAAATAAAGTAAACTTCATCATTTTGCAAATCAGGTAAAATATTTATAAATTTATTGAACTCGTTTTTATTTTGTATTAACATTATTCTCTATTTCCTTTATCATTTTCTTTGCAAGTTCAAAGTTATCCTTTATTCTTGTTTTTAATTCCCAACATCTATTACATAAGTGATCTGAATAATCAGTTTCTTTTTCACAATAAATGCACTTGAATTTTATATTAGTCATTTACTTTTACTTCAACCTTTATATCTTCTAAATTATTTTCTTTTAAAAATTGATTAACAATCTCTTTAGCTTGCCACTTTGTATTCCATTTCAAATTATCTTCTTTATCTTTAACATCAACTCCATTTATTTTTACATACCAATGTTTTCCACCTTTCCATTTACTATAAGAAATCAATAATTTTCTTGCCGGAAATATATAATTATCTTTTTTAATTTCTTCAATTACTTTATACTTTTTTGAATCCTTATCAATAGGAAACCAACCAATACCGTTTTCTCCGATAAAAACAATTTTATTTTCATGAAGAGCTTGTAAACGTCCTTGGTACAATTTATTTGAAAATATTTCAAAAGCAGTAAATTTATTTATATTATGTAATTCAGCAGTCAAAAATACAGCTTGAGTTACTGTATCACTATTATGATTAGGCGATAATGTTAATAATTTTTTACTTTCTGTTTTTTGAAAACTTGGGATAAAATTTTTAGCATGATCTAATAGCTCATCTGTATTTTCTATTTTAATATACCAAGCATTTTCATGTTGCTTCCAACCTTTTAAATGTAATTTTGTAAATGTAATCATGACTTATTCCTTAAACCTTCCCTCAATTTCATCAAATGATACTGGTTTATAATTTATTGCTTCGACAGAAACATTTACATAGTACTTATTTTCCATAAAATGATTATGTATATGTCCATGAATATTTATAAATCCTTGCTCACCTACTCCATATTGTACTGGTTCATGTGATAAAATATATTTGTCCTTGTAAATTATTGGATATTTATAGCATTCCTGAAATCCGCATTGCTTCCAAAAATCTGTATTAATTTTTTTATCATGATTACCAAGTATAATAATCTTTGTACCTTTAAGTCTATCTGTTATTGCTTTAACTTCTTCAACTTTGTTATAAAAAGAAAAATCTCCAAGCACAAAAATAAGGTCACGTTTTTTAACTGTATCATTCCAATTCTTTATAAGTTGCTCGGTCATTTCATTAACATCTTTAAAATTCCGGCAAGTATAAAGAAGAATATTTGAGTGATTAAAATGGGTGTCCGCAATAAAAAATCTATTCATAATAATCCTAAATAATAAAAAATAAATAATTTAGAATAAACACTTCGCTGAAAATTGCCCATCAAAATTATAAATAATTTCTTTAGGTCTAACATTTTCTCCATGTTTGTAATCGCTGTACTCCAACGATAAAGCATTTAATCCTGCTTTAAGGATATTTTTTGCTGCATTTAAATCTCTATCAATTTTCAACCCACAATCACAAATATATGTTCTATCAGCTAAGGTTAAATCTTCCTTTATTTGTCCACAATTAGAACAAAGTTTTGAAGACGGAAAAAATCTATTAATTTTTATGATTTGAGTTTCGTATTCTTTTGATTTTTGTTCTAATTTATTATTGAAATTTGACCAACCTGAATAAAAAATTGAATGAGCTAATTTATGATTTTTTATCATTCCTGCAACATTTAAATTTTCTAAACTTATAACTTTGTTTTCGCTACATAGTTTATTTACTAAATGCCAAAAGAAATGATTTTGAAAATTAGTTTTATACTGATAAAGTTTTGCTAATTTAATTCTACATTTTTCTTTTCTTATACTTTCATTTTGTTTTCTTGAAAAATGTTTTTGTTGTTTTTTAATTTTATTTTCTACTTCATATAATTTATTTTTAATACCATTAATTTGATCTCCATTAGAACAAACAATAAATTCTTTTAATCCTAAATCAATTCCAATTTGATTATTAGAGATTCTTTCTTTTTTTATTTCATTTTGATTAACCAAAATAGATGCTTCATAAGAGTTATCTTTATTTTTTGTAACTGTAATTGATTTTATAATTCCTTGAAAATTCTTGGATAATCCTTTAAATTTTATAAAACCATATTTTGATAATTTAATTTTATTACCTTTAATTTGAATAATATTTGAAGTAGTTTGATTTAGTCTAAAAGATTGTTTAGCTATTTTTTTACTTTTAAACTTTGGAAATCCTACTTTTTTATTTTTTTGTTTAATTCGTCTATAAAAATTTTTATAAGCTGTTTCTAAATCTATTCTACTTTGTTGTAAAGCATAACTGCTAACTTCATTTAACCATTCAAATTCTTGTTTATACTCTTTTTCTGTTTTATATTTATAACTATATAATTTTTCTTTATTATCTTTTAATTCTTTATAAATGTTAATTCTTTCATTAAGCATTTGATTATAAATAAATCTTGAACAACCAATAGTTTTATTAATTATCTCTTCTTGATTTTTATTAAGATAAAGTTTTATTTTATATGCCTTATTCATCTTTTTTTAATTCTTCTATAATTTTTTCAGTTTTTCTTTTCGATCTTCTTTTTCCATAAATTCTTGCACAATAACTTGTAATTATAGAAACAAAATCTTGAATAATGTCTTCTTCATCAGTATCTACATTGTTAATAACTTCAATAGTAATTCCTTGTTGTTTTAGTAAAACTTCAATATAATTAAATCCTAATCTACTTAATCTATCTTTATGCTCTACTACTAATTTTGTATAATTTTGTTTTTCAAGCAATTCCTGAAGTTTAGGTCTTTTATCATTTATTCCTGATCCAAATTCTTCTACTACTTTTTCTACTTTATACCCTTTAGCATTACAATAATTAACTAATCTTTCTTTTTGAGTTTGTAAATTATTCTTATTTACTGTTGAAGATACTCTACAATATATAATTACTTTTTCTTCAATTTCAGATTTTGGTAAATTTAATAATTTTTGATAATCAGTTTCATTAATAAAGTTTAATCCACCACTTTCAGATTTTTGAAAAGATAATATACCTTGATTTTTCCAATTATATAAAGTTGCTCGTGATAATATCTTAAAATAATAAAAAATAAATTATTTTAAGTAAACACTTCATAAAAAATTGCTTTCAAAAATAAAAAGTCTTACATTTTCTCCATGTCTGTAATCGCTGTACTCCAACGATATAAAAAT
>Ga0265293_10013659_pt1 | contig 10483 bp, 8 predicted proteins | sample Munlanlewell138R_FD_192505 | JGI IMG/M metagenome (GOLD analysis project Ga0265293, IMG submission 192505) | Leachate microbial communities from a municipal landfill in Southern Ontario, Canada - Leachate well 138R | ecosystem: Engineered > Solid waste > Landfill > Unclassified | place: Canada... | reverse complement strand
TATTTTATTCATTTTTCTCAGTTATTAATTAAAATTATCAAAAGCTAAAAAAGTCGAATGATTTATTTTTTGTTAATTATTTTTTGAAAAGAATATGAATTATAGACACTTTACTATATGACATTGAGGTCTAATGGACAAAAAGTAGGCTGTTTTAGAGACGTTCCTCTCTAATGGACAAAAAGTAGGCTGTTTTTTTTGTATGTATTGTCGTAGAGTAATAATTTTTTTTTATTTTTGTCTTGTCAAATCAAACGGAAACAAGCTCTGCTGGGGAGCAACTTGTCAGGGATAATTTGACCGACTATTTAAAAGTCAACCAGAAAGAGAGCCTTCAATGCGATAGCTCTCTTTACTTTTAAATGGTCGCTTATGCCTCAAAAAACCCATCAATATACTTCTGTTTTCGCTTTAAAGAAAGTCCATTATGATTCCTTAATTGCCTTTTTAATTCAGAGAATATTCCATCCAATGCATTGGTAGTATTAGGAATGTCTAACTCTTTATATTCTTCAAAAACAAATAAATAAGGAAGGTTCCTTCTCAAACTTAAATAAGCGCTTCGAAGTCGTTTATGTGTATAGAAACTTTTATTTGTTGTAATTGATATACTTCGTTCATTATAATATTCTTTCCATTTTATATACCAATCATCTAATTGCTTCTCAAATTCTAATTGTGATGATTTTGTTAAAGATAAACTTATCTTTTTTAATTCAACATTAGCCTGATGTTTTGGCTTGCGTGTTAAATAGCGTAACACTATCTGTATTTGATGAAACTGACACATCTGAACAGGAATATATCCAAATAAAGAGAATAACCCCTTTCTCCCATCACAGATAATGGACTGAATAGATATGCCTCTGCGAACTATCTCTTTTATCCCTGAAAGATAAAGACTATTAGTCTCATATCTAACATATTGTTTAAATAAAATGGTTCCTGATAAGCTATCTTTAAAAACCATTACGCCAAACTTCCTTCCAAAGTAGGTTGTATCCATCAAAACATTTGCAACCGATGGAAAGGAAGTTTTCTTCTTCATAGTGAATTTATCAAGCTTCCTTTGTATGGTTTTTATGGAACATGAATATTTAATAGAGAGTTGCTTGTAACTCTGTTTCCCTTTTTGATATTCATTCCAGAGTTTCTCTACATCTATGCGATTCCCTCCTGTGAATTGTTTTCCACAAACATGACATTTATACAGCTGTTTGCCGGCCTTCTTGCCGTTTTTCTTCGTTATTTTACTATGGCAGTAAAAGCAAATTTTTTATTCATATACTTTCAAATGCTGCAAAGATAATAATATTAAGGGATTAATTGAGGTGTCAGCCTACTTTTTGTCCATTAACCCTTAAATGGTTATTAAATTGGCATATTTTTGAATGATATATTCGTGTATATACAAAGAATTTGAAGGAATAGAGTCTATACATGTATGAATTAGTATCGAAAATTATTATTTAGTAAATTTTGCCGGATTTATTGCACGGAGTTCGAGATATTAGTCACAGTTTATATGCTATGAATACTTGTTTTAGTCAATATCTATCAGATTAACGATAGAGGTGATGACCCTTACAATCCATTTCGAAAAGATAAGAGGGAGATTTGCATTTACCAGCTTATTTGTTGTATAGCTAAACTGTGAGAAAAAGCTGAGATTTATTTGTTCTATTCTATGAGGATTTAATCTTTGATGAGATAATGATAAAAACAGCTTCGTTACATGTAAAAATTATGTAAGTTTGCATTCGCATGAAAATGTTGAAAATTTTAACACAATAATTTAAATATTAGACATATGAAATATACGGTATATGCTAAAAAGCATGAAGAAATCGGCGGTAAAATGGTAGAGTTTGCAGGTTTTTATATGCCTGTTCAATATGAAGGGCTTGTCATCGAACATCAACATGTACGCAAAGCGGTAGGTGTTTTTGATGTTTCGCATATGGGCGAAATCTATGTAAAAGGTCCTAAGGCTTTGGAATTTGTACAATGGGTATCTTCCAACGATGCCTCTGTGTTGAGTGATGGCAAAGTACAATATTGTTGTTTTCCGAACGAAACGGGCGGGATAGTGGATGATTTTTTAACGTATCGTATCAAAGAAGATCATTATTTGTTGGTTGTCAATGCTTCAAATATTGATAAAGATTGGAATTGGTTGGTAAAACAAAACAAAAATTTCGGGGCCGAGCTATACAATGCTTCCGATGAAACTTCGCAATTAGCCATTCAAGGTCCTTTAGCCATGAAGGTGATGCAAAAACTCACGGATGAGCCCATTATGGATATGGAATATTATACTTTTAAATACCTTAGCCTTGCCGGTATTCCAAACGTATTGTTATCTACTACGGGATATACCGGTTCGGGGGGATGCGAAATATATTTCAAAAACGAGGATGCATTTAAAATTTGGGATGCGGTATTTGAAGCCGGCAAAGAATTTGATATTAAACCCATCGGTTTAGGCGCACGCGATACATTACGTTTAGAAATGGGTTTCTGTTTATATGGTCATGAAATCAACGACAGTGTTTCTCCACTCGAAGGCGGGTTGGGTTGGATAACGAAATTTGTAGATCATAAGAATTTTATCAATAAAGCAGCTTTGTTGAAACAAAAACAAGAAGGAGTAAGCCGTAAGGTTGTAGGTTTGGAAATGATAGATCGCGGCATTCCTCGTCAAGGGTATGAAGTTGTGGATGAACAAGGAAATTTGATCGGACATATTTGTTCCGGTACACAAGGTCCTTCGGTACAGAAGGCCATAGGAACTGCCTTGGTGAATTCAGCCTTTTCCAAAATAAATACTGAAATATTTGTTAAAATAAGAGATAAAGCATTGAAAGCCGTGGTGGTTAAAATGCCTTTCTATAAAGCTTAAGAGGATGGGGAATATTCCCTTACTAGATATCAGCACATTCAATGATGAGCAACTGTCTGTATGGGTAGTTGCTCATTTTGAAAAAGCCTTTCGGGCAAAACAAATTTCTGAATGGCTTTGGAAAAAGAATGTAAGTTCCTTTGATGAAATGAGTAATCTTCCTTCAGGATTTATACAAACCTTAAAAGAACATTTTTATATACCAAAAATTAAGATCGCCGAAAAGCAAGTCAGCAGCGATGGCAGTATAAAATATGCCGTGCAATTGCATGACAAGCACTGGATAGAAATGGTATTGATCCCTTCTAAGAAGCGAAGCACGGTATGTGTTTCATCCCAAGTAGGATGTGGACTTAACTGTCGGTTTTGCGCTACCGCTCATGTAGGATTTAGCCGTAATCTGACAGCCTATGAAATGTATGAACAAGTTTTTAGGGCTAATCAGGAAAGCATGGTGCATTTTGGTCATCCCATCAGTAATATTGTTTGGATGGGCATGGGTGAACCGCTTTTGAATTATGAAAATGTCATGCAAGCCATTGATTATATTACGACAGCCAAAGGCATGGGAATGTCGAAAGACAGAATTACCCTTTCCAGCTGCGGTATTGTAAAAGGCATACGACAACTTGCCGATGATAAATCTAAAGTGCATTTGGCCATCTCTCTACATTCGGCTCATTTGGAACAACGTTCCGATATAATGCCTATAAATAAAAGCAATCCTTTACCTGCTCTTTCCAATGCCTTGGTATATTATTATCAAAAAACAAATCAACGGATTACTATTGAATATCTTTTGTTAAACGGGGAGAATGATAGTTTGGAACATGCTCGTTTGTTGGCCATTTTTTGCAAACGCTTTCCCGTGAAAATAAATATTATTGAATACAATCCTCATCCCTATGCCGTTTTTTCAGCCACAAACAAGCAACAGCAAGCCCTTTTTATAGATTATTTAAAAAATAAAAATCTGGTGGTCAACCTGCGTTTGAGTAAAGGAAAAGACATAGCCGCTGCATGCGGTCAATTAGCAAAAAAAAGACAAGCCTGATTTTTCATTCATTCAGGATTTGAATGTTTATGAAGATAATTTAAGTAACATGTAGAGATGTCAGCTGTATATATCCATATTCCCTTTTGTGTACGTAAATGCGCATATTGTACGTTCTATTCCGTATGCGATACTTCTTTAATCTCTGCTTATGTGAGTGCTTTAAAGAAGGAAATGTGGTTTCGCTCAGCATATTTCACGGGCGAGTTGGCGCATAGTTTATATATAGGAGGAGGTACGCCATCTTTACTATCGATTAATCATATACAAGACATCATACATACCGTCTCTTCCATTTTCAAGTTGGACGTCGGCGCCGAAATAAGCCTCGAAGCCAATCCCGACAGTTTGAATGAAGAGTATATCCGTAAATTGAAAGACTGTGGAGTGAATCGGTTGAGTATAGGTGTCCAGTCGTTTTATGAGGATGATTTACGCACCTTGAATCGTTTACATACGGCAAAGCAAGCCGAAACCTGTATAGATCATGCATATAAACATGGATTTACAAATTTATCGGTCGATTTGATGTATGGTTTTCCGGGTTTGAGCTTGTCAAAATGGAAACATAACCTCGAAAAACTTAAAAATATACCTCATCTTTCTTGTTATCAATTAAGTTTAGAAAAGGATACTTCCTTATTCGAAAGTGTACGAAATAAAAAACATCTGCTTCCTTCCGAAGATGAAACGATGGAACAATATGAATATTTAACTTCTTTTGCCCAATCGAATCATTTTATACATTATGAAATATCTAATTTTTGCAAATCCGGTTATGCTTCCAAACACAATAGTGCCTATTGGGAAAACAAAAAATACATCGGTTTAGGTCCGGGAGCTCATTCCTACGATAGGATACATCGGCAATGGAATATTGCCGATATACAGAAGTATATTTCGTTCATGGATAACATATCCGATCCAATACAATATCATACCACGGCCGAAGATGTTTTGTTTGAAAAGGAAATCCTGACTTTGGATATGCGTTACAATGAATATGTGATGACCTCGCTTCGGACCCTCAAAGGGTGCAAACTGTCGTATATACAATCACAATTAGGAAATCACTATGTAAAACATTTACAACAACAATTATCAAGCATCCCTCAAGCGTATTATATACTCACGGAAACCGATTTACGTTTAACGGAAAAGGGGAGATTATTTGCCGATTTTGTGGCTTCGACTCTTTTTATATAAGGAAAAAAGCTACTTTTGCTTTTCAATTCTTGCGAAGGATAATTACTTGTTAAATAATACGATTCATGCCTTTGAAGTTTCTTAAGGATTTATTGATTTATACTTCTAAACGTAGTTTAAAAACCTGTTGGATATTGTTTAAACTCATGATTCCTATTTCAATTATCATACGTTTCATACAGGAGTTTAACATTCTTCCTTATATCAGTACGTATTTGGATCCGGTTATGAAACTGTGTGGATTACCGGCTGAAATGTCGTTGGTATGGATTACTTCCATGATTGTGAACATTTATGGTGGATTATTATCCTTATTTGCCATCTATCCTTCGCTTTCGGAGCCTTTAAGTTCGGCACAACTCACGGTTTTACTTACCATGGTTTTAATAGCCCATACCTTCCCCATCGAATTGAAAATTGCTCAAAAGGCCGGAGTAAAATTTGGGTTTATGTTGTTGTTTCGTTTCGGTTGTGGAATTTTATTTGGCATGCTATTGTCGTTTATCTATTCCACTTTTCATGTATTACAAGAACCTGTACATTTATCCAAAACTTTTATGGTACAAGATCCTTCCTGGAAGGCTTGGATATTAAATGAGTTAAAAAATTATCTGATTATTATCTGTATAATTTTCAGTTTGATACTTGCCATGCGTATCTTGGAGATGACAGGATTCATGCGACGCATCAATCAAGCCCTGCATCCGATTATAAAATCTTTGGGTATCAGCGAAGAGGTGTTGCCTATCACCATCATCGGATTGACACTGGGCATTGCTTACGGAGGAGGTTTGGTAATTGAAGAAAGCAGGCAAAAACAACTAAAGCCTAAAGATATCTTTTATTCATTAATATTAATGGGTCTTTTTCACAGCATTTTCGAAGACACCCTTTTGATGTTAGGGATGGGCGGGCATTATTCCGGGGTCATTATTTTCCGTTTTATCATGGCTTTTATCATTACTTTTGTTATTGTCCGTTTGACTAGAAATATGAAAGAGGAAACCTTTAATCGTTTATTTATAACAAAAAGCGCTATCAAAAAAATAAAAAGCACAAGTATATGAAAGCAATGATTTTGGCTGCCGGATTAGGGACCAGACTCAAACATTTAACGGTCGATAAACCCAAAGCCCTGGTTGAAATTAATGGAAAAACTCTCTTAGAACACAGCATTCAAAAGCTAACCCAAGCGGGTGTAACGGATATTATCATCAATGTACATCATTTTGCCCCTTTAATGATTGAATTTATCCATTCCCATCGATTTGATGCGAATATATCTATTTCCGACGAGAGCATGCAATTACTTGATACGGGTGGAGGCATTAAGAAAGCAGCACACTTTTTCAACGATAATAGAGCTTTTTTTGTGTATAATGTAGATATTATCAGCGATATAAATCTAAAAGAAATGTATGCTTACCATGAACAACAGTCTGCATTAGCTACCTTGGCCGTCAGAGAAAGGGAGACCCAACGTTATTTTCTTTTTGATGAAAACATGTGTTTAAGCGGTCATTATAATCTTAAAAGCCAAGAGAAAATCATCATAAAAGAGACAAAAGGAGTAATGAAACCTTATGCTTTTAGTGGCATACATATACTTTCGCCGGAAATCGTTCGTTATTTTTTTGCAGAGCAAATTTTTTCAATTACCGATTTTTATTTATACATTGCCAAGGAGCAATGCATCAAAGGATATATACATAATTACGGCGATTGGAGGGATGTTGGAAAATTAGAGTCGTTAGCTGCTTTTGAAGAAGAACACACATAATGCCATACATATAATTAGAAATTAAAAACTACACTATGAAATCAAGCATACCCAAATGGGCGGAAAGTGACCGTCCGCGTGAAAAAATGATGACTAAAGGACCTATGTCCTTGTCGGAAGTGGAATTATTAGCCATATTAATCGCCTCAGGCAACAGAGAGGAAAGCGCCGTTGATTTGTCCAAACGCATATTAGCCGATTGTAATAACAATTTGGCAGAATTATCCCGTTTGGATATTTCGGAATTGATGCTTTACAAAGGAATCGGTGAGGCAAAGGCAGTTACTATTACCGCAGCTCTTGAGTTGGGGAGAAGAAGAAGAGAAACTGAAGCTATCGTGCTAAAGCAAATAACCAATAGTAAAATAGCCTATAATTATATATACTCCAACATAGCGGAATTATCACATGAAGAATTTTGGATTATTTTATTGAAAACCAATAAACAGATTATTGGGAAAAAGCTCATAGGCGTAGGTGGACTCAGTAGTACTGTTGCCGATCCCAAGAAAATTTTTCGTCACATTATTTCCGGAAAAGCGGCCGGTTTTATCCTTTGCCATAATCATCCTTCAGGAAATATACAACCCAGCGAAACAGATATTAAATTAACGAAAGAAATATATATGTTGTCAAATATCCTACATGTTGAATTAGTCGATCATATCATTGCAACATCCAATGCCTATTACAGTTTTGCCGATGAAAGCATGCTGTAAATTATGCTTGGATACTTCCCAATAAAGTAGCTGTGGTACAACTTTCAACTTTCACATTCACATAATCGCCAATATTATAATGTAATTTAGGAAATACAATGACTTTATTTTGAGAATTACGACCGAAATAAAAATCCGGAGAACGTTTGGAAGTGCCTTCAATCAAAACCTCGAAAGATTTTCCTAAATCGGATAAATTACTGTTATGGGAAAGTTGTTGTTGTAGTGTGATAATTTCTTCTAAACGACGTGTTTTAATGTGATCGGGCACATCGTCTGTTAATGTTTTGGATGCGTGGGTGCCACTACGCTCGGAGTATTTAAACATAAATGCAAAATCATAAGCAACCATTTGCATTAAGCTCAGAGTATCCTGATGATCTTGTTCGGTTTCACCACAAAAACCTGCAATTATATCCGTTGAAATCCCGGCTTCGGGCATATAATGACGTATCGCATCTATTCTTTGCAAATACCATTCGCGGGTATACTTGCGGTTCATGCGTTTCAAGATGGCATTGCTCCCCGATTGTGCAGGTAAATGAATAGATTTACATATGTTAGGATGGGCAGCCATAACTTGCAACAATTTATCGGATAGGTCTTTGGGGTGAGAGGTGGCAAAGCGAATGCGTAAGGATTTATCCACACTTGCCACTTGATCCATTAAATCGGGAAAGTCTATGTGTTCATCCCATTCATAGGAATTTACATTTTGTCCCAACAGTGTTACTTCTTTAAATCCTTTATCAAGTAGTTTTTTCACTTCTTCGATGATGGTTTTTGGATTACGGCTACGTTCTCTGCCACGGGTATATGGGACGACACAATAGGAACAAAAATTATTACATCCTCGCATGATGGATATGAAAGCGGAGATGCCGTTGCTGTCGAAGCGAAGGGGTAATATGTCATCGTACGTTTCGATGGTTGATAGAATGGTATTCGTTGCCTGTTGATAACTATCTTCCAGCAATAAAGCTAAGGAACGATAGGCGTCCGGGCCGGCTACTATATCGACGAGCGATTTCTTTATTAATTCTTTCTCAAATCGGGCAGCCATACAACCTATCAATCCTATTTTGATGGAAGAATGTTTGCGATATAAAGCATTTAATTCAACCAAACGTTTCAACACCTTTTGTTCGGCGTTTTCGCGGATGGAACAAGTATTGATTAGAATTACATCCGCTTGTTGAATGTCATTACAAATAGCGTAATTGTCAGATAATATAGAGGCAACAATTTCGCTATCAGCAAAATTCATCTGACAACCGTAGGTTTCAATATATAATTGCTTCTTTGTATCCAATGAGTTAAAATTTTTGCAAAAGTACTAAAATTTAGGGCTTCATCATCCTATTCCGGGAATAATTATTAAGAAACGATTGAGACTGAACATTCAATGATAGATATTTTTCGAATAAAATGTATTGGTTTTAGCCCTCGAGTTATATCATTTAAAAAATTTATGTACATTTGCAATTCAAATATAAAGTACATTTAAGATGAAAAAATTAGTTTATACCACATTAGTTTTATGCATGATATCGATATCGTGCAAAGATAAAAAACAAGAAAGAGTTTTAGATATGAACAATCCGTTTTTTGCAAAACCTGAAACGCCTTACGGTGTTCCGGCTTTTAATGACATTAAATCCGAGCATTATCTTCCGGCTTTTGAGGAAGGGATGTTGCAACAAAAAGAAGAAATCGAAGCTATTGTTAACAACTCCGACGAGCCTACTTTTGAAAACACTATCGAAGCTTTAGACTATAGCGGTGAACTCTTAACTACGGTTTCAATGGTATTTTTTAATATGTGTGAAACCGATAATAGCGATGAAATGAACAAATTAGCCGAAGAAATCAGTCCAAAGCTTTCGGCTCATGCTGACGATATCAATTTAAATCCCGATTTATTTAAAAAAGTGAAATCCGTTTACGAACAAAAAGATAAACTTTCACTTGATAAAGAACAAATGCGACTCTTAGAAGAAACCTATAAAGATTTTGTTCGTGGTGGTGCTAATTTAGCTGTTGAAAAACAAGCCCGTTTTCGTGAAATCAACGAAGAACTTTCCGTATTATCTTTAAAATTCAGCAACAATGTGCTAAGTGCTACCAATGCTTATAAGTTAATCATTGATAAGGAAGAAGATTTAGCCGGATTACCAAGCTCACTTATAACTGCTGCTGCCGAAACAGCCAATCAAGAGGAAGCAACCAAAGGTAAATGGGTGTTTACCATTCATAACCCCAGCTTGTTGCCTTTTCTTCAATCTGCCGATAATCGTGCTAAACGCGAAGAAATATGGCGTGCATATTCTTCTCGTTGCAATGGAGGGGAATTCGATAACAACGAAATTATTGCTAAAATCGTAAAATTACGCGCTGAGCGAGCTCAATTATTAGGATATAAAACCCATGCCGATTATGTATTGGAAGACCGCATGGCTAAAACTCCTCAAGCCGTATATGATTTATTGCAACAAGTATGGGTACCTGCATTAGCAAAATCAAAGGAAGAAACAGCTCAATACCAAGCGTTGGCAAAAAAAGAAAAACCTGCCTTCAACATTCAGCCTTGGGATTGGCGCTATTACACCGAAAAAGTGAGAAAGGCAAAATATGATTTGAATGATGAAGCCATTCGTCCTTATTTTAAATTGGAAAATGTAAGAGACGGTGTTTTCATGCTTTGCGAAAAACTATACGGATTAACATTTAAAGAAAATAAAAATATTCCCGTATATAATCCCGAAGCCGTTGCCTATGAAGTAATCGACAATGGAAAAATAATCGGTATTTTATACATGGAT
>Ga0265293_10013657_pt1 | contig 10485 bp, 9 predicted proteins | sample Munlanlewell138R_FD_192505 | JGI IMG/M metagenome (GOLD analysis project Ga0265293, IMG submission 192505) | Leachate microbial communities from a municipal landfill in Southern Ontario, Canada - Leachate well 138R | ecosystem: Engineered > Solid waste > Landfill > Unclassified | place: Canada... | reverse complement strand
AAGTATATTAGTCTTTATTTTTTACAGTTATTTTTCAAATTACAACTTGCAAAGATAAGAATTTCTGCTCATTTAAATCTTATGTAACCAAGTAAGGAAATAGATTAATTAGACTTTAAACTATTCTTATTTGATTCTATTCTGATATAATGCCATTATACTTGCGATATAATGGCATTATTCCGACGATATAATGCCATTAAATGGACGATATAATGGCATTATATTAAATTAGAATCAAAAGAGAAAAATTTGTAATCAAATTCTATTAGTTTATCTCTTGATTTGATTATGTATAAAGTATTAATTAAACGCATTCTGCAACGGTAAAGGTGCTGCCACCTACGAAGATAAGGTCGTTTTCTTTGGCTTGGGCTTTTGCCGCTTGGAATGCAGAGGAAACTGAGCTATGTTTGGAGTAATGGAAATTATGTGCTTTTACTTTTTCTTCGAGAATATCTACGCTTAATCCTCTTGGGATATCGGCTTTGCAAAGATAGTAGTGGGCATGGTTAGGAAGCATTGAAAGAACCTTATCAACATCCTTATCATCAACCATTCCAAGCACAAAATGTAGGTTTTCGTATGGGGTTTGAGCAATTTGCTCAATTATATACTTAAGCCCATCCTCGTTATGCCCTGTATCGGCAATAATTAATGGCTTTTCACCAAGTTTTTGCCAGCGTCCCATAAGTGGAGCATTGGTTGGAAGATTTTCTATCCCACCACGAATTATTTTTTCTGATAAATCAAATCCAAGATTATTTAACTCGTCAATTGCAGTTAGCATTGTGGCGATATTTTTAAGCTGATAATTACCAGTAAGAGTAGAGGTGAAGTCTTTGTATTTCAATTTTCCAGACTTATATACATCAAGTATTAGTTTAGTATCCTTATGTCTTGGATTTTCCATAGAATATATCTCTTGAGAAAAGATAATTGGAGCATTCATTTCCCTTGCTTTTGAAGAGAAAACCTCTTTGGTCTCATCTAAATACTGACCTATTACTACAGGGGTGCTTTCCTTAATAATACCTGCTTTTTCCCCAGCAATAGAAGCTAAGTCCCTTCCAAGAAATGCAGTATGGTCAAGGCTAATATTGGTAATAATACTTAGAAGTGGGGAAATAATATTAGTAGAGTCCAATCTCCCACCCATACCAACTTCAATCACTGCAATATCTACCTTTTCCTCTTCAAAATACTTAAAAGCCATACCCACAGCAACCTCGAAGAAAGAGGGTTTTATCCTTTCAATATCTTTCTTATATCTCTCTACAAAACCAATTACCCATTCCTCTTCAACCAATACTCCATCAATTCTAATCCTTTCACGAAAATCTCTAAGGTGAGGGGAGGTATGAAGTCCAACTTTAAGACCCTTTTGGGTTAATATGGAAGCAATCATATGAGATGTAGAACCTTTTCCATTAGTTCCTGCAACATGAATTGAACGAAAGCTATTTTGAGGATTATCTAAGGCATCCATTAAAGCAATAGTATTTCCCAAATCCGCCTTATAAGCAGCTGCTCCAATTCTTTGAAACATAGGTAAAAAAGAGAAAAGATAGTCGATAGTTTCTTGGTAATTCATCCTTTTGCAATTAATAAAATTAATCAGCAAAATTACTCAAAAAAATCTATTTAACCTCTGTAGGTTTGCTTGGTCGAGGAGTTTTTACCACAAGCACTCTAAAATCTTTATCACTTTCGTTATATAGACAGTGAACTATTCTCTTTGGGCTTTCAATCAAGCTATCTTTCTTAACCAATACCTTTTCATCCCCAATTTCCACATAACCCTCGCCCTCCAATACATAGAAAAACACATCAACAGGGGTTAAATGTCTTTTAAGTTTTTCATTAGGTTTTAGAAGTATATGCATAACCTGTGCATGCTCCGTATCAAGCAATTTCTTAGCCTCAACCCCATGAGGATTATCCATAATCTCAAGCTCTTTATAATTTACTATATTCATAATAATAGATATTAAATGATTTATTTAAAGTCCAAAATTACATATATTTTAATAAAGCAAATGTAATAAAGATTACAATAATAAGCAATTTAATATTGTGTGATAATTTATATAATGTATATTTGCATATTCTTTACTAAAACAATTGTAATGAGAATAGAGAAGATTCTAAGTGCGACTAATTTAAATTCCTCTTGGGATAAACTAACTGAAAGTGTATATCAGAGTTCAGATTTTTTGATTCACCTTGAACAAAATAATCCTTGTTGCCAGAGATATTATCTTCTTTATAACGAAGACAGACTAATAGCTGGAGCAATAGTATATTCTTTAAAGATAAACCTCCTAACATTTTCTAAATTCAAATTAAACCTTCCTTTTACTATAATTGGAGTGCCTTGTTCGGTTGATGGAAATGCTATTATTGGGGATGAAAAATATTATAATTTACTTATAGAATATATTTTAAAAGAAGAAAAAGGTATTATCCTCTGTTTAAACTACGATAACCCACTAAAAATAAATGGAATTATTCAAATGCAAACCCTTCCAACCATAGTATTTGAAAATAATTTTTATTCGTGGGAAGATTATTTGAATGAGTTAAAACATAATTATAGAAGAAGGGTATCTCAAGCACTAAGGAAGTATGATGGAATAATTAAAACAAGTGAAGCATGCAATACGTTTACAGACAATCATTATTCTCAGTATTTAAGCATAATGGAAAAGACGAAAACCAAGCTTGAAATCCTTAGTAAAGACTTTTTCCAAAACTTAAATAATAACTTTGTATTGCATTCCCTTTATAAAGATGAAAATCTTCTTACATGGCATATTACAACCAAGGATAATAGAAATGCTAATCTTATGTATTATTTTCTTTTTGGAGGTATAAATTACAGCTTAAGAGATAAATATGATTCTTATTTCAATAATCTAATATCAATTATTCAAGAAGGAATTGAATTAAAAGCTAAGAAAATAAGTTTAGGACAGACAGCAGAAATATCTAAAATAAGATTGGGAGGAGAATTAATACCTAAGAGGATGTTTCTTTATCATTCAAATAGGATTATTAACCTTCTACTTTATACTTTTAGAAATCAATTGACAAATAAATCAAAATCTATTCAAGCTAATATTTATAAAACTCATTAGATTATGAAAATACTATTCCTTAGACCATCAGCTCCAGAAGAAACCATAGGTTTACAACACTTAATGATAGTTGAACCATTGGAATTGGAATTACTTGCTACTCTTGTTGAAAAAGAACATGAAGTAATAATTATTGATTTAATCTTGGAAAAACAAAGTGCGGAGTATTTTATTAAAAAATACATGCCTGATATGGTATGTATTACTGGATATATTACTCATACTTCGGATATGCTCAAAATTTCTCAAAAGGCTAAGGAGATTAATTCTAAAATTATAATAGTTGCTGGAGGGGTATATATAGAAAAACTTCCAGAGAAGATTAATAGTCCTTTTGTTGATTATAGGGTTGTAAGAAATGCATTATTAGAGTTTCCTAAGCTATTAAATTATATAGAAAACAGGGGAGAGTTCCCTTTAGGGGTTTTAAGGATTGATGAGATATTAGATGAAACAACTCTTCCTGAGTATAATTTTTCTGTTCCAATACCTAATAGGAGATTAACCAAAAAGTATAGAGATAAATACTTCTATGTATTTCATCCAAAAGTAGCATTATTAAAGACTTCCTTTGGTTGTCCATTTCCTTGTTCCTTTTGTTTTTGCAGAAAGATTACAGGCGATAATTATTGGGAAAGACCTTTAGAGGAGGTTATTGAAGAGCTAAAAGGAATTGAAGAGAATGAGGTCTATATTATTGATGATAACTTTCTTGTTTCCAAAGAAAGAGTAATGAGTTTTATTGATTTATTAAAGAAGCACTCAATAAAGAAACGATATTTGATTTATGGGAGAGCAGACTTTATTGCCAAGCATCCAAAGACAATTAAACGGTTTAAGAAATATGGTTTAAGAACTATAATTGTAGGCTTTGAGTCCTTTAATGATAATGAATTAACCTCTTTGAACAAGAAGTCCATGGCAAAGACAAATGAATATGCTATGAATGTATTGAATAAGTATAAGGTTGACTGTTATGCTTCAGTTATTGCTATGCCTGAGTGGAGTAAAGAGGATTTTCGCAAAGCAACAAAGAAGATGATAGATTTAAAGATTAGATTCTTAAATATTCAACCTCTAACTCCTTTAGAAAAAACAGATATCAATTTCGATGATAATAATCTAATAATAAATAGGTCTGATTATGCTCGTTGGGATTTAGCTCATATTGTTGTTAAACCTGAAAAGATGAGTGTTAAGGAGTTTTATAGAGAAATTCTCAAAATGTACATTAGGGTTCTTTTCCAACCCTCTAATCTTATTCATCATATTAAATATCCTATTAAATACCAAATCAAGCTTTTATTAGGTGCTATAAAGGTCAAAAAACAATATTCGAGAAAGATTAATGAATAAATAATTATTTCTATTATGCCAAAACTACTATTAATTCAACCTACACAATATGGTTCTAAGACAGGGATTCCCTGTAAGCAAAAACAGATTTATTTACCTGGTCTTGGTTTACCTCTTTTAGCTTCTTATGTTCCAAAGCATTGGAATGTTGAGATATTGATTGAAGTTGTTGATGATATTGATTTTAATTCTGATTGTGATATTGTAGGTATTGGGGCTATGGGGCATGCAGTATTTAGAGCTATAGATATTGCAAAAGAATTTCGTAAAAGAGGGAAGAAGGTATTTATGGGAGGTTATATGGTTTCTATTTTACCTGATTTTGTAAAGGAGTATTGTGATAGTGTAGTTATTGGTGATGGTGAGATTTCTTTGCCAATACTCTTAAATGATTTTGAAAAAAATGAATTAAAGCCTATTTACGATAACCAATTAGAGAGTCTTGATAATTTATTACTTCCTCGCTATGATTTGTTATTGAAGAAGAAAATAGGGTATATGCTTCCTGTTCAGGCTGGGAGAGGTTGCCCTCATACTTGCAGTTATTGTTCAATCAATTGTATTTATAAGGGTAGATATATGTTTCGCCCTATTGATGAAGTAATGAGAGATATTCTACATATTAAGTCGCTTGGGTTTAATCGGTTTTTCCTTATTGATGATAATGTTGCTTCTAATCCTTCTTATCTTATGGAGCTTGCAAAAAAGATTAAACCGCTTAAGATGACTTGGGCAAGCCAATGCACATTATTAATAGCTAAGAATGAAGAGTTGCTTAGGACTGTTGCCGATTCAGGATGTAATATTCTTAGCTTAGGAATAGAAAGTATTTCTCAAAGTGGACTTGATTCTTTGAATAAATCTTGGGTAAAGGTAAACGAAACTTCTTCTTTATTAAATAAAATACAAAGTTATGGTATTGCCCCTGCTACTGAAATGATTATTGGAACTGATGGGGATACACAAGAGTCTTTAATTGAAACTGCAAAATTTATTATTAAAAACAAAATACCAGCACCAAAATTCTATGTACTTACTCCTCTTCCTGGAACAGATTTCTATAAAGAGATGAAAGAAAAGAATAGATTGCTTCACGAGGATTACACACTTTACACAGCTACAAACTGCGTATTCTCTCCCCAAAATTTCACTCCAATAGAACTTGAAGACTCCTATATAAAGCTATATAAAGAGGTATATACTTATAAGAATATAATCTTGCGTACAATTATCAATAAAGGGGTACTTAAAAGACCTTTTACATACTTATTTTTATTTTTCAGCAATTTAGTCTATAAGCGATTTATTAATCAGGGTGATGCTCCAAATATTTTATAATAATGAAAATAGAAATTCAGGAAGTTAGGACAAAGGCTCAATTAAATAAGTTTATAAGCTTTCCTCACTTACTATATAAAAATGATTCTAATTACGTACCTGCTTTAAATATCTCAGTAAAAGAAACTCTAAGCACAAAGAACCCTTTTTTTAATCATTCGCAAATAGCTCTATTTATAGCATTAGATAATAATAGGGTAGTGGGTAGAATTGCTGCTATTTACAATAAAACTCATTTGAATACTTATAAAGATAATACTGGATTCTTTGGTTTTTTTGATTCAATTAATGATGTAAATGTTAGCAATTTTCTTTTTGATACATGTAAAACATGGTTGAAAGAAAAAGGATTAAACAAAGTGATTGGACCTACAAGCCTAACAACAAACGAGATTTGTGGTTTTCTTAACTTTGGATTCGATTTACCACCATCAGTACAAATGCCATATAATTTTGAATACTATAATGCACTTGCCCTAAGCTATGGCTTTGAAAAGGAGATTGACCTTTATTCATATTCAATAAATGGAGATACTCTATCAGAGAAATATTCAAATATCTTAGAACAAAGAAGTGAGAAATTAGAAGAAAAAGATATAAGAATAAGGTCCCTATCAAAAAAGACATTTCATAAGGATATATCAAAGCTAAGAGTGGTTTACAATAAAAGTAATAAATATAATTGGGGATTTATGCCATTGAACGAGGAAGAGTTTAATTATATGGCAAAAGACTTAAAAATGATTACTCCTTTGGATATGGCATTAATTGCTGAGATTGGCAATGATATTATAGGGTATATGATTTCAGTACCAAATATAAATCAAGCTATAAAACATTGCAAGAATGGCAAATTATTCCCTTTAGGATTATTCAAATTACTATGGTATAAACGCAGAATTAAAACATCAAGAATAATGATATTAGGCGTATTAGAAGAATATAAAGGAATAGGAGTAGACTTATTATTATATATGAAGATGAAAGAAGTATTGAATAAATATGGAATTTACAATTACGAAGCATGTTACGTACTTGAAAACAATGGGAATATGAATAGCATAATAAAAAAAGTATCTAAAGAATTACTGAAAACTTACAGACTATATAGTATGGAAATTTAGAAATTAAAAAAGCCTATTCTTGTAATTCTCCTTCATCAGTCTTTTCTTTAATCTTATTGTTTAAAAACAAAACAGATAATATAAAGACTCCTAATATTGGATATATAAATGATGCTATTATGGTTAGAGTTAAATTCTTTAATTGATATCTTTTGAAATCGGAGAATAGATAACCAATAATTAAAAATTTAAAGAGAAGATTAAAATATATAGGTGCAGAGAATGCATATATTGAAAAATCATTAAGTATTGTCTCTTTTAGATTTGAAAGAAATATATTATCGATATGACCATATATTTGATTTATAAGTGTATTCCATAATAAACTAAATGCTTGTGGAATGATTAATAAAATCAAATACTTGTTTATTACTTTAGTAAGTTCTTTCATTATGGTTGGATTTTAAATTTATAAGATATTTGTATGATAAAGAGATTAAAAACATAACTACTCCGAAAAAGCCTATAAAGAAAGTTAGAATTAGAATTAAATTATTAAATAACCCTTCCTTTTTCATATCCTTGTATATAAAGTAAATATAAATTGAATTAAATATGTATTCTAATAATAAATAGCTAATATTTATGTAGTATCCGTTTGTAATACCCGTATAATGTATAATAATTGGAAAATTCATATTGAATGCAATATTAATAAATTTTACTATTACTAAAAGTAATATATACTTCTTTATAAACTGCATTATAGCGTCAAATTCAGGACTTCTGATTAAATTGTTCAAGTTTGGTATTATCTTAGTTGGTAGAAAATGATTTTTGCAAAGTTACTAATTATTTATTCAATACCTAATAAAAAAGCCTACTCTAATTAAAGAATAGGCTTAAATATATGTTTAAAAAGTTCTTACCAAGCAAATAATGGGCGATTGCTCATCATTTCATTTACTTGTTTTCTTACTTTTAGGATGTTTTCTTCGTTGTTTACATCAGATAATATACTGTCTATCATCTCCGCAATAGCTTCCATTTCGTTTTCCTTTACTCCACGAGTTGTGATTGCTGCAGTTCCTAAACGGATTCCTGAGGTTTGGAATGGTGAACGAGAATCGAAAGGTACCATGTTTTTATTGATAGTGATATCTGCTTTAACTAAAGTGTTTTCAGCTACCTTACCTGTTAGTTCCGGGAATTTTGCTCTAAGGTCAATCAACATTAAATGATTATCAGTTCCGTTTGAAATAACTTTATAACCTCTCTTAACCATTGCATTAGCAAGTGCATTTGCATTTTTCATTACTTGCTTGATGTATTCTCCATACTCAGGAGTAAGTGCTTCACCAAATGCAACTGCCTTTGCAGCAATAACGTGTTCAAGTGGTCCTCCTTGGATTCCTGGGAATACTGCTGAGTCTAAAAGAGCTGACATCATTCTAATCTCACCTTTAGGAGTTTTCTTACCCCAAGGATTTGGAAAATCTTTTCCTACAAGAATTAAACCTCCTCTTGGTCCACGAAGAGTTTTATGTGTTGTAGTTGTACAGATATGACAATACTCTACTGCATTGTTTAATTCTCCCTTAGCGATTAATCCTGCTGGGTGAGAAATATCTCCCATTAGTATTGCTCCAATCTTATCTGCAATCTCTCTCATTCTCTTCCAATCCCAATCTCTTGAATAAGCTGAAGCTCCACCAACGATTAGTTTTGGTTTGTGTTCAAGAGCAACTTTTTCCATTTTGTCATAGTCAATTACTCCTGTTTCTTCTTCAACTCCGTATGCTACAGGTTTGTAATTAATACCAGATGCGTTTACAGGTGAACCATGAGTAAGGTGTCCACCATGGTTAAGGTCTAAGCCCATAAATGTATCACCAACATTCAAACATGCTAAGAATACAGCCATATTAGCTTGAGCTCCTGAGTGAGGCTGAACGTTTGCGTATTCTGCTCCAAACAATTGACATGCTCTGTCAATAGCTAATTGTTCGGTTTGGTCTACAATTTGGCAACCACCATAGTATCTTTTTCCTGGGTATCCTTCTGCATATTTATTTGTCAATACAGAACCCATTGCTTCCATTACTTGCTCTGACACGAAGTTCTCAGAAGCTATTAACTCAATGCCATGCATTTGTCTTTCTTTTTCCTTAGCAATAAGGTCAAAGATTTGAGTGTCTTTAGTCATTTTAAAATTCTTTTTATTACTATTTATAACAAATATTCAATTTGCAAAGTTAAGACTTTATTTCTGAATTAAATAGTTTTATTGGATAAAATTGGAATCTTATAAATCAGAATAGCTGTTAATAGAGAAAATTAATAGCAATAGTGTTGATAATTGCAATAGATGCAGTTTTTCTCGGATTTTCTTCTTGAGTAGTTTTGATTTAAGTTGTTTTGAATATCATCTATCAATAAACTCATCTGGTCTGTAAATCTTTGATTAAGGTCAATATTATACTCAAAAACCTCTTTGTTTTCATTGTTTAGCTGAATAATATGTCTTAATTCGGAGCTAATATTAGTCAAATTGCTAATGCCAAATTTCACTTTAGACGCCTTATCATTAAACAAAAGCCAAGAGTAGAAATAAATTTGGAACCTATTCTTTAACCTTTTAGGGCAGTCCTCATCATCAATAAAAAACAAATCCTCAATATACTCAACCTTACCTTTTTCATGGCCTCCAGTCTTATAGTCAATTATCCTATAATTCCCATCCTTATAATCAATCCTATCGATAATACCTCCAAACCTCAAACCTTTAAAATCAACCCTAAAAGTTTTTTCCATAGCAATTATTTCAAAAGGAGTATTTTGTTTGTCATATTCCAAAAGATTGATAATATACTGTTTAATAACCTCAATATTTATATTATGAATCTGTTTTATATTGATATTCTTATCATCTGACTTAAGGAAATCACTTCTAAAAGCTTCTCTAACAATTCTGTCAATTAATCCCTTATCCTTTAAAACTCTATCTATCTCGTCTTTGTTTATAATTATCCTTTTCCCTTGGGTAATCTCATTATACATATTCATTGCACTCTTATGAAATATATTCCCAAAATCCATTGGGTTAATATTCTGATCATAAGGTTCAAAAGGATTGATGTCTGCAATCTTAGAGAAATAGAACCTTAGAGGACAATCCAAATATTCATTTAGAAAAGAAGCCGAAAGAAATTCTTTGTTTTTAATTCTTTCAATATGTGATTCCTGTTTAATAACCTCAATAATATTATTTTCCTCAGGCTCAATCTTTGAACTCAAAGCATTATAAATGATATTCTTGTTATCAATTAAAGCATTATGAGTTTTAAACTCAATAATAATCTGATTTAAGAATCTTGAAATCTCTTTCTTGCTGCTTACTGTGTTTGAGGAATTATATACAAAAGTTATATACTTGCTTCTATGCAAAAGCCTATAGAAATAATAAGCAAACAAAGAAATCTTCTTATTAATAGTATTTAGATTATAAGCAAAACGAATATTATGAGGTATAAAAGAGCTCTCATTTGATACTCTTGGAATTAAATCATCGTTGCAGGAAAGGAAGA
>Ga0265293_10013654_pt1 | contig 10490 bp, 8 predicted proteins | sample Munlanlewell138R_FD_192505 | JGI IMG/M metagenome (GOLD analysis project Ga0265293, IMG submission 192505) | Leachate microbial communities from a municipal landfill in Southern Ontario, Canada - Leachate well 138R | ecosystem: Engineered > Solid waste > Landfill > Unclassified | place: Canada... | reverse complement strand
TTTCCGTGACTTGAAGGATGAGACAGACAAAGCAATCGCCCTCTTTGGCAACAAGGACGCAGGGGGCATAGTGCTTCTCAAGACATTCGACGAATACTACAGCGGTTATTATGATGACAACGGGCACAAGCCGGGTTATGAGGAACTGATCAAAGAACTTGAAGAGCAGTTTCCGCTGGGACAGCCTATCGTGGGAGAAGAATCCCAGAAGGAATTTATCCGCCTATATGGGGCCATTCTTCGACTGAGAAATATCCTTACATCTTTTGATGATTTTGAAGGCAAAGAAATACTTTCAGAAAGGGACTTCCAGGACTATCAGAGCGTGTACATAGATATGTACCAGGACTTCAGAAAAGGCTCAGAAGCAGACAAGGAAAGCATCAACGACGATATTGTTTTCGAGATCGAACTGATCCGGCAGATAGAGGTCAATATCGACTACATCCTCATGCTTGTAGCCAAATACCAGCAGTCCAACTGTAAGGACAAGACCATCCTCACGACCATCGACAAAGCCATCAATTCAAGCATTGAGCTCCGCAGCAAGAAAGAGCTCATAGAGCGTTTCATAGAACAGATCAACGTCTCATCAAAAGTAGACGATGACTGGCGTACGTTCCTGGACGAAAGCAAGGAAGAAGAGATCTCCGCACTGATAGAAGAAGAAAAGTTAAAACCGGAAGAGACCCGCCGTTTTATTGCCAATGCACTGCGCGACGGAACGCTGAAGACGACCGGCACGGCAATTGACAAGATCATGCCCCCGGTATCAAGGTTCGGAGGTTCCCGCACAGAAAAGAAACAGGGTATCATAGAAAAGCTCCTGGCCTTCTTCGAGAAGTATTTCGGGTTGGTCTAGGTGAGCTTAATTATATTACTGTTGATTCAGATAGTGTCCCAATTTGAGTGCTGAGAGGGTGTAAGCATTGCCAATAATACTGTCAAAGGTACGTATAAGCAACTACCGTTCCATAGAATATCTTTCCTTGGAGCTGAAGTTATTAAATTTGCTGATTGGTCAGAACAACACAGGAAAAACGAATTTCTTGAAAGCTATAAATCTTGCCATATCGGGCTCTACTGATATATCTGAGGATGATATTTTCGTGACGCAAGACGAACGTCTAGAGAGAACAAAAACAGCTGTAATTGACATTTTCTTTCAGCCTTCAGACGATAGCGGAAATACTTGTGCAGAGTTCTCTGTATTCTGGATAGATGAGTTTACCCAATCTTGGATTACAACAAGTACAGATGGAAACTTCGTAGGAATTAGAACTGAAATAAAGTTTGACCCGATAAAAGACAGCTATGGAATAAGTCGCCGCTGTATCAGAGAATGGGGTAAAAGTGTTGAGGATGCGACGATAGAGACCAAGAGAATTGTGTTTACCGAAGGTATGCGAGCTTATTTACAATCGTTTTATATGGATGCAAACAGAGATATTGTACAAGACTTGCGGAATAGAAAATCGTATTTTGGGAGAGTCACGTCGAACTATGATTTGACGGAAGAAACGATTAAAGAAATCGAGGCACAGCTAAATACTGCTAATGCGAAGATCATTGAAAGTATCCCGTCTTTGCAACAGACGAAAGAGCGGATTTCGTCTATCGGAAAAACTATTGGAGCGTCGAACAGCAGTATAGAGATTGAACCGCTTGCCCGCAAGATAACCGACCTCAACAAAGGCATGGAGATTGTTATGAAGGACGGCAATGCCGCATTTTTCCCAATAGCACAGCACGGCTATGGAACACGCAGTTGGATTTCATTCCTTACCTTGTCCGCATTTGTCGAGAATAAAAACCAAAAGTTGAAAGATGATGATGAAGCAGAACAATTCATCATGCTCACGATGGAGGAACCCGAAGCGCATTTACATCCCCAAGCACAAAGACAGCTGTTTGAGCAAATCTCTCATTTTGCAGGGCAAAAAATAGTCAGCACGCACTCACCGAGCATAATAGCGCAGTCCTCATTGACGGATGCAATTCATTTCAGCAAACGCGATGGAAAAACTTATGCGATACGTTATAAAGCCGATGAAAATAACAACGATATTGATAAGATTTTCCGGGAAGTGATAAATGCTCGTGCTGAAATACTCTTTGCCTCTGCTGTTGTTCTCTGTGAGGGAATAACGGAGGAACAGGCTTTGCCTGTTTATTTCACCGAGTTCTTCAAGTGTGCTCCTAGTTCGCTTGGAGTGAGCATTATTAACACCGGGGGAAAAAGTAAATACAAGCCGTTTCTATCTCTGGTAAAGGATTTCGATATTCCGTGGTTTATTTTTAGCGACGGCGAGGCAGAGGCAATCGCTGATGTTAACTCTGCAATAAAAGAGGTTTTTGGTGTGGATGACTATAATAAACTAAATAATGTTATCGTATTAGAAAATGGTGAGGATTATGAGGACTATCTTATTAGTGAGGGGTATTCAGATTTAATCATTGAAGCTATATCGGAGTATGAAAATAATCCATCGTTTTTAATTTCATATATTAATTGCACAAACGGACAAAAACGTAGAGACAAAAGTATTCGAGACTATACCCATGAAAACGGTCAGCATGATGCGCTGGTTGATTTCTGCCACAACCATAAGACTAAATATGCGCTTCCCGTAGCAAAAAAAATCACAGAGAATTCAGACCAAGGGAAACGTATACCATTAAAAGTAAGGGAATTGTTGTCTGCGATCGCGGACGGAATAGGAGTTCAAAAAGCTCTCATTGTGGAGGATAAACTATGAAGCTATCAGCAAAGCAGCAGCAAATTGTGGAGCATATGGACGGAGCAATGCTTGTCAAAGCGGGACCGGGCAGCGGCAAAACACGAGTACTTACCGAGCGGATAAAGTATCTGCTAAGTGCGAAAAAACGCGGGAAGGTACTGGCTCTGACATTTAGCAACATGGCGGCAGAGGAAATGCGTTCAAGGCTTGAAAATGACCCGCAAGTCGGTGAAGCTATTGAGCGCGTTACAATTGGCACTATACATTCATTTTGCCTTGACATTATCCAGTCAAGAGGCTATTTGATTGGGCTGCGCCCTGATATTTCATTATTTGAAAACGAGAATGACAGAAAAGCAATCTTGCGTAGCGTGATTTCAGAGAAAGCAGATGAAGCAGAATTTGGAATGATTCTGCAAAGAGAGGAAAAACCGGAAATATTTCTTTCACGTTGTCTTTCAATGATTTCGGAACAGAAGCGTTCCTTAATATCACCGGACCTGTGCAACGTTGCTGATCCTTTCCCAAGGATATACCAAAAATACAACAACATGCTGCAAAATCAAAATGCAATGGACTTTGACGATATCCTCTTTTATGCATATAGAATACTTGCAGAAAATCTTGATGTTGCCAAACTCTATAATTCAGTCTATCGGTATGTATGTATCGATGAATCACAGGATTTAAATAACGCTCAGTATTCTTTCATACAGGCATTCTGCGGTTCTGATTATCACAATATTATGATGGTAGGCGATGAGAATCAATCCATTTACGCTTTTAATGGTTCAAACAGTAAATATATGTCGGACTTATTTGTGAGGGATTTTCATCCTACAGTCTATACTTTGGACGAGAATTTCCGCTCGGCTAAACAGATAATTCAATTCTCCAATACCCTCACAGGAAATGCGGATGACGTTTCGAAGTATGTCTTCGATGGTAAGCTTACTAGGACCGTCTATGATAATGAATTGGCAGAGGCACAAGCTGTACGTAGTACGATCGAAAACCTTATTGCCCTAGGTCACAAGGATATTGAAAATCCTTTGAAGTATGAAGATTTTGCTGTCATTGCACGAAATAAATATGTTTTTTCTCAAGTCGAAAATGTATTTACGGATGGGAACATCCCATTTTTTTATAAGAAAACGCAGTCAGGTATTACTTGTGAAACAGACTACATGGTAGCTTTTGACCTGATTTTTCGCCTTATGATGAACCCGATGGACTTGTACCACAAGCAAAAGCTATGCAAGTTGGTATCGCAGGACATATTTGCTGCCGAAAATTGCTCTGATACAAAATCTCTCATAAGACAGCTCTTGTCCGATAGTAAATACTCGTGGATGAACTCTATCCTTCCTCATATATCGCTTGACGGTGTTATCGATTTCGACAAAATAATTGGAGCACTAAAAGATAACCTGCCAATAGATTTAACTGATGATGAAAGATACCTACTTGAAAAAGACATTAACGAGTGGCAGAAGCATTGGAGCAGATTTAAAGGGCATGTAGCAAGAGAGAACAGAACACTAATATCGTTTCGTAATGCGATATCCCTCGGGAAGACACAGGAAATCGACACAGAAACTGGTGTGGCTCTTCTTACCGCTCATATGTCAAAAGGCTTGGAGTTCGAGGTTGTATTTATAATCGGATTGTCGGAGGGCACATTCCCAGACTATCGCGCAGTCAATAGCGGGGGCGAAGCATTAACACAAGAAAAAAACAATATGTATGTCGCAGTTACAAGGGCAAAACGACTATGCTATTTGTCTTACCCGCAGATAAAGATGATGCCTTGGGGAAGCGATAAAAGGCAAGATCCATCACGCTTTATCATTCAAGCTCCGACATCCAAATAGCAAGGAGAAACGCGACCATTGTCATACCCGGCGAGTGCTACTGTGACAAAATCGACAAGAAGTGAGTTTAGATACTAGCCTTAATGCCCGTAGACACATACGGTAATCCTTTTTAACAAGCCATCAAAGGCATTATTTATAGTGTGAAATTGCTCTTAATTAATGACTAGCTTCAGCATGTTTTAACCTTTGGCATCGAAAAGAAAACCTATCACCTTATCAGTATCTGTTAAAGTATAAAAACCGGAGGTTCAAATAACAATGAACCTCCGGTGGTCTTAATGTTTCTTAGCTTAGAGCACAGATTTCATATAGACTAAACTGCCCAGGCTATATTTTTTTTACTTTCTAGCTTATCGACCTACCACTGGGCAAGCCCGGCTCCTTTTGATTCATAAAGATCTCGAACGGGTAATGGGGCTTGCCGCCAGTTGTGAGGGAGAGCATAAAGGTTTGGATGATAAAATCGAGTTCTTTGCTGATAATTTTGCAGTATTTATACTTCATTATCGACTTGACGGAGCAGCCTATGCCGAAGGTCGTATGTTTAAGGCTTTATCCCATCATTTCAGATTCATAGCGCTCGGAAAGTCCGTGTCAGGAAATAAGCTATTGTAACCTATTGGTATGAGTAGTAATTAGCGAGTATCTTGTTTTAAACAATCCATGCGATCCACTCCGGCATCTTGAATAAAAATTTCGATAGCTCGCTGCACGACAGCCTGAGCTGTAATATCTCTAACTGCAAGCGCAATCTTAAACTTATACATCACATCATCGGGCAATCGGATCAGTAATTGGCTATTCTTTTTAATGCTATCACACATTCTGAAGACTCCTAACATATCGGGCTATAGACCTATCTTTCCATAAAAGTAAAAAAGCTTGCTATAACTTGCCGTCCCATAACAGATGTTAGTATGAATAATATGGCATACAAAACCATGGGAAGACATAGAGAATTGAAATATTTCCTCAAACCAGTTTATTAAATATTTTGAGACGCTTGTTAAATGTGAGAAGATGCCTTTCCCGAGCAATAGAAGGGAGCGCTAACATGATTTTGAAAAACATAACATAAAACCATAATACCACGTTCTTTCTATTATTTTAGACGTTTTCCGAGGAAAGGTTCGCGCCAAGGCAAAAAATAAACATGCTATCTGCAGTCTTTATTGCATTATTATAAGCTTTGAAATTTTCTCAAGCCTCTCTTTGTCTATTTTTACAGTAGGCTTTTCCCAATATCCCCTAGCAAGAACAGAATGAATGTTTGTGTCAGGGTATCTGAAATCTGCATCAAGCTCATACACAAACCCAATATTTTTATCTACCTGAACAAGGATTACGCCATGCCCCTTTTTAGTGACATCACCAGTTTCAGCAACAATTTCCATCAGCTTTTATCTCCCCTACAGTATTGGTAACCTCATAAAAAGAAAATTCTCCGATCGCGTTTATATATAAAGCTGCAAAATATAGGCTACATTTAAACATACAAATAAATAAAATTGAAAACAATATCATTATACTCATCATTTTAATATTTTACTTGTTATATTTTATCATTGCTGTGAAACTTTGTAATGCAATTTAATATATATGCGTCTTAGTCTCTGTTTCTTTCTTTGTCAATAATACAACCCTTTTAACATTTACAAAAAAAAGCCGGAATCTTTTGCTATTTAGATATGAGCAAAAAAATATTATTACCAAGCTAATGAAACCACATCTGCAAACACCTGTTATATAAGATTCGGACTCCATACAATTAAAGCTGGGGGCCCATACAAATGTGGGCCTCCAACCGGTCAAAATCATATTTAAATAACTTTAACTTTAAAATATTGACTAATATTGCCCGAACTACACTATGCCCTCCAGTTTATCCGCCCACCATTGAGCCAATTCGGCCCTTTGCGTCATAAGGATCTCGGGCGGGTACTGGGGCTTGCCATCAGGATTAACAGCATCCATAAAGGTCTTGATTAGGATATGCAGTTCCTTGCCATCTTTTGCCCCATATTCATATTCATTCTTCATGATGGCTTCAGCCGAATAACGCATGCCGAATGCTGTCTGGGTATCGCTTCCGACATCCATCGTCTTCATAGCGCTTGCGAAAGCAGTATCCGGCAATACATTATTATCACCGGCGGGGAAGAGGTAAGGAGAGTCTTCTGGTTCCAGGCTAAGTTTTTTTATCCTGTCCAGGAGGTCTAATTCCTGACGGGAGAGAGGAATTATTAGTTGTTTCCCATTTTATCCAATATTTTCTGATTTCGCTGTTTGGGTTCAGCGGATAAAGTTTGTTAAGACCCTCTTCTCTTCGGGAGAAAATTTTTACGCCTGAACCTGATGGGGTTTGTTTTTCTTTCCCCAATCGCACATTGCTTCCATGATCGGTATTAAAGAGATTCCCTTTTCTGTCAGGGAATACTCAACTTTTGGAGGGATCTGCGGATATTCTTTACGTAATATAAGACCATCGGCTTCCATTTCTTTTAGCGAAAGAGCCAGGGATTTATAAGAGATATTTTTCATGATCCTGTGCAGTTGGTTAAACCGCAGGATGTTGTCCCATTGAGCGATACAGTAGAGGATGATCATTTTGTGTTTGCCTCCGATGATCGAAAGAGTATATCCGAAACCGGTATCTTTTATCGCGGCACCTGACGGCAGACAGTCTTTGTTTATCAACATAAGCGCTCACTCCTTTGTCCTGGTATATCTTAATTATACACACTTATTGTTCTATTAATTGTGCGGAGAAAAATTGGACCTGAAATAAGCGTAACAGGATATTATTTAACTTGTTACTTACTTTTTTGTAAGTATCTGAAATAATAGTGCGTTCTTGTTTATTGTTTTATTTTTGTTACGATTAAACAAATGAAAATCAGTGTCAAATCATGCTTGATCGATGCGTTGACACAACAAAACCAGGAGGAAAGAACATGATCAAAGTTTTTGTATCAGGAGCGTCAGGGAATGTTGGAAGCACGGTTATCAGGACTATACAGACAACAGAGGGATTTGAACTTGTCGGAGGCTGGTGTCTGGAGGGAGGCGAAGATCTAGGCGTTCTTGCTAAGATCAAAACACTGGGAATTGTTGCGTCCGGTGACATGGATAAAGGCCTTACAGAGGCCAAGCCGGATGTTGTGATTGATTTCTCTGCGGCTACGGTCCTCGAAGAAAACATGAAATTATATTTAAAGCACGGCCTCAATGTTGTTGTAGGAACGACAGGGCTTACGGATGAGCAACTCGATCCGTATAAGAAAGAGGTCGCAGCGAAGGGGCTTCGTTGGGCGGTAATTCCAAACTATGGTCTTGGGATCAGTCTGGTATCTGAGTTCATCAAAAAAGCACGGGAATTCTATCCCTTCGTTACTATTACAGATCAGCATACCAATGAAATGGCCAATGCTCCGAGCGGTACTGCTCAAGCTCTTGCTAAGGCAGCATCTGCAGGTGAAATGGGGGAGGTCAGGAGCAAGGAAGTTTATAACGGGGTCCTTGGAGCAAAAATAGAAGGCGTTCAGGTTTTTTCGCAGCGCCTTCCCTGGCCGGGACCATACTCTGCACATATAATAACACTTGCACGCAAAGATGAACTTATAAAGATAAGTGTTGAGGATCACACAAGTGATATTTACATGGACGGTGTATTCCTTACTGCCGGGAAAATAGGTAAAGCTCCCGCTGGCACATTCTTCAGAGGTCTTGCTGAGGTAATGGACTGAAGGATGATCAAGAATACAGGCACATAATACGGTAGGGGGATCAGATATAAATACTGATATTCCTGTTATATTCCGCCTGTATGCTAAGATCGGTAAATTCATAAAATGAAACCAGTCGTGGTTCATAAATATGACTGGTTTCATTTTAATGCTTTTATGAATAATCCACTATTACTGCATATACTTAATTCCTAAAAATCATACCCTATAGTTAAATTGATTTTAAAACTGCCCGAACTACACTTTTCCTTCCAGTTTATCCGCCCACCACTGGGCCAATTCTGCTCTTTGTTTCATTACGATCCTGAAAAGCCATTAACCACTGTCCTGTATTTCCCATGTCTGATTTTATTCTAAAGGTTCATAGTTCATCTGATTTGTGTAATATTTTTCTACATAAGTTCTACATATTGTTCTGATAGGATTACTTTGTAATAGAGAAGTCAGAAGAAAAGACAGGAGACAGATCATATGGAGAAAGAGAAAAATTCAGGATCACAGATGTTGTTGATCATCCTTATCCTCGCCATTGCAGCATTCGCGTTTTATATAGGATCTCCGTGCCATTAGATCCGGCAGCGGAAAGGGAGGCATTTTTTAATGGACAGATCGGTCACTAAAAAATTAAAGATCAGCGGGATGACATGTGTCAACTGTAAAAAAAGAATAGAAAAAGCACTGAAGGCGACAAAGGGCGTGATGAGTGCAGATATAGATTTTCCGACTTCGATCCTGACGGTAACGTATAATAGTGATACGGACATCAAAACGATCGAAGGGATCATTGAAGATCTCGGCTATGGCACATCGATGCCTGAAAACGATCACGGCGATAAGTATTACGTTGCGAAGACGCTCCTGGTGATCCTGGCTGTGTATTTCATTATGAGTCGCTTCGGCGTAACGAATATATTCAATGCCTTCCCGGAAGCAAGTGCGGGCATGGGATACGGGATGCTCTTCGTGATCGGACTGCTGACGTCCGTCCACTGCATCGCGATGTGCGGCGGGATCAACCTGTCGCAGTGCACGGCCTATGCTTTGGGAGCAGCGCATTGCGGACGGTATGCAAGTTTCAGGCCGAGTTTTCTCTATAACTTCGGACGCGTGCTTTCTTATACCGTGATCGGAGGACTGGTCGGAGCGCTTGGCTCGGTCGTGAGTTTTTCCGGTGCGGGGAAGGGGATCGTCGCGGTGGTTGCCGGTGTTTTCATGGTGATCATGGGGCTGAATATGCTCGACGTCTCTCCGTGGCTGAAGAGGGTCTCCCTTCAGATCCCCGCGGTACTCAGAGTGAAAATATCTGAACAGAAAAGCGGGAAGGGGCCGTTTTATGTGGGACTTCTCAATGGGCTGATGCCATGCGGTCCGCTTCAGGCGATGCAGATCTACGCTCTCTCAACAGGAGATCCTGTCAAAGGCGCGCTGTCTATGATGATCTTCAGTCTGGGAACCGTTCCGCTGATGTTCGGGCTTGGTACGATAAGTTCGGTCTTAACTAAAAAATACAGAGGGAGAATGATGAAGACAAGTGCAGTTCTGGTGGTGATTTTAGGGATATTTATGTTCAGCAACGGAATGGCCCTTTCGGGCTATGCAATGCCGCGGATCTTCTCTTCTTCGGCTACGGTCGCGGCCGGTACGGGAGAGGGCGGCACTGCTGAGCTGAAAGAAGGTGTTCAGGTGGTCAGAACAGAACTCTCGCCGTGGGGCTATCCGCCGATCGCTGTTCAGGCCGGGATCCCTGTAAGATGGAACCTTTATGCCGACAGATCCGCTATAAACGGATGCAACAACAGGATCTTCATTCCGGATCTCGGTGTCGAAAAAAAGCTTGAGCCGGGAGACAACATCATCGAGTTCACGCCTAAAAAGAAGGGGACCATACCTTTCAGTTGCTGGATGGGAATGATCAGGAGCCAGATCAATGTCTACGACGACATAAAGGACAAGCCAAAAGCACTTCCGGGGGGCAGCGGCAGTATACAACAGCGCCAGCTAGGTTCTTCCTGCTGCTCGGGCAACTGAGGATGAAGGACACAAAATGAAGTAATTATGAAAGGACTGTTTGATCGATGGCAAAAGAGATATTTAAAATTACCGGAATGAACTGTGCTGCCTGTTCT
>Ga0265293_10013653_pt1 | contig 10491 bp, 13 predicted proteins | sample Munlanlewell138R_FD_192505 | JGI IMG/M metagenome (GOLD analysis project Ga0265293, IMG submission 192505) | Leachate microbial communities from a municipal landfill in Southern Ontario, Canada - Leachate well 138R | ecosystem: Engineered > Solid waste > Landfill > Unclassified | place: Canada... | reverse complement strand
CTCCGGTCGATGATCACGTCCGCCGGTGCGAACTTGAGTGGTAGCTTCCGGACACTCAGCGAGATTGGTATTAGTTTCGGGAAGCCGGGCGCTGCTCTCGGTTCGACCAATGAGCTGCAATTCGACGAGGCTGCCTTCAAGGCCGCGTTGGAGCGCGATCCCGGCTCTGTGCAGTCCCTGGTGAGCGAACTGGTGATCACGCCGACGCTCGACCCGGGCGGCACCGGTTCAATCACGGGGATGACCGGCTCCTACCTTGGGACGAAGCCCGGCACCTACGAGATCACCGACGACGGCGCCGGCAACCTCACCGCGGTCTTCACCCCCCTGGACGGCAGCGCTCCGGTAACAACGACTGCCACGGTGACCGCTGGCGGCACGACCGACTCGCTCATCCCGGGGATGACTATCCAGGTGGGGGCACTCCAGCAGGGGACGCACACCATCACCGTGAGCCCCAGCAGCGAGAGTGTCGTCCAGAAGGTGCGATCGTTCCTCGAGAACCTGGCCGGCCAGAACGGCACGTTCGTAAAGCGCCAGGACTCCTACGACAAGCGCATCGACGACCTGGTCAAGCGCAAGGCGAAAATCCAGGCCTCGATCGACGCGGAGATGGATATCTTGCGGCGGAAGTTCATCGCCATGGAACAGGCGCAGATGCGCGCGCAGGGCGTGTTGCAGGCGCTGCAACAGGCGACCGCAAGCATGTCCGCGCAACAAGGCAAGAAGTAAGCGCGGGCGACTCAAGTTCCCCAGTTCGCCACCGATGGTAGGAGAGAGGGCACAGAGCCCGGAGGAGAAGCGCACCGAATGAGCACCAACGCCTACGACGCATACCGGAATGCCGGCATCGGCACGGCTGACCCAATTACGCTGACGACCATGCTGTATGACGGCGCGCTAAAGGCGATGAAGAAGGCCCGCATCTACTTCAGCGACGGCAACCGCGAGCGCTTCCTCGACGAGACGCAGCGGGCGCACCTCATCATCGGTGAGCTGATGGCGACCCTCGACCACGAGAAGGGTGGCGAACTGGCGGACCAGATGTCCGAAATTTACGCCCGCAGCATTCGCTGCCTGGTATCGGCCACGCTTGGCGACCTGGCACAGCTCACCGAGGCGGAAAAGCACATCGACAACATTGCGACCGCCTGGAAGCAGGCGACCATCGCGATGCGGCAGGAGCCCCGCCGCATCGCCCAGGGGGCGGTGGCGTGATGCTGGATACGGCTGTCCAACAGGCGCTGGACCTCGCAGTCGCTCAACTCGGGCGGTTGAAGGTGGGCGACGTCGACGGCTATCTCGCGAACGAACAGGCCTATACCGAGGCTTGCGGCCGCGTCTCGCGGCTCGATCGGCCGTCCGAAGAGGAAGAGGTCGTCCTGCGCGAACTGCTGACCGTCGCCAGCGGCATCGGCGCCGAAATCGAACGGATGATGGATGACACGACCGTGAGAATCCGGCAGTTGAACGACCGGAGGCGTCTTGCAACGGCCTATTACGATGGGGGGCCCGCCGCTCCCCTGACCGAAGTTGAGTTCTAGCTGCGTGCAGCAAGAACCCCGCCGGTGACCACTGCCCCGGCCCACTATCTGTTCCCTAACAGTCCGCCTCGCGGACTGTTTTTCATTTCAGAAGTGGACAACTGTTGTCGAATGTACCTACGAGGGCTAGGTGGGGGCCCCGGATGGTACGCCTGTGTCGAGGGCTACCAGGGAGGTGGTCATGGAGGGATGGTGGGGCAGGCTCGTGACCTGGCCGAACGCGCTCAGCGTAGGGATGGTCGCGGCCGCGGGCGTAGTCACCTGGTACGGGGTGACCGCCACGGAGCTGCTCCCACGCGATGCGGAGCCCACCGCAGAGGAAACGATCACGCTCGCAGCGGAACCCCCGCCGCCCGTGGTCGTGGAGCCGCCCATCGGCCGCGTGGCCGAAGGACGCCTCCCGACCCGCGTGGTGATCCCGTCCGCCGGGATCGACTCGGCGGTCACGGAGGTGGGCGTGGTGCTGGAAGACGGCAGGCCGGTATGGGAAACGGCCTGGCGGTCCGCCGGGCATCACCTCAACTCCGCGCTCCCCGGGCAGCCAGGGAACGTCGTGCTTACCGGGCATGTGTCCGTGGCCGATAGCCGCAACATCCCGGTCTTCGCGAACCTGGACGGCGTTGCCGAGGGCGACGTGGTGGAGGTTCATGCCGGTGAGCATGTACATCGCTACGAAGTCGTGAGCGTGCAAGTCGTGGAGGCGGACGAAACGCGCGTCTTGCGGTCGGACCACCGGTCGCTACTCACCCTCATTACTTGCACGCCCGACCTGAAGCACCGCCTGGTGGTCACCGGGCAACTGATTTGAACAACGACGCTGACACGGCCGGCCCCGCGGCCTTATCATCGATTCGAGGTTGATCATGTCGAATATTCGCAAAACGTCCGGCTCGCGGGCGGTCATCTACGACCTTTCCAGTGCCCGCGCGCGCTCTACCTCGGCCACGGCCGACCCGGCCGACAAGAGCGGCATCAGCGACGATGCTCGCGAGCTTTCTCGTGCCCGGGGTGCGGTGGACCAGGCACAGGACGTGCGCGCGGAGCGGGTGGCCGCGCTGCGTGCGCAGATCGCCCGCGGTGAGTACAGGGCCGACCCTCGCGAAGTAGCCCGGAAGATTCTCGAACGCGGGATCTGACGCGGCCGGACGGAGCCGCGCATGTCACCTACGAATCTGCCACCCCGGCGATGCGGGCACTGGCGGCAGCCCTCCGAGGGGAAGCCCCGATGCCGAGTGTTGCGCCCTCTCCCCTAGGATCATGGTGTGGTACTGGCCCGGAGCGGGTGCCAGGCTCGCCACCTGCGCCCGCACCATTCCGGAAGGGGAGTCTTCGCTTGCCATCGGTACTCGCAGTTGCGCCTGGCACGTCGTCCGCGCTCCACGGGCGCCACATTCTTGGGGAGGATCTCACATTAGAGGTGAGTGGCCGCCCCGAAGCCGTGCTCCAAGCGGCTTCGAAGTATGCTCACGACCTGCTCGTCCTCAGCGATATGGACGTCGACGAGCAGCACCACTTCGCCACCACTATCCAGGAAGAGCGCCGCTGGCGCCTCGTGCCCGTTCTCTACGTGCTCGACGGCAGCGCACCGGGATTCGCCATCCCTGGCTCGTTCCGGCCTGAGATCGACGGTATCGCCCGCGGGGCGCTGGATTCCGGCGAGGTACAACGCCGTATCCGCGAACTCGCCCGGGAAGGCACCTCTGGTGCCGAGCTGGTCGTCGTCGGGCGATATGAACTCGACCCGTTGCGCGGCCGGTTTCGGCTGGGCGACGTTGAGGTGCCATTGACCGAGCGGGAGGCGGAGATCATGGCGATCTTGCTGTCGCGCCCCAACAAGACGGTCACCGCGAGCGAGATCATTGAGCGGAGCTGGGGCGTGAGCGCCGATGCACGCCACCTGCAGATCCTTCGCCGGCACATCTCGAACATCCGGCGGAAGCTGGACCTCACCTCGGCGGCCGACGATGTGCGCACCGTCCGTGGCTCGGGCTATCGCTTCGACGTCCAGGCCGCCAGCTAGCCAAGGGCAGAGGGGGGCGGCAGCCTGCCGCCCGTGTCTCCCTAGAAGTCGCGTTCTTCCACAGTGGGTACGCGGTACGGTGCATCGAGGCCGTGGCGCTTCGCCCAGTCGTGCAGCGCCGCGATCGTTGAGTCGAATGCAAGCTCGTCCCAGGGGATGCCCCCGGGGTGGAACCAGCGCACCTCGCTGCACTCTTCCCCGGGTGACCCTTCGGAGAGTGCGAGCGCTTCGTACACGATGACGACCACGCCCGGCCCGGGGCGCGTGTAAACGCCAAGCAGAGAAAGTCCGCTCACTTCGAGGTTCGCTTCTTCCAGTGTTTCCCGCGCAGCAGCCTCCTCGGCGGTCTCGCCAAGGTCCATGTATCCCCCCGGGAAGACCCACGTCCCGGCCCGGGGCTCAATCGCGCGCCGCACGAGCAGCAGCTGGCCGTCTTCCCGAACAGGGATGAGGCCCGCAACCGGACGCGGATTGATGTAATGCACAAAGCCGCAGTCGAAGCAGACGAGGCGGCGCTTCGTGTCGTTCTCGGGGATCGCCGTGGTGAGCCGCTGGCCGCAGTGCATGCAGTACCGGCTAAAGGAGTGTGGATGGCTGGTCATCGAGTTCGGCCGCCCCTTACCGCATGCTCGCTGGCGCCTGCTGCATCCCGAGCGATTCGGGGCCTTCGATCCATTCTTCTCCGTCGTCCCATACTTCCTTCTTCCAGACGGGGACGCGCTTCTTGATCTCGTCCAGCAGCCAGCGGCCGCCTTCGAACGACTCGGCGCGATGCCCACCGCTGACCGTGATGAGCAGGCTCGCTTCCCCGATCTCGAGCCGCCCGGTGCGGTGGAGGACGGCGACGTTGATGAGGCCGAACTTCTCGCGCGCTTCTTCTGCAATCTGGCGCATCACTTTCTCGGCCATCTCGGGATAGGCGTCATACACGAGGTAGCTCACACCTCGTCCGTGGTTGTTGTTGCGCACCACGCCGAGGAACACGTTGATGGCCCCGGCTTCTGGTGCGGCCACAGCGGCGACGGCTTCCTCCGTGCGGAGCACCTCGTCTGTCACGCGGATCAGCACATCAGCCTCCTGAAACCGGCGGGATGAGGGCGAGCGTTGCACCGGGCTGCACCGGTTGGTCCTCGCGGACGTACTCCTCGTCGAGCGCATAGAGCAGCGTGGGGAGAAAGCGCGAGAGTTGCGGGTACCGCTCGATCAGCCGGTCACGCACCACCGCGACCGTGTCGCCCGGTTCGACCGGCAGTTCTATGCGCCGGGCGCCAGCGGCCTCGGCGATGGATGCGAAGAGCAGAACAGTGAGCTGCACCCTTCGATTGTAGCCGACGCCGGGGCGAGTGCTTGCACTGCCGCCTGTGTGCGGCTGGAATACCGCGATGAACGAACCGCGCTCCGCCTGGCGCACCTTCGTGACGCGCGCCGTCGATGTGCTGTACCCGCGGCGGTGTGTCGCTTGCGGCCGCTTCGGGCCGCTGCTCTGCGTGCCGTGCGAGGCGCGGATGCAGCCGGCAACCGGCGCCGGGCGCTGCCCGAACTGCTCAGCCCGTTGGGGTGCGGCGCTGAACTGCCCTCGTTGCCTCGGCTGGCAGGCGCTGGATGGCGTATCGGCAGCGTTCGAAATGGAAGGCGCCGCGCGCCGCCTCGTGCATGGCCTCAAGTACCGCCGGGTCCGCGAGCTGGCGCCGGTCATGGCGGCCCACATGGTCAAGTTGCCGGCAGTGCGGCCGTTCGATGTCGCCTTTGCGGTGCCGCTCCACCCGTCACGGCTGCGGGACCGCGGTTTCAACCAGGCGGAGATGCTCCTGCGCGAACTCGGCTGGCCCGCCGCCCCCGGCACGCTGCGCCGCGTGCGCAAGACCCGGACGCAGGTGGGCCAGGCCGTCCGCGAGCGGCGTGCGAACGTCTCCGGGGCGTTCGCCTACGAGGGGCCACCCCTCGATGGGCTCACCGTGGCCGTGGTGGATGATGTCGTCACGACGGGCGCCACCGCCGAGGCCTGTGCAGAGGAACTTAGGGCTGCGGGCGCGCGCTCAGTGGTAGCTATCGGCTTCGCGCGGGCGAGTTACGATCCCGCAAGCAGTGCCCCACCGCGGGACTGAGCTGGTTGCGATAGAGCCGGAAGCCGAAAAAAGTCCCGTTAATCCCAAAGCTGCGTAGGCACCATACAATGAACGTGCGCATGGGGGCGGTGTGCGTCATCCCCTCGCGGAGCTGCTATGACCTCCGGCATTGGCCTATCGTCCCCGGCGGCCGAGGCCGCCGAAATCCTCGCCCGTGTCCGCGCCGAAGTCCACCGTGTCATCGTCGGCCAGGATGTACTCATCGACCGGCTGCTCATCGGGCTCCTGTGCCATGGCCATGTGCTCGTGGAGGGCGTCCCGGGGTTGGCCAAGACCCTGACGGTCTCGACGCTGGCGAAGGCGCTCGACCTCGAATCGGTCCGCATCCAGTTCACGCCCGACCTGCTCCCGGCCGACCTCATTGGCACCGAGATCTTCAACCCGGTCGATGCGTCATTCTCCGTGCGGCGGGGGCCGCTCTTCGCGAATATTGTGCTGGCTGACGAGGTGAATCGCGCGCCCGCGAAGGTGCAATCGGCCCTGTTGGAAGCGATGCAGGAACGCCAGGTGAGCATCGGCGGTCAGACGTTCCCGCTGGATGAGCCTTTCCTCGTGATGGCAACACAAAACCCGATCGAGCAGGAAGGCACCTACCCGCTGCCCGAGGCGCAGCTCGACCGCTTCCTGCTGAAGGTGCGCGTCGACTACCCCTCGCGGCAGGAGGAGCGCCAGATCCTCGAACTCGGCCTGAACGGCGGCGTCCCCACCGGCCACGCGGTCGCAACCCGCGCTGATCTGCAGACGGCGATGAGCGCCGTCCACGATGTAGAGCTCGATGAGGCGCTAAAGGACTACATCGTGCAGATCGTGTATGCGACGCGGCGCCCTGCAGCCTACCGGATGCCTGACTTGCAGACACTCATCGCGTTCGGTGCATCGCCCCGCGCGAGCATCTCCCTGGCACAGGCGGCACGGGCGCACGCTTTCCTCCAGGGGCGAGGCTACACGACCCCCGACGACGTAAAAGCACTCGCACACGACGTCCTTCGCCACCGCATCGTGGTGACCTACGAAGCGGAAGCGGAGGAGCTCACGACCGACGACCTGATTGACCGCGTCCTTGAGGGGATCGACGTACCCTGAAGGGCCGTATCGGCTGCTGAGGTGAGGCAGTGAGGCTCTGGCGGCAGCGAAGGCGCAAACGAGACGATGTCCCGGCCAACGAACCGGCCGGTCTTCCGCCCGACCTGCTCGCGCGCGTGCGCGCCATCGAAATCCGCGCCCGGCGGCTGGTGAACGACCTTTTCCTTGGCGAATACCGCGCGGTCTTCCGCGGGCGCGGGCTTGAGTTCGACGAGCTGCGCCCATATGTCCCCGGCGATGACGTGCGCAGCATCGACTGGAACGCCTATGCGCGCACCAACGAGGCACTCATCCGGCGCTACCGCGAGGACCGCGACCTCACCGTCATCTTTGCGGTCGACGTGAGCGGATCACAGGGCGCCGGGGCGCTCTCGCAGACGAAGGGCGAGCTGGCCGCGGAGATCGCCGCGGTGCTGGCGCTCGCCGCGATTCGCAACAAGGACCGCGTCGGTGTCCTGCTTTTCGCCAGTCGCCCCGAGCGATACGTGCGGCCAGCCACGGGGCCGCGTCACGTCTTGCGTGTCGTGCGTGAGGTGCTTTGGGCGCGCCCGGAAACGAGCGGTACCGACATCGGCGCCGCTATGGAATACCTGACCGGTGTCCAGAAGCGCCGCGTCACGGTGTTCCTTATCTCCGATTTCGTGACCGCCGGCTATGCGCGCCAGTTGAGCGCCGCGGCCCGGCGACACGACATCATTGCCATCCGCGTGCGAGAACCGGTCGACGAAAGGCTGCCGGACGCGGGACTTGTGACCGTGCGAGATGCCGAGACGGGCGAACTGCGGGAGATCGACACCAGTTCGCCGCGCGTCCGCCGGGCCTACGCGGAGCACGTGCGGGAGCTCGACGATGACCGCCGCCAGCTCTTCGGCGAACTGCGGATCGATGAGATCGAGGTCATGGTGGGAGAGGATTACCTTCCCGCGCTCATGCAGTTCTTCAAGCGGCGCACGGCGAGGTTCGCAGCATGAAACCGCTGGCATGCCTGGGCCTGCTCGGAGTGCTCCTCCTTGCGCTGTCGCCTTCCCTCGCCGGTGCGCAGGCGCCGGTGGGCGATGGCGCGCGCCTCGAACAAAGCCAGGTGCGCATCGGTGAGCAGGTGGAGGTGGAGCTGGAGGTGACAGCACCCACCGGCGCGACGGTCGAAGTCGACCCGGCCGCACCATCGTGGAATGGCGTGGCGGTGGTCCGGGTCGCCGGGGCGCGGGTGGTCGAAGAAAACGGCAGCGCACGGCACCTGCTTCGCGTGGTCGTGGCGGGCTTCCTCCCGGGACAGCAGTCGTTCGTCCCGGCGGTGAACGTCATCGTTGGCTCGGAGGTTCAGCCGCGCCAGCTACCTGCGCTCGAATGGGAGGTCGAGCCGAGTCTCGCGCCGGATGCCCCGCTTGAGCTTTCCCCGCTTGACCCGCCGGTGGCGATTGGCGGCGCGGAGTCCCCGTTCCTGCGGCCGGCGGTGTTTGTGGGCGCCGGCGCGGCGGTCCTTGTGTTGTTGTTGCTGGTGCGCTGGGCAGGCGGACGGCTCTGGCAGCGCTGGCGGACCAAACCCGCCCGGCCGGTCACCGAGCCGCTTGGGCCACCGTTGCTGGCGAACGCGGAGGCGCTCATCGGCCATGATCCCGTCGCCGCCTACCGCGAACTGGCCGCGATCGTTCGGAACTTCCTCACGCAGGAGCACGAGTTTCCTGCCTACGCCCTCACCACCCTCGAGCTGCAGCAGCGCATGGAGGCTCACGGCGTCGACCGTTGGCAGGCGCGGCTCGTCGGTGGGTTGCTCGAAGAGTGCGATTCTGTCGTATTTGCCGGGTACCGCCCAGCAATGGAACGCCGCGAAGCTGACCTGGACATGGCGCGCGAGATTGTGGGGTACGAGTGATGGAGTTTGCCGAGCCCCTCGCCTTCCTGCTCGCGCTGCTAGCCGTGCCCCTGCTGCTCCTGCTGGTGCGCCACCCGCGGCACGGCTACCTGGTCGCATCGACCACCGCGGTGCGCGCCCTGCCCCGGACACTTCGCCAGCGCGCCGCACGTGCGCTTCCACTGCTGCGCGTGGCCGCAGTCATTCTGCTTGTCGTCGCCATCGCCCGCCCACGGGTGGGCGAAGCCGAGACGGTGGTGCCCGGCCAGGGCATCGACATCGCGCTGTCGTTCGACGTTTCCAGTTCGATGAAGACGGGTGAGTTCGGGTCCGGGAAGAACCGCCTCGTGGCTTCGAAGGAAGTCATTCGCGAATTTATTCGTGCACGGGAGAACGACCGGATCGGCGTGGTGGTGTTCCAGCGCGACGCCCTCCCCCTGTCGCCCCCCACGCTCGACTACGCCGCACTCGACCGCATCATCGCGGACGTCGATTCCGGCATCATGCCGGATGGCACAGGGATTGGCGTGGGGCTGGCTTCGGCGCTGAACATGCTGCGCGATTCGACTGCGGCCAGCCGGATCGTGATCCTCCTGACCGATGGCCAACATAACGTGCCATCGATCTCCCCCGAAGAGGCGGCGAACCTGGCGAAATCGCTGAGAATCCGGGTCTACACCATCGGCATCCTGAGTAGCGAAAGCGAGGAGTCCACCTTCGAGGTCGATGAGCCGCGGCTGCAAGCCATCGCCGAAATGACTGGTGGCCGCTACTTCCCGGCACAGAACCAGGCCGCGCTCGCTGATGTCTACGCGGAGATCGGCCGCCTCGAGACCAGCGCGGTCGGTCGCGAGCGTTTCGAGCGGTATACGGAGTATGCCCCGTGGTTCCTTGGCGCCGCTGCTGCACTGATGGCGGTGGACCTCGTATTGCGCGCTACGTGGCTGCGGAGGGGGCCGGCATGAGCTTCGCCCACGCCTGGGTCCTGGTGTTCCTTGTGCTCGTCCCGGCCGGCCTCGCGCTCTGGTTGGCAGGTCTCCGGCGCGGGCAGGTGCGGGCGCGCTCGCTCAGCCGTACCGCTCCCGCCGGCTACGGCCGTGCCTATGCAGGCGCCGTCCTTGTGAGCCTCGCCGCGGCGCTGGCCATCGTCGCGGCTGCGCAACCCCGCTGGGGCACTACCGAGTCATCCGTCCCGCGCGAGGGTGCCGAACTCGTGGTCGTGATGGACGTCTCGCGGAGCATGGGCGCGACGGATGTCGCACCGTCACGGCTTGCCGCGACAAAGGACGCCGTGGCGGCGACGCTCGCGCGCCTCGGCGGTGATCGCGTTGGCCTCGTGGTCTTCGCAGGCGATGCGCGGCTACGGTTCCCGCTGACCACGGACTTCCGCGCCGCCGAGCAGGTCGTCCGGTCGCTGGAGACGGGTACGGTCATCGTGGAGGGTGGATCGAGCGCCGCGCAGGGGCTGCAGGTTGCGCTCGACGCTTTCGATCTCGATAAGACCACAGGGCGTCTCGTGGTGGTCCTCACGGACGGGGATGACCTCGGCGATGACCCGGGCGGCGCCGCCGAACGGCTCCGCCAGGCAGGCATCGGCCTGCTCGTGGTGGGTGTGGGCACGCCGGAGGGCGCACCCGTACCCGTCTACGACCCACGGGAGCAGGGGTTTGTCGATAAGCTCGACGAAAACGGTGAGCCGATCATTTCGCGGCTCGACGAGCCCTTCCTGCGCGCCCTTGCGGAGGCCGCGGACGGACAGTACCTCGGGGGCAACCTTGGGTCGGTCCCGGGCGCGGTGGAGGGCCGCATCCGGGCGCTGGAGCGCGCCGAGATCGACCGCCAGTCCACCGAGACCCCGGTCGAACG
>Ga0265293_10013652_pt1 | contig 10491 bp, 2 predicted proteins | sample Munlanlewell138R_FD_192505 | JGI IMG/M metagenome (GOLD analysis project Ga0265293, IMG submission 192505) | Leachate microbial communities from a municipal landfill in Southern Ontario, Canada - Leachate well 138R | ecosystem: Engineered > Solid waste > Landfill > Unclassified | place: Canada... | reverse complement strand
CTGGCCGGTCCTCGCGGGCGATCACCACCGCCTGATCGACCCCGTCCAGGCGGGCCAACGCCGTTTGCACCTCACCCAACTCGATGCGGTAGCCACGGATCTTGACCTGCTCATCGGCACGGCCCAGATACTCCAGCTGGCCGTCGTCGCCCCACCGAACCAGGTCACCGGTGCGATACATCCGCGCGCCGGGGCCACCAAAGGGGCAGGCCACGAACCGAGTCGCCGTCAGGCCGGAGCGACGCGCATAACCCGGCGCCACGCCGTGACCGGCCACGTAGAGTTCGCCGACCACGCCTTCCGCCGCGGGCCGGAGCCACTTGTCGAGAACGAACAGCGCCCCACCCGGCACCGGGCCGCCGATCGGCGCCACGGGGCTGCCGGCCTGCAGGGGTTCGCTCATCGCCGCGTAGATCGCGGTCTCGGTGGGGCCGTAGGCGTTGATCATCACCCGGCCACCGGTGGCCCACCGGTCCACCAACTCCGTCGGGCACGCCTCCCCGGCCACCACCAACGTCGCCGACTCCAAACCCTCCGGCGACAACATGCCGGCCGCCGACGGCGTCAAACACAGCACGCTGACCTTCTCGGTGATCAGCAGATTGCGCAGGTCGTCGGGAGATCCGGCCACCGATTCGGGCACGACCACCAGCCGTCCACCGTGCAGCAGCGAACCCCAGATCTCCCACACCGACACGTCGAACACCAACGAATGCCACTGCGACCACACCTGCCCCGGGGCGGCGGGCAGATCCGCGTGGAAGCCCTCCACCAGCTGGGTCACGTTGTGGTGCGTGACGGCAACGGCTTTGGGCACGCCGGTCGTCCCGGACGTATAGGTCATATAGGCCAGGTCGTCGGGCTGCGGCAGCGGCAAGGCGGCTGTCGGTTGCCGCTGCACCTGCGGGTCGTCGATGTCGATGACCGCGATGTCGATGACCGCGATGTCGGCCGCCGCCAGGCGGGGAGCGAGGTCCGCCGTGGTCAAGGCCGCCACGGGCGTCGCATCACCCAGCATGAATTCGATCCGGGAGTCCGGATGGGCAGGATCGATCGGCAGGTAGGCCGCGCCGGTCTTGAGCACCGCCAGGATCGACAGGATGGCCTCCGCCGAACGCGGAATCAACATGGCCACCGTCGCGCCCGCGCGGGCGCCGTGACCCGTCAGCAGGTGCGCCAGCCGATTGGCGGACTCGTCCAGCTCCCGATACGTCCACTGGCGGTCCCCGCACACCAGGGCCACCGCTTCGGGCGCCCGCTCCACCTGCGCGTCGAACAGCTCGGTGATAGAAGCAGCATCCGACATCGGTTCGGTCAGAACCGCCCGGTTTCCCCACTCATCGAGCAGGTCGTGTTCATCATCGTCGAGCGCATCGAACGACAACAAAGTCCGGGTGGAATCCACACTCATGATTGCTCCCTTGTGTCTGTCGTCATCTCTTCGTGTACCCGCCGCAACGTAATGAACATCGGCCGGACCGGGAATGGGGTTACGTCACCGGCCGGAAGTTGTTGTCGCCCATGGGGCGAGAGCCACACCGTTGTGACATTTCAGGATCAGCTGCCGTACTTCGCCGCCGCGCCGCTGGACGGGCGCAAGCAGGCACGCACCGCAACGCCGCGGCACGTGGCCGTCCGGCGCCGGCGTCGTCAGTGGTTCGGTGAGCCTGCGCTCATCCGCCGCTTCCACCGCATGCGGGTGGCCGATCAGCTGGGGCGCGGATCGGCGGGCGGGTTTGCCAGCTCAGGTCGCTGCCGCGGGAGCCAACCGTGGGACCGGCTCCGGTGCGGCCCCGGTGACATCGCACCCCGAGGAGTGCAGCAAACCGCGAGCCGGGCCGTCTGTCAGGAGCAGACCCGGCGGCGGCATCGTGCACGGCGTCCGACCCCGGGGCGTAGCCCTCCCGATGGTCGAACAGTCCGCGTACGCTGCCACTCTCGTGGTCTAACCAGTTGGTGTTCACGCCCCTCCAAGATGTCACCGGACATCCCCGGCCCATGCCAAACATACTGGAGGTAGAACGTTGCTGCTTGCCATTCTTGCGAACTTCCGCAAACGGGCAAATGTGGCTAATAAGTGTTGTGTGGCTTTCTAATTAACCATCTCGTGAGGTCTGCTGCAGTTTATCCAGCTCATCTTGGAGATTGCTGGCCGTCCGGAAGTGGCGGGGTCTTAAAACGATCTCGTAAGTGCAGTTACAGCAACGATCTAAGAAAATCAGTCGATCATCGCCAAAACCGCGAGATCCGCCGCGGGAGTGGGTAAACGGGCCAACGCCGCGAGCCGCGCACTAAAGTCCGGTTAAACACCACGGGCGGACTGCGCCCCACTGGGCGCTCCGGGACACGGAAGCGGACGTAGCGAGTGAAAGGTAGTCGGGCTCAGTGAAGTTTGCGATGGCATGTTACGGGAGTCGCGGCGACGTCGAACCTTCCCTGGCTGTTGGCTCCGAATTGGCGCGCAGGGGACACGACGTGCGCATTGCGCTGCCGCCCGACCTCGTAGGATTCGCGCAGACGACCGGGCTCGCGACGGTCCCGTACGGCCCGCCCGTCAAGGTGATGTTGAACGAGGATTTCGCCAAGAACTTCTGGGCGGGCTTCCTGCGTCGCCCGCTCGGATCGCTGCGGGACATGTGGGCACCGATCGCCGAGCACTGGCCGGATGCGAGCGCGACCCTGACCGAACTCGCCGCCGAGGCCGACCTGCTGTCCACCGGTCTGAACTTCGAACAGGCCGCGGCCAACGTTGCCGAGTACTACGACATTCCCCTGATCGCGCTGCATCACTTCCCGATGCGGCCCAACGGCAGGCTGGTGCCCGCCCTGCCGCCGGCGTTGGTCCGCACGGCCGGGGTGATGTCGGAATGGCTGTTCTGGCGCTCCACGCGTCGCGCGGAGGATGCGCAGCGTCGCCAACTGGAACTCCCGAAGGCCACCCGGCGATCATCGCGACGAATCGCCGAGCACGGCTGGTTGGAGGTGCAGGCCTACGACGAGTCCTGCGTGCCGGGGCTGGCCGACGAATGGGCCGACCTGGGCCGGCGTCGTCCGTTCGTCGGCGCGCTGACGATGGAGTTGGGGACCAAGACCGACGCGGACGTCGCGTCGTGGCTGGCCGCGGGTGAACCACCGATTTGCTTTGCGACAGGCAGTATTCCGGTCGAATCCCCGGCGGACACCGTCGCGATGATCGCTTCCGCCTGCGCGCAGCTGGGCGAACGGGCGCTGGTCTGCTTCGGCGGAACCGACTTCTCGGGAGTCCCCGCCTACGACCACGTCAAGGTGGTCGGGACCGCCAATTACGCCGAGGTGTTCCCGGCCTGCCGGGCCGTCGTCCACCATGGCGGTTCGGGCACCACCGCGGCCAGTCTCCGCGCGGGTGTACCGACCCTGGTGCTCTGGAGTACCGCCGACCAGCCGTATTGGGGAAATCAGGTGAAACGGCTCGAGGTGGGCACAGCTCGCCGCTTTTCGGCCACCACCGCGAAAACGCTGGTGACCGACCTGAGTCGAATCCGCACGCCCGAATATGCCGTTCGGGCACGGGAATTCGCCACCCGAGTCACCCGATCAGCCGATGCCGTCGCACGGGCCGCGGACCTCTTCGAATCCGCGGCCGTCGCGCAGCGGGCGGCCAACTGAACTCAGTACTTGTTGCAGCTGGCGAACATCTGCTGGATCACCGGGAAGGCCTGTTCCGCTCCGGGGTTGCCCTTCACCTGCTGGATCAGCTGTTCCCGCTCCGCGGGGGAGGCCCCGGTGAACGTGCGGAGGAACTGCATGTTCGGTGGCGATTGTTCCAGGTACTCGGCCGCGACCGGGTTCTCCGTCCGCAGCGCGGTCAGGGCCTGATCATAGGTACACGTGGTGTTGATCATGGGCCCGAAGTCCGGATCGGCGGCAGCAACGCCCGCCCCAGCGGTCAAGGACAACGCCACGGCGCTGCCCGCGATTGCCAGCTTGGTCAATGGCCTGTTCATCATCTGGTGGTCCTTCCCTTCGGGAGCCGACTCCAAACATCGGCTCCATCGTCGTGAATCAACTCGAGCTCGAGTCACCTCGAACCTCCTCGCCTCCGAGCAGGCCGAGCAGTTCGAGGTCGGTGGCGTACTGGACGATGGTCTGCGAGGAGATGTGCGGAATATCGCTGTCCGGGCCGATTCTCGCGGCCTGAACAGCCGCCCGGAACCGGTCGGTGGGGCCGTAGGACCCGCTTGTCGGCTCCGGTGCCTGCAGGTTACCGGCGTTGCGCGACAACACCAGGAGCAGCAGCTGCAGCACCGAATTCTGGCGTTGCGGTTCGGGCAACGCTTGCAGCCGGATCTCGAACTGCCGCAACCACTCTCCGAAGTCGCGAATCCGCTCGATGGGGTATCCGGCGTCGATCAGCCAATCGACGTACTCGTCGATGCCGATCCCGTCGTCGTGCGAGTTCATCACGTGGTAGGTCTCGTAGCCGTCACTCAGCCAACCACCCAAAGTGGCGATTGCCTCGGCCACGAATCCGACCGGAAGCCCGTCGAAGTGGGACCGTCGCCGCTTGCCGTCCTCGTCGAACTGGAAGAAGGACTCCGGGGCCACGCCGGTGGCGATGATGCTGAGCACCATCCGGGTGACGTTGTCGGCGACGTTGAGCTGTCCCGCGTAGGTCGAGTCGACCATGATCATGCCGGAGCGGAACACCCGTACCGGGAGCCCGCAGAGATCGTGGGCCTCGCGGAGCAGTACCTCGGCGGCCCACTTGCTGTTGCCGTAGCCGTTGGCGTAGCCGGTGGTTACGGCACGTATCGGGCTGATGGTCCGAATATCGGCGTCCTCGGTGAACAGTGCCGGCTCGATCTGCTGGCTCACGTCGGCGGTCGACACGTACGAGTAGGCCTTGAGCTTGGCGGTCAGGGCAAGGCGGATCAGTTCGGCGGTGCCGACAACATTGGGACCGAACAGCTCGCTGTAGGGCAGCACACCGTTGACCGTGGCCGCCGAATCGACGATCAGATCGACGCTGTCGGCCAGCTGCTGCCAGGTCTGTTCGTCCAACCCGAGGTCGGGCCGGCCCTTGTCGCCGGCGATGACCTGTAGGCGCTCGGCCGCGAGTTCCCGGAAATGGCGGCGCAGCAACGGGTCCGTGTCGAACTTCGCCTCGAGTCGTCGGCGCGCGTCCGCATCGGACTTGCCGCGCACCAGGCAGATGACCTTGTCGTCGGAGCGGCGCAGCTTCCGCAGCCACTCCAGGAGCAGGTAGCGGCCCAGGAATCCCGTTGCCCCGGTGAGCAACACCGTCTGGACATGGCCGGACGGTGCCGGCAGGGTCGGCGCGGTCCACAACGTGGTGTCGTCGATGAATTTGTCGAGTTTGAGATCGGTGGCCCGGACCTCGGCGGCGCCGACGCCGTGGACGCCGGCGAAGCTGGGCCCCGGGTTCTCCGATTCGGCGAGCGCGGCATCTTCGATGCGGTCGAGTTGCCGGCTCAACCCACTGACCGTCGGCGCCTCGAACAGGGCATGCACGCCGAGGTTCACATCGAGGCCGGAGTTGATGGCGGCGATCACCCGCATGGCGGACACGGAGTCGCCGCCGAGGTCGAAGAAGGAGTCGTCGATCCCGACGCGTTCGACACCAAGGACCTGGGCGTAGATGCCGGCCAGGACCTCCTCGGTCGCGCTCTGCGGAGCCCGGTACTCCCGAGCACTGCCGGCATACTCCGGCGCCGGCAACGCCCGCACATCCAGCTTGTTGTTCGCCGTCAGCGGCAACGACTCGAGCACCACCACCGCCGCCGGAACCATGTACGGCGGCAACCGATCCGCCAACGCCGACCGCACCGCCACCGGGTCCGCCCCACCCGTGACATATGCCACCAGACGCTTATCCCCGGGACGGTCCTCCCGCGCGATCACCGCCGCCGCGTCAACACCGTCGACCGCGGCCAATGCCGCGTGGATCTCGCCGAGTTCGATGCGGTAGCCGCGGATCTTGACCTGTTCATCGGCGCGCCCGAGGTACTGAAGCTGCCCGTCCTCGCCCCACCGGACCAGATCGCCCGTCCGATACATCCGTGTTCCGGGACGTCCCGCACCGACGAACGGGCACGCCACAAACCGCGACGCCGTCAGGTCCGAACGACCCACATACCCGACCGCCACACCCTCACCGGCGACATACAACTCGCCCACCACACCGGCGGGTACCGGCGTCATCCACGAATCCAACACGAACAACGCCGCGCCGGGCACCGGAGCACCGATCGGCACCCCCGAATCTCCCGCCGACAAAGGCGCACTGATCGCCACGCACATCGTCGTCTCGGTCGGGCCGTAGGCGTTGATCATCAACCGCCCGGGCGCCCACCGATCCACGACCGACGACGGACACGCCTCCCCCACCACCGCCAACGCCACCGATTCCAGCCCGTCGGACGGCAACATCGCCACCGCCGACGGCGTCTGCGTCAACACACTGACCTTCTGGGAAACCAACACGTCGTGGAAATCCTGCGGCGAACCCGCCACCTCTTCGGGCACCACCACCACACGCCCGCCGCGCAGCAGCGCACCCCAGATCTCCCATACCGACACGTCGAACGCCAACGAATGGCACAGCGGCCACACCCCCGGATACGGCAACCCCGCATCCAACGACACCATCAACTGCGTCACGTTGTGGTGCGTCACGGCCACACCCTTCGGCGCACCGGTGCTGCCCGAGGTGTAGATGAGGTAGGCGATGTCGTCGGGTGCCGGGAGCACCAAGGCGGTGTGCGGATACATCTCCGCCGGTGGCGGATCGTCGATCTCGATGACCGCGACATCCGAATCGTCCAGGCGCGCGCGAAGTTCGGTCGTGGTGAGCGCCGCGATCGGGGCGGCGTCGGCCAGCATGAACTCCAGTCGGGCGGCCGGTACGGCCGGATCGATGGGCAGATACGCCGCACCGGTCTTGAGCACCGCGAGGATCGCGACGATGGCGTCGGCGGAGCGCGGCATCAGCAGCGCCACCGACTGTCCGGGCCCCGCGCCGTACACGGCCAGCAGGTTGGCCAACTCGGTGGCGGTGTCCTCGAGTTCGCCGTAGGTCAGTTCGCTGTCCTCGAAGGTCAGGGCCACCGCAGTGGGGTCGCGCTCCACCTGCGCCGCAAAGACTTCCGGGATCGACACCCGGGCAGCCACAGGCGCACCCAAGACCTCGCGATTACTCCACTGGCGAAGTCGGGCGCTTTCCGCGTCATCGAGCACGGCCAAGGCCGACAGCCGGCGGGTGGGGTCCTCGGTCATCGAGGTGAGGACGCGCTGGAACCGCTCGAAGAGGACATCGATGGTGGCGGTGTCGAAGGCCTCGGTGTCGAATTCGACGCGCACGCCCAGTTCGTGACCGGGCAGGGCCATCACCGACAGCGGGTAGTGGTTGTACTCGCGGTTGGTGAAATCGGTGATCGCCAGTTCTCGTACCCCCGTGAACGCGCTGGCATCCACCGGGTAGCTGTCGTAGGCGAAGACCGTGTCGAACAGGCGCTCCTGCCCGGTGATCCGGTGTATTTCGTTCAGGGCCAGGTGTTCGTGCTCGAGGGTGTCGTTGTGCGCAAGCTGCAGTTGGCTGAGCAGGTCAGCCACGGTGGTGTCCGGGGTGGCATGCGCCCTTACGGGCACGGTGTTGATCAGCAGCCCGACGATCGAATCGGCCCCGGCGAGTTCCGCGGGCCGGCCGGACACCGCGGCACCGAAGGCCACGTCGCGCTGGCCGGTCATGCTCATCAGCAGTTGCGCCCACGCGGCCTGCAGCACGGTGTTCGCAGTGGTGCGCTGCGACCGGGCCAGTTCCCCGATGCCGCGGGTGATTTCGGCGGACATCCGGTAGGACTCGACTCCGCGTGGTCCCGCCTGGGCCGCCGGCGCCACCAGCGTGGGGGTGTCGAAGCCCTGGAGTACCGCCTGCCACGCCTGTCGGGCGGCTTCTTGGTCCTGCTCGGCCAGCCAGGACACGAAGTTGCGGTACGGCGTCACCGCGGGAAGCCGCTGCCCGAAGTAGCCGGCGAAGATCTCCTGCAGCAGGATCGGCAGTGACCAACCGTCGATCACGATGTGATGGAAGGTCAGTACGAAGCGGTGCTGATTGCCCGCGGTCCGGATCAACGCGGCCCGGAAGGTGGGGCGTTCGCCGAGGTCGCAGACCGCGGCGCGTTCGGCGGCGCACAACTGCTGCACCTCGTCGTCGGGATTACGGTCGTCGCCCCGAAGATCGAGGTAGCGCCACGCCATGATCGGCTCGGCCGGGATCACCTGGACGGGTTCGCCGAACTGCACGCAGAATCGCGCCGCCAGGTTCGGGTGCCGGTTGACGACGGCGTGCAGGGCGTCCCGCAGCCGGTGCTGATCGACGATGCCGGTGATGGTGATGTCGGGCTGCACCACGTACAGGTCCAGTCCGGCGGCTTGCGGCAGGGTCGAGTGGAAGAGCAATCCGTGCTGCAGCGGCGTCAACGGCAGAACGTCGGCGAGCACGTACTGCTCTTGGAGGACCTCGATCTGGTCCTGGGTCAGTCGAGTCGGCGCCAGATCCGACGGCGTGAATCCGCCGCCGCCGTTGCGCACCTGGGCGCAGATGCCGGCCAGCGCCTCGAACCACAGCCGGCTCAGCGCGACGATCTGATCTTCTTCGACCGCGGACTGCGCCCAGGTCCAGGCGGCCTGCAGCACCGGGCCGGCGTCGGTGTCGAGGGTCCCGGCGTTGAGGTCCACGGTGTGCATCAGCGGCATGGGCACCGCCGAGGCCGCGCCGGTATTGGCCAATGCGTCCTGATCGAGGCGCCAGAGTTCCTCGGCCAGGTCGGTGGCCCCGGCCCCCAACCGCCCGAGATAGTTGAAACCGATGTCCGGATTCGACTCGCCCAGTTCGACATCCGGATTCAGGTAGCGCAGCAGTCCGTAGGTCAGGCCGTCGGGCAGCGCACGAAGTTGCTCCTTGACTTCCTTGATCGCGCGGCCCAGGGTGGCGTCCCCCGCGCGGACCTGATCCCAGCCGAGCCTCCCCGTCGTCAACGCGACCGGGTACTTGCTGGTGAACCAGCCCACGGTGCGCGACAGATCGATGTTGCTGCCGACCAGATCCTCGGAACGGCCATGGCCTTCGACATCGATACCGACAGGTGTTGCGGTGCCCAGCAATTCGGACCAGGCCAGGCCGAACGCGATGAGCAGGATGTCCTGGACGCCCGCGTGGAACGCCGTCGGGACCGGACCCAGCAACTGGCGGGTGGTCGCGGCGTCCAGCGCGACGGTCAACTGCCCCGCGGTGGCGTAGGTGTCCACCCCCGGCTCCGGCGACGGCAACGCCGCCGGTGCGGCCGCGACCTCGCGCCAGGCGTCGACGCTCGCCACGACGGCGGGGTCGGTGGCGTAGTCGGCCAGCAACGCACTCCAGCGCGCGAACGACGTGCCCCCGGACGGCAACGACACCGGCTGCCCGCCGCGATGCTGGGCCCAGGCAATATTCAAGTCTTCCAACAGGATCCGCCACGACACCCCGTCGACGGCCAGGTGATGGATCATCAGCGCCAGCTGACGGGTCTCGGGCACCCACAGCGCGCTGACCATCGCACCGGCCGCCGGATCCAGCCGCGACCGCGCCGCGGCCACCGCCTCGTCCGAGAGCTCATCGACGGTCACCACGCAGTCCGAGGACTGCACCGCACCGACCTCGGGCACCTGCAGGGACCATTCACCGTCGGCCGCGCTCTGCTCGACCCGGAGCCGCAATGTGGCGTGGCGATCCAGCAGCGCCTGCACGACGACATGCACGTCGGTCTCGGTGACCCCCTCGGGCGCCTGCAGCACCAGGGTCTGGTTGAACTGATCGACCGGTCCGTCAACACTGTTCAGCCACTTGATGATCGGGGTGGCCACCACCGGGCCGGTGCCGTCGTCGGCCTCGGCTGCAGTTCCGTCGCAGAACACCGCGACCTGGGCCAGCCGGGCCACGGTCTGCTCGACGAACAGATCCCGCGGCCGGCACTGCACACCGGCGGCCCGGGCCCGCGCCACCACCTGCATCGACAAGATGCTGTCGCCACCGAGATCGAAGAACGAGTCATCGACCCCGACCCGCTCGACACCCAGCACCTGCGCGTAGATGCTGGCGAGGATCTCCTCGACCGCGTTGGTGGGGGCGCGGTATTCGCCTGCACCGGTGTGGTATTCGGGTGCGGGCAGGGCGCGCCGGTCCAGCTTGCCGTTCACCGTCAGCGGGATGGCCCCCAGCACGACGACCGCGGCGGGCACCATGTACGCCGGTAACCGTTCAGCGAGCGCGGTGCGGGCCGCGGCCGGGTCGATCGTCCCGGTGACGTAGCCGACCAGCCGCTTGTCGCCCGGCCGGTCCTCGCGGGCGATCACCACCGCCTGATCGACCCCGTCCAGGCGGGCCAACGCCGTTTGCACCTCACCCAACTCGATGCGGTAGCCACGGATCTTGACCTGCTCATCGGCACGGCCCAG
>Ga0265293_10013651_pt1 | contig 10491 bp, 10 predicted proteins | sample Munlanlewell138R_FD_192505 | JGI IMG/M metagenome (GOLD analysis project Ga0265293, IMG submission 192505) | Leachate microbial communities from a municipal landfill in Southern Ontario, Canada - Leachate well 138R | ecosystem: Engineered > Solid waste > Landfill > Unclassified | place: Canada... | reverse complement strand
GATTGATCAGAACCATACTCTATTATCCCCAAGAGTTGGGTCGCAATATGGATGAGATCGTTCGCATTGTGAGAGCCATGCAATTTTCCGATAAGAATAAGGTGGCTATGCCGGCCGATTGGCCCAACAATGAGATCATCGGAGATCAGGTAATCATTTCTCCGGCAACAGATGTAGATACTGCAAAAGAGAGACTGGAAAAGAGTAAAAGTGGGGAATTCACATGTCTTGATTGGTGGCTATGTTACAAAAAAGTGGAAGAATAAAAAAACTTTTAATCTTTCTTTGGAAGAATCGCTTTTAAAGCGATTCTTTGTTTTAATGGAATAACATATTTATTCCTGAAGTCGTATTTTTAGACCCCGAGACTTTTATTTTTGATCGTAGTATCTGTTCTTCTCTTAATAGCTACCCTGCTCAATCATCGGATAGAGAATTGATTTTAAAAGAAATTGGCTATTAGAATTATGGGAAATTAGAGCGATATTTGCATTTTCAGACCTAAAGGTTAAAATTATTTAGTTTAGATAAAAAATAATTAATAAAATCAGGATGAAAAAGAAAGTTTTAATCGTATTAGGAATTCTTTTAATAGTCTTTATCGCCGCTTATCTTCTAAGTGACCAAAAACAGAACGAAGTGGAAGTTGGAATAGAAGATCGAATTAACGGACTTATTATGCTTATAGAGTTTGAAAGTGTAGAAGGTATTAATAATTGGGACAAAGCTTTAAAAGAGAGGAATTTAACAGCTCTAATAAGTGTTCAAGAAGATCTCTTAAATCAATATAGTGATGAATTTAAGAGATTGGCCGAAGAAGGGCACGAGATATCGGGAACTTGCTCGGGCGATCCTTTTTGGGACATGCCTTATGAACAGCAGTACGATTTAATGAAAGAGACCAAGGAAGCGGTGGAAGTCGTAACCGGCAAACCGATGAGAGTGTTGGGAAGTAAATATTTTGCCTACGATGAAAATACTCTTAAAGCAGCCGATCAATTGGGAATTGATTATGTTTTGGCTCGAGGAACGGCGGGAGAGAAAGCTATGGTTTATAAGCCGAATGAGTATGATGTTAAAATAATTTCAGTCTCAAATATTCCTTTTCAAGAAATGGGGACGGGTTCTTTGTGTGATTACAGTTTATGGGCGAGAGGAGCCACTGCAGAAGATTTCAGCGAGGTGGTAACCGGATCCATTGACAAGAACCCTTCGGACATGATTTTGGTTTCCCATGCTTATCTGGGAGGAACTCGTTTAGCCTGGTGGAAAGCTTACGAAAAAGCTTTGGATTCGGACAGAGTTTCTTGGAGAGGATTTGATGACTGGATTAAGAACTTGGAACTTTTGGAGTTGGATAACGCGGATATTCCTACCAATAGAGAGGTAAAATATGAAGTTCCTAAACCGTCAACTCCGATTGAAATGCTTGACCCTGTTACAGAAGAAGAGTTGCTTTATCCCGTCTGTTATTAAAAGAATATTCATTAAATGTTAAAGATCAAAAGAATTTATGATCTTTTCGATAAAGATGACGGCTTTAGGATTTTAGTGGATGGTTTATGGCCCAGAGGATTAACGAAAGAAAAAGCAAAGATAGATTTATGGTTGAAGGAGATAGCCCCAAGCAAGAGTTTGAGAGAGTGGTTCTCACACGATCCTGATAAATGGCTGGAATTCAAGAACAGATATAAAAAAGAACTGAAGACAAAGAAAGAATTATTAGAAAGACTTGATCAATTGATTAAGAAAGAGAAGAAGGTCACTCTTTTATATGGAGCAAAAGACGAGAAACATAATAACGCAACAGCTCTTCTTGAGGTGATAAGAGATTATTAGGAATCTAATAGATTTATTTCAAGCTTCTATCGAAAAAGATTTGATGCTATAATAAAGCCAATTATTTAATAGCAGATAATCTATTAAGACTAACTCATGAGAAAAAACAAAACGATCGTTCTCTTGTTAATCATCTTGTCATTGGCTACATTTTTCAGATTTTGGCAGTTAAGCTCTTTACCTCCCGGTCTTTGGCCAGATGAAGCTGTTAATGCCAATACCGCAGTAAATATCTTCGAGACAAAGAATTTTGAAGTATTTTATCCCGAAAATCATGGACGAGAAGGCCTCTTTTTCTTACTAATCTCTTTTGCTTTTTCAATATTTGGAATAAGTCTTTGGTCTTTTAAACTGACTTCGGCTTTAGCCGGAGTGTTAACTGTTCTTGGTCAATATCTCCTCTCCTTGGAATTGTCTGGTAAAAGAGCGATAGCATTGCTTTCGGCTTTCTTTTTATCCATATCTTTTTGGCATATAAATTTCAGTAGGATAGGCTTTAGAGCAATATTGGTTCCTTTGGTTTTGACATTCTCGCTCTATTTCTTCTTTCGGGGAATTCGCACAAAGAACATTTGGAACTTCATATTATCAGGAGCTGTCTTTGGTTTGGGTTTTCACACCTATATCAGTTTCAGAATGGCAGTGATTCCTTTAGCCTTTACCCTGGTCTATTGGCTGTTTATTTCCATAAAAGAAGGATGGAGAAACAGATTTTTGCATTTTTCATTAGTCTTTATGATAACAATGATCCTTGTGGCATTGCCGATAGGGATCTATTTTCTTAAAACTCCGGGAGATTTCATATCCAGAGCTACGGGAGTTTCGGTTTTCTCACAAGAGAGTCCGATAAAAGAGCTGATCAAGAGTACAGCGATTCATCTTCAAATGTTTAATTTTATCGGTGATCGCAACTTGAGACACAATATTCCAGGAACTCCGCAGTTGGGCGTAATAGTCGGATTGTTTTTTATCATTGGAATTGCTTGGGGAATCAAAAGACTTATTACTGCTTTTAGAGAAAAAGACTTTAAGAATTTAAATGAGATTGGCATTATATCTCTTTTGATTATATCTTTATTCTCTTTTATTCTGCCATCCGCTCTTACTGTAGAAGGAATTCCTCATGCATTGAGAACCATCGGAGTAATTCCTTTCGCTTATCTTTTTGCCGGAATAGGAGCCAATATTTGCTATCAAAAAGTGAAGAGAAACGTTTTAACAAAGAATGCTTTTTATCTGTTGTTGATTTTTATAACGATTTCTTCATTCTACTCTTACTTCTTTTGCTGGGGGAAGAATTCCGAAATCAAAAATGCTTTCACGGTAAGATTTTATGAATTGGGAAAAGAGCTCAACGACTTGCCACTTGAAACCAACAAGTATGTCATTAAAAGTGAAGGGAATCTTCCGACTGAAGTAATTAAATTTACTGAGAAAACAGTTGGAAGGAGCGACAATGCCGTCTTCATTGACTCGAATCAGATTCAATTAACGGAGTTTACTAAAGGAGATATCATCTTTACCATGAATAAAGAGATTGCCCCATTGAATTTTATAAGAGAACACTATCCGGAAGGAACTCTTTATGAGAGAGACAGTTTTTGGATCTATGAATTGAGATAAAAAATGAGAGGCGAAATATTGATTTATGAAATGAGTCGATTTAAGAAAGATCAGCAATTAATAAGAGACAGATTAAGTAAGTTTAATGAAATTAACGATTGATTTTGGGAGGTTAAAACAAAATAATTGAAAAAGAAAATTAATAATTCATTATGAGCAACAATATTGAAAATCTAATACCCGAGTCTATCAAGAACAAACAAAATAGACGGGGGGCGGAGAAGATCAAGATAATCATATTGATAACCTTGATAATAACTCTCACCATTTTTATCGTTTATTTGAAATTAACAAAGTCTGCCAAAGAAGTAACTGAAGAACCTTTAGTAGAAGATGAAAGGCCGATCATTAGTTCAAACCCGGTATTCGCATCCTATCAAGAAGCATCGGTAGATGTGGATCCCAAAATTCCTTCCTACTCAATCAACCAAGATTTAAGTAATGTATCAAACATTAATGATTTTAATTTCTCCAGTAAAGCCAAAGAGTTGATTGCCAGAAACGGTTTTGTGGTGGTGCCTTCCGATTGGAAAGAGTTTTTCCCGTTATATGAAACGAATCGATATAATTTCAGACCGAATTTTATCACCACCGATTCAATTCTTCATAATTATCATCTCGTTTTCGCCGGCCTTCTAAGGCGATTGGAAGAACAGGAATTATTGCCGGAACTGAAAAAGCTCACATCCGATATGCTCCTTGAATCATTGAGCCAATATCAAGAATTGGAAGGAACCGAATGGGAGCAGGCCGCTAAGAGAAATGTCGGATTCTTTTCTGTGGGAAGCAGTCTTTTAAATTCTCAATCAGAGATTCCGTCAATCGTTGTCAACGAAGTTAATCAAGAGTTAGAGCTTATTGAGAATCATAAGGGGATTGATTTTTCGCCGGTAATGAACATAGGAAACGAGAAAGGTGCAATCATCAATACTCCCCAAGGACCGCAAGCCTTATCGTCGATAAACGAAGATTATTCTCAATACATACCAAGAGGCCATTACGACAAAACGGAAGAACTTAAAGCTTACTTTAAGTCGATGATGTGGTATGGGCGACTCACATTCAGAATGAAAAGCGATGACGAAATCAGATCGGCGATGCTGATCACCGCAGCTCTTAATAAGGAAGAGAATCATAATCGATGGAATAGAATATATGAGCCGATAAACTTCTTTGTCGGTAAAAGCGATGACATAACCTACTATCAGTTTGAGGATTTAATGAGTCAGATCTATAACGATGGTAATTTATCAGAAATTTTAAACGATAAGAGTAAATTCTTAATATTCTCACAAGAGATTAAAGAGTTTGAGCCTCCGAGGATCAATTCAATACCAATTTTTGAAGGAGCGATTCAGTCGGACAGAGAAGAAGAGATTAAGGGGTTTCGATTTATGGGGCAACGATTTACCATTGACGCCTCAATATTCCAACGCCTTATTTATAGGGATGTCGGAGATAAGACTACATCTTGTTCATCTTATGAGTTTGATAAGACTGGTTGTTTATCGGGAGCCAGATGTTTACCAAAAGGATTAGATATTCCAGCTGCGATGGGTTCGGTAGAAGCTTTCAGTATTTTGGATAATTTAGGGGAAACCGATTACGCTTGTTATAAAGAAAACCTCTTGAAATTAAGAGAATACACTTCTGATCTTGACACTAAAACGTGGACCCAAAATCTCTATTGGGGTTGGCTTTATCAACTTCAACCTTTACTTAATAAAAAGAGTGAAGGCTATCCATCATTTATGCAAAATCAAGCTTGGGAAAGAAAAGATCTTAATACCTTCTTGGGAAGTTGGACAGAGCTAAAGCATGACACCATCCTCTATTCTAAACAAGTTTATGCCGAGATGGGTGGCAGTGGCTTTGAGCTCAAAGAAAAAGACGACAGAGGGTATGTAGAACCAAATCCTTATCTCTATGCGCGATTGGCTTCACTTGTAGGAATGACAAGTGAAGGATTGGAGGCGCGCAATTTGTTAAGTTCCGATATGAAAGAGAACCTTAAAATAATGGAACAACTTTCACTCTTTCTCAAAACGATATCCGAGAAAGAATTAAACAATGAGTCTTTATCCGAAGATGATTACGAGTTAATGCGTTCTTATGGGGGACAATTGGAACATCTCTGGATTGAGATTAATAAAGACGAGCCGTCATTTCAAAATACTCCTCACAGAACTTATCTGGATGAAAATCCGGTAGCTCTTGTTGCTGATGTTGCGACAGATCCCAACGGACGAGTATTGGAAGAAGCAATTGGTGATGTTTTTGAAATATATGTAGTGGTTCCGATTGACGGGGAGTTGAGAATTGCAAAGGGAGGAGTCTATTCTTATTACGAATTTGAACAACCTATATCAGAGAGATTAACCGATAAAAAATGGCGTGAAATGATCGATCCATATCTTTCTAAGGAAATCCCGTCACAACCGGAGTGGACTAATCTTTTTACTGACAGGTGAAGATGAGGGGGAAGTCTCAATTATTTTTATCAATTCTCTTTCTTGTCACAGTCGCTACTCTAACCTTCAACTACCTCTCCTTTCTGAAGAAGGAGATATTTGAGACTCAAGATGATGAATTTAATGATCTTCTCATTGAAAGAAATAATCTCTCTCAGAAGAGTCAAGAAGTGTCTTTGATTATTGTTGGCGATATCTCTTTTTCAAGAGGTGTGGAAGAGATTATTAAAAGGATGGAAGACGTCAATTATCCTTTCCTGAAAGTAAAAGATTATATCAAAAATTCAGACTTGGCTTTCGGGAATTTAGAGACTCCAATTATAGAAGGAGAACAAATTCCCAATTTTCAGATGATCTTCCGTTCCAACCCGGGAGTGGAGAACTCTTTAAAAGAGGCCGGTTTCTCTATTGTTTCATTGGCCAATAATCATACACTTGATTTTGGAGAGAAGGGTTTGAGGGATACGATCAAGTATCTTAGAGAGGTCGATATCAGTTATGTAGGAGCTGGTGAGAACGAAGAAGAGGCAAACAGACCGGTTTATGTGAAAAAGAACGGAATTAGATTCGCTTTTCTCGCTTACAACGATGAGGATGTTGTTCCCGCTACGCGCGAAGCTGTTAAAGAGAGGGCCGGAACTGCTTTTATGAGAATAGATAAGATGACTTCGGCGGTAAAAAAAGCAAAAGAAGAGGCTGATTTCGTTATCGTTTCTATGCATTCCGGAATAGAATATTCTGACTCTCCGAATAAATCACAGATAGATTTTTCACACAGCGCAATAGATGCCGGAGCCGACTTGGTAATCGGTCATCATCCTCACGTCGTTCAATCGATGGAAAAGTATAAAAACGGTTATATTTTTTATAGCTTGGGTAATTTCGTTTTTGATCAGATGTGGTCTGAAGAAACAAGAGAAGGTGTAATGGCAAAGATCCATTTCAATAAAGATAAAATTAATAAGATATCATTTTTCCCTTATAGAATGGATCATTTGGCTCAACCGGCAATTGCAGACGGAGATACAGCGAACAAAATTCTAAAACGATTAAATCTTCCTTTGGAAAAGAGAGGATTTTATTATTGGGAAGGTGAAATGAAAGAGAATTCATTACCGACAATTTATTTGGAAAAGAACGAGCCGAGCAATATTTTAAAGATAGAAAGGGCAGATATGAATAAGAACTCCATTTTGGAAAAATATTCACTTGAGAAAGGAAAAATGACGATTGAAGAAGATTTGAAAGTTATTTGGAGATCACCGGATGATTGGTGGGTGGATGATTTCATTATCGCCGATTCCAATAATGATGGAAATCTTAATTTAAACATCTCTTTTTGGCGAAAGGGAAGCTTTGGCTCATCAAGACCCTTCTGGATAGAGGATGACGAGAAAGTTGGAAATCATTTTTTTATCTATGATCTTAATGAAAATGATTTGAATTTGGTTTGGGGTTCGTCTAATCTTAGCGCGCCAAATTGTGAATTTAAGTTTGCCGATATCGATGGGGACGGTAAGAACGAGCTGATTGTAATCGAAGGAGATTATAAAGAGGGATATTTATGCAAAGGGAAGCACCTTGCCGTTTGGAGTTGGAACGGTTGGGGTTTTTCAAACGATTGGCGAAGTGAAGCGGGTTCTTTTTTCAATATGGAGGTTGAAAAAATTGATAACAAGGATAGAATCTTAGTTGACATCTCCACTTGAAAATTGATGGAAAATAAGTTAGAATTAATCAATCGCCCGTGGGGCGATTTTTTGAAGATTAAAGTAAGTGACCAGTTTTTCTCACTATTTTTTAGTGAGCTTATAATAAAATCAGGATAAGACAAGGTTGTATCGAAATTAAAACATATGATAAAAATTCAAAATTTAACTAAGAAGTTTAATGGATTGACCGCTGTTGACGATATATCTCTTTCGGTAAATAAAGGAGAGATTTTTGCTTTTTTGGGACCCAATGGGGCGGGTAAAACCACCACTATTAAGATATTAACCACTCTTTTGCGACCAACCAGCGGGTTTGTATCGTTAAATGGGAGCAGTCCTCTTGAAGATAAAGACGAGGCGCGACGATCGTTTGGGATAGTCTTTCAAGATCAGAGCCTGGACGACGAATTAACTGCCATAGAGAACATGGAGTTTCACGGAGTTCTCTACGGAGTTTCCAAGGATGTCAGAAAGAAAAGGATAGAACATCTGCTACGATTTGTTGAACTTTGGGATCGCAGGCGAGAACTTGTTAAAAATTTCTCCGGAGGAATGAAGAGACGATTGGAGATTGCCCGAGGATTGGTTCATCATCCCAAGATATTGTTTTTAGATGAACCGACTTTGGGATTGGATCCGCAGACTCGAAGTCATATCTGGGATTATATTAAAAATCTCAACAAAGAAGAGCAGATGACAATCTTTTTTACAACTCACTATATAGAGGAGGCGGAAAAGACGGCTCAAAGGATCGCCATTATAGATCACGGTAAAATCATTGCCCAAGGACATTCAAATGAATTGAAAGAGGAAACAAAAACTGATTCATTGGAGGGAGCTTTTCTTTCGCTTACGGGTAACGTTATCCGCGAGGAGGAGGTTAATTCAATTGATCGTATGAGAGTTCGACAAAAGATTCGCAGAAGATAATAATTTGGAAGATGAATACTATATACATTCTTTGGTTAAGACAAGTCAAAAGATATTTTCGATCACGAGCAAGAGTCATAGGCTCATTAGGTCAACCTCTTCTTTTCCTCTTGGCTATGAGTTTCGGATTCGGACCGATTTACGAAAGAGCCGGAGGAGGTAACTATATTCAATTCTTGGCACCCGGTATTATTGCAACAAGCATTCTTTTCACAGCTCTCTTTTCGGGGATTGAGATTATTTGGGATAAAGAATTCGGATTCCTTAAAGAAACTTTGGTTGCTCCGGTCTCGCGCTTTAACATTATGATTGGCAGGACTTTAGGGGGGGCTACGGTAGCTATGCTTCAAGGAATTATTGTTTTATTCATCTCTTTCTTTACCGGATTCAGAATTGACAACCTCCTGCTAATTCCTTTGGGTTTGATTTTCATGTTTCTAGTCGCTCTTCTTTTTGCTGCCTTTGGTACCGCAATTGCGTCTATATTGGAAGATATGCAAGGATTTCAATTGATTATGAATTTCTTGGTAATGCCCCTGTTTTTCTTGTCTGGAGCTCTCTTTCCTCTGGAGGAATTACCCAAATCATTAAGAACCATCTCTTGTATGAATCCACTCTCTTATGGTGTTGATGGAATAAGAGCAACTTTGGCTGGCGGGGCTCATTTTGGTATCGGCTTGGATATCGTTGTTTTAACCCTTATAACCCTTGTTCTTCTTTATATAGGCAGTCGCCTTTTTAACAGAATTCAAGCCTAAGATTTCAACTCAATACAAACGATAGGGGAATTTACCTCTTTCAGAATCGACTTCAGTTGTTATAATCATTGACAAAAAATCATTATGAGTCTATATTCATAACAGTGGATGTAAAGTCGATTTATTAAAACAATTAATTATTTAAAACTATGCCAAGAGGAGATGGAACAGGACCTGCTGGTTTTGGGCCGGCGACAGGAAGAGGAAGAGGTTATTGCACCGGTTATGACGGACCGGGATTTATGAATTCCGGATTCAGATGCAGAGATAGATTTTCGGGAAGAAGGTTTGGCAGAAGAAGATTTGGAGGATACGGGTTGAGAACCGATTACGGATTAGATGTAACAGAAGAGGAGGAAAAGGATATCTTAAAAGAAGAGAAAAAAGAAATTGAAAGAGAGCTGAAAGAGATTGAAGCTCGTTTATCTAAATTGAATGATAAGAAATAAGGATTAAAAGATGAGAGTAGCAATAGCATTAAATAGCAAAGACCTCGCAAAAGAGATTAGCGAGGTCTTTGCAAGATCTCCCTTATTTGCCATCATTGAGATAAAAGATGGCGAGATAGTTAAAACTGAAATCATTGAGAATCAAGTGGCAAGTCAGTTGGGTCAAGCGGGAATTGCGGCGGCGCAATTAGTTACTGAAACTGGTGCATCCGTTGTCATAACCAATAATATCGGACCCAGGGCTCTTGATGTTTTAAGCCAGTTCAAGATAAAAGTATACAGTGGAAAAGGATCAGCTGAAGATCTTTTAAACGATTTTAATAAAGGTAAATTAAAAGAAGTTAAATGAAAGTGGCAATACCGATAGATGAAATGCAAGGATTGGGGAGTCAAGTTGTGGATCATTTTGGTCGAGCTAAAAGTTTTCTTATCTGTGAAACCGATATGGGAACTTTTGATTATCTCTCAAATCCGGAAGCAGAGGGTAAGACTGAAGCTCCTCCGGATTTTCTAAAACGTCATCAGGTTGAAGCGGTAATTGTCTTCGGGCTTGGTTCGGCGGCTATTGAAAAATTCAAGAACCATAATATAACGGTTTACAAAGCGATTTCCAAGGATGTGAAAGAGAACCTGGAAAAACTTGAAAGTGGCAGTTTGGGTGTTTTATAAATAAAAAACGTTTTATCCCAATGCATCGAGTTGAGTGTTT
>Ga0265293_10013649_pt1 | contig 10494 bp, 10 predicted proteins | sample Munlanlewell138R_FD_192505 | JGI IMG/M metagenome (GOLD analysis project Ga0265293, IMG submission 192505) | Leachate microbial communities from a municipal landfill in Southern Ontario, Canada - Leachate well 138R | ecosystem: Engineered > Solid waste > Landfill > Unclassified | place: Canada... | reverse complement strand
TGGCACACCGCGCCACCTGAGCCAGCATCCGGGCGGTTTCGTGCTGACCGAGGACAGGCTGGACGAATTGGTCCCGATCGAGCCCGCCGCGATGGAAGATCGGCAGGTTATCGAATGGGACAAGGACGATGTCGATGCGCTGAAGATGATGAAGGTCGATGTGCTGGCGCTGGGGATGCTCTCGGCCATGCGCCGCGGCTTCGATCTCCTGCGCGAGCATAAGGGCATCGACCTCGATCTCGCGTCGGTTCCGGCCGAAGATCCGCGCACCTATGCGATGATCCGCAAAGCCGACACGCTCGGCACCTTCCAGATCGAGAGCCGCGCGCAGATGGCGATGCTGCCGCGCATCAAGCCCCGCACTTATTATGATCTCGTCATCCAGGTCGCGATTGTCCGCCCGGGGCCGATCCAGGGCGACATGGTCCATCCCTATCTGCGCCGCCGCGAAGGCGATGAAGCGGTCGATTTTCCGACGCCCGAACTGGAAAAGGTGCTGGGCAAGACATTGGGCGTGCCGCTGTTCCAGGAGCAGGCGATGCAGGTGGCGATGGTCTGTGCCGGGTTCAGCGCCGCTGAGGCCGACCAGCTTCGTCGCGCCATGGCGACGTTCAAACATACCGGCGGCGTGGTCAATTTCCGCGAACGGCTGATGCGCGGCATGATCGCGCGCGGCTACACTGAAGATTTCGCCGGGAAGATCATCGGCCAGCTCGAAGGGTTCGGCAGCTATGGCTTCCCCGAAAGCCATGCCGCCAGTTTCGCGCTGATCGCCTATGCGAGCGCCTGGCTCAAATGCTGGCATCCCGAGGTGTTTTGCGCGGCGCTGCTGAACAGTCAGCCGATGGGTTTCTATGCGCCGGCCCAGATCGTGCGCGATGCCCGCGATCATGGCGTCGAGGTTCGGCCTGTCTGCATCAACGCCTCGCGTTGGGACTGCACGCTGGAGCCGCGATCAGACGGGCGCTATGCCGTTCGCCTTGGTTTCAACCGTGTCGCGGGGCTGTCCAACGCGCACGCCGCGGCGATCGTCGCAGCCCGCGCACCGCAGCCCTATCGGGATGTCGATGATCTGTGGCGCCGCGCTGGTGTTCCCGCGTCCGCCCTGGTGCAGCTCGCCGACGCCGACGCCTATCGTCCGGCCTTCCACCTCGCTCGCCGCGAGGCGCTGTGGGCGATCAAGGCGCTGAGGGATGAACCCCTTCCTCTGTTTGCCGCAATGGCGCGAAAGGAGGAGCGCCCCGAACCGGAGATTGCCGAAGAGGCCGTGCGCCTCAAGGCGATGACGGCGGGCCGGGAGGTGGTCGAGGATTATCGTCATGTCGGGCTGACACTGCGCCGTCACCCGCTCGCTTTTCTGCGCGGCGACCTGGCGCGCGAGCGCTTCCTCTCCTGCGCGGATGCCCATGCCCTCAGGGACGGCCGCCCGGTTCGCACCGCAGGGCTAGTGCTGGTCCGCCAGCGTCCCGGATCGGCGAAGAATGTCACCTTCATCACGATTGAGGATGAAACCGGCATCGCCAATCTCGTGGTCTGGCCAGACCTCTATGAGAAGCAGCGCCGCATCGTGCTCACTTCATCGATGCTCGGCATCCAGGGCCGGGTCCAGCGCGAGGGCGACGTGATCCATCTGATCTGCGCGCGCCTGTTCGATCTGACTGCGATGCTTGGTACTTTGGGCGAACGCGGCGACGCCAACGGCTCAATCAATAGCCAGCACACAGGGACACATTTTGGCGCCCCGCAACATCTGCAAGAAGTGCCGCCGCCATGGCTCGATCGCCCCGACGCGCTCCTGCGTCTGAAATCCCGCAATTTTCACTAGCCGCGGAGAAGCGCTCCGTGTCTCCGGCCGGGGCGCCAAGTATCTCTGCACAGGCTGGGGGCATAACCCCATGGAAGGGGTCGCATGAGATTCGCGCAGAGGAGCTCAAACGCAGGGGAAGGCGTTCCCCTCAACGCATCGCTTCAACGCCCCCCGATTGTCCGTAGGCGCTCGGCGGTGGTGAACTGGTGGTGAACTGGGGATTTTCTCTGCACTTCCAAATTTTGGAAGCACATCTAAGATGCTGATTTTCTTAGAGAAACTGGAGCGGGCGAAGGGATTCGAACCCTCGACCCCAACCTTGGCAAGGTTGTGCTCTACCCCTGAGCTACGCCCGCTCTGACGTTCGCGGCCCGCAGTGCCGATGGGCGGCGGGCCGGGGTGAGGCCGGGCGGTTAGCATCGGCCCAGGCATCCCGCAAGGGGAAAAGAACATGGTCGGGAAGGAAACCGGCATCCGCCTCGAACCTGGCGGCGGAAATACGGGAAAGCTGCGCGGCCGCTGTCCGAAAGGGCTTCACAAACGCGCGGCAAGCCCCACATTGGCGGACAATTCGCATCTCGTGGGAGCAGACCTTTGGCAAGCCTCGGCCTCAATCTGGAAGAACAGAAAGCCGTCGACCGGTTCCGCAATCAGGTTGTCGAGCCGTCGATGACCGGCCTCGTCATTCTCGATTTTTGGGCGGAATGGTGTGGGCCGTGCAAGGCCCTGTCGCCAGTGCTGGAAAAGGTCGCGCAGGATTATGCGGACAAGGGCGTCGTTCTCGCCAAGATCAATGTCGACGAGGAGCGTTTCATCGCCTCCCAGTTCCAGGTGCGTTCCATCCCCACGGTCTATGCCATCTTCCAGGGCCAGCCGGTCGCCGACCTGACGAACGCGCGCAGCGAGTCGCAACTGAAAGCGATGCTCGACCAGCTTCTCGCCAAGCTGCCGATCCAGCCCGGCGGGGCCGAAGCGGCGCAGGACGTGGCACCGCTTATCGCCATGGGCGAAGAAGTGCTTGCATCGGGCGACAGTGAGCGTGCCCTGGGCATATTCTCCCAGATCGTGGAGATGGTGCCCGGCAATGCCCAGGCGCAGGGCGGGCTGCTGCGGGCGCTGATCGCGGCGGGCCATATCGAGGAAGCACGGGTGGCGTTGGCCGCGCTCGATCCCGAAGTGGCGAAAGACCCGGCGGTCGAACGCGCGCGCGCCGCGCTGGAATTGGCGGAGGATCGCCCGGACGACAGCGAACTGGCCGTGTTGCGCGCCGCCGCCGCCGAACGTCCAGCGGACATGGATGCGCAACTCGCCTTCGCAACCGCCGCGATCGCGGCGAACGAACGCGAGGCCGCCGCCGACACGCTGTTGCGCATGATCGCGCACGATCGGGACTGGAACGAAGGCGCGGCGAAAGCCAAGCTGCTGCAACTGTTCGAGGCGACCGGGCTGGAAGATCCGTGGGTGGCTGCCACGCGCCGGAAGCTGTCCACGATCCTGTTCGGCTGATGGCGGAAACCCGCCGGATCTCGATCTTTCCGCTGCCGGGCGCGCTGCTCTATCCCGGCCTGCAACTGCCGCTGCATATCTTCGAGCCGCGCTATCGCGCAATGGTGGGCGACGCATTGGCGCGCGACCGGCGGATCGGCATGATCCAGCCGCAACAGCCGGTGGAAGGCGCGCCGCTGTTCACGATCGGCTGCCTGGGCAAGATCGCCGACGTCGAGGCGCTGCCCGACGGGCGCTACAACATCGTGCTGGAAGGCGAGGCGCGGTTCCGCATCCTGCGCGAACTGGATGTGACGACGCCGTTCCGGCAGATCGAGGCCAGACTGCTGGAGGAACAGGAAGGTGAATCGCTTTCCGCCGTCGAACGCGCCGGGTTCGAGCGTGAGGCGCGGCGGTTTGCGCAGACGCAGGGCTATCGGGTCGATTGGGAATCAGTCGCCCGGCTGGACGATGTTTCGCTCATCAACGGCGTGTCGCAGATCGCGCCGTTCGACGCGGCGGCCCGGCAGGCGCTTCTGGAATGCCCCGGCATTGCCGCGCGGTGCGAACTGTTGATCCAGTTGATGCAGTTCTTCGGCAAGCACGATGGTGGCGATGACGACCGCGTGACTTTGCAGTAGGCCTTTTGCGCGTCAGGCAGCCAGAGCCTCTCTCACCGCATCCATCACATATTGCGCGGCCAGGGCCGCCAGCAGCACGCCCAGCAGCCGGGTGATGACGGCCTCGACGCTCGCGCCGAGCAACCGCATCAACGGCCGCGCCGCCACCAGCGCGGCGAGCGAGATCGCCATGACGGCGCCCAGCGCGGCCAGGATCGCCAGCGTGGCGGGAGTCCCTTCGGCCCGCGTCATCAGCAGCATGATCGTGGCGATGGACCCCGGCCCGGCCAGCATCGGCATGGCCATGGGAAAGACGGAAACGTCCTCCACTTCCGGTGTCTGGCGCAGCTTCTCCACGCGTTCCTCCCGGCGCTGGGTGCGTTTCTCGAACACCATGTCGAGCGCGATGAGGAACAGCATCACGCCGCCCGCCAGCCGGAAGCTGTTCAGTTCGATATGCAGCGCGCCCAGCAACTGTTCGCCGAACAGGGCGAACAGCAGCAGGATCAGCGCCGCGATGGCGCAGGCGCGCACTGCCATGGACGTGGCTTGTCGCCGGGTCGCGCCGCTGGTCAGCCCGGCATAGATCGGGGCGCAGCCGGGCGGGTCGATCACGACGAAAAGCGTGACGAAAGCGGAAAGAAACAATTCCATCATGGCAGGCCTGGCATCATGTCAGGGCGGACAGCTTGCGGGCGAGGCCGGGGGCACCACGCGCGCGTTGAGCACATCCTCGAAGCCCGCACTGCCGCCCCGGTTGATCCGCACCGTCACGATCCGGCCGCATCGGGCATCGACGCTGACGGCCCATTGCAGCGAACGGTCGGTGCTGGCGCTGCCATGCTGTTGGCCGATCGCGGCTACCCGTTCCACTGGCGGCACGCGTTCGCACGCCGCGACGGAAGCGGAAATCATCTCCGGCGCGGGCAACGGCTCGGCCAGCCCGTCGCCCTGATCCATGACCCATTCGTAGCCGCCCTTCTTCCGGGGCCGCCATACGGTGGTGAAATAGCCCTGGCGGCCGTCCGCCTGCTGCCACGCGCCTCTCGTCACGGCGAGCGAGCCGTCGCAACTCATCCACACGGCATGGGGCTGCCAGCGCACGCTTTCCGCCGGATCGGCCCGCTTCCTGAGCCATTCGCGCGCGTTCACCCGCTGCGGCACGAACATCACGGCATCATCGGCGGCCGTTTCGCGAAATGCCGTCCACTGTCCCTTGTCCCGCGCCAGCCGGGCGAACGCGAGTTCCGCGGCGATGACCGCGCTGGGGTTGGCCCGGCCGCTTCGTTGCGGGCGATCCTGCGCGGTGGCGGCCAGGGGTATTGCCGCTACCGCCGCGAGCGTCAGGGCGGCGGCGAGGCGTTTCAAATCGCATCCTCCGCCAGCGCGACGCCCGCGTTGCGGTGCGCGGCGACAACGGTATTGCGCAGCAGGACGGCGATGGTCATCGGGCCGACGCCGCCCGGCACGGGGGTGATGGCGCCGGCGACTTCACGGGCGGAAGCGAAGTCCACATCGCCGACCAGCCGCGTCTTGCCTTCTTCCGCCGCCGGAACGCGATTGATACCCACGTCGATCACGGTCGCGCCGGGCTTGAGCCAGTCGCCCTTCACCATCTCCGGCCGTCCGACCGCCGCCACGACGATATCGGCGCGGCGCACGACGCCGGGCAGGTCTTTCGTCCGGCTGTGCGCGACCGTCACCGTGCAGCTTTCGGCGAGCAGCAGTTGCGCCATCGGCTTGCCGACGATGTTCGACCGTCCGATCACTACGGCATCAAGGCCGGAGAGACTGCCCAGCTTGTCCCTGAGGAGCATCACGCAGCCCAGCGGCGTGCAGGGCACGAAGCCGGGCAGGCCCACTGCCAGCCGTCCGGCGTTGATGACGTGGAAGCCGTCCACGTCCTTGTCCGGGCTGATCGTGGCGATCACTTTCTGTTCGTCCATGTGGCCGGGCAGCGGCAGTTGCACGAGGATGCCGTCCACTGCCGGATCGGCGTTCAGCCGCTCGACCAGCGCCAGCAGGTCCGCCTCCGGCGTGTTGGCGGGCAGCCTGTGCTCGAAGCTTTCCATGCCGCCGGCCACGGTCTGCTTGCCCTTGTTGCGGACATAGACCTGGCTTGCCGGGTCTTCGCCCACCAGCACCACGGCGAGGCCCGCCTTGCGTCCGGCGGCCTGCTCGAACACCGCCGCCTTTTCCGCGACACGGGCGCGCAGCCCTTCGGCAAAGGCTTTCCCGTCGATCACATCGGCCGCCATCACGCATACCTCAGCGGTTCGAGCAGCATCACCAGCACGTTGAGGCCGATGATGAGCACCAGCGGCGAAAAGTCGATCTGGCCGGTGTCCGGCATGAACCGGCGGATCGGCCGCAGCATCGGTTCAAGCAGGGCATTGATCGCCCGCCACAGCGCATCGACGAACTGGTTGTGCATGTTCACGACGTTGAACGTGATCAGCAGACTCAGCACGAACTGGATGATGACCAGAACGACGATGATGTTGATGAGATACGTGATCACACTAATGAGTGCGGCTGCAAACAAGGGCGATACCTTTCGGTCGGCGGCGAGGCCGCGCGGGGAACCGTGCCGCTGATAGCCGAGCGCGCGGGGGCCGGGCAAGGTGGATGAGAGGCGTTGTCCCGACTTCGCCCTATTGCTCCGCGCCGATGGTGCTGCGCTCGATATGCCAGCGCAACTGCTCGGGCTTGGCGCCGGGCACGTCGTTGACGCGGCGCAGAACCAGCGTTCCCGTCTGCGGCGTTTCCTCCGGCCCGAAGCGCAAGGTGACGGGTGCTTCGTAATAGAGCGACCCGGCCGCGCCTTCCTCCTGTCCCTTGCCGATGGTCAGGCGCGGCGCTTCCGGGCGATCGTAGGCGGCCTTGAGCGTCTGCGCGGTCACGCCGCTGTCCTGGCCCCAGGCGCGCGCGGCCCTGTCCCACTGCCGGGCGGACAGCGCGGCGGCATACGCGCGCAGCACCTGTTGCGGATCGCGTCTTGCGTTGCTGGCCGTGTCCGGGGGCGATGGCCGGGGTAAGGTTTCCGTTTCCGGCGTTGGGGCTTCGGATGTGACGGAGGGCGGAGTTGCAGTTTCGACAGGTGCGAAACTTGCCGTCGCATCAGTATCAGGCGGGGGCGATTGTCTCTCGCAGGCGGCAAGCGCCAGCGGCAACGGAAAGAGGGCAATCCAGCGCATGAAGCTATGACGCACGGACCCGTGCCCGGTTCCCGGCACGGGCGCCTATCCCGCGCGGATCAGCGTGCCCGCGCCGCGCGAGGTGAAGATTTCCAGCAGCATGGCGTGCGGCACCCGGCCATCGAGCACGACCGCCGCCTCGCATCCCGCCTCGACCGCGTGGATGCAGGTTTCCAGCTTGGGGATCATGCCGCCGGAAATCGTGCCGTCCTGCTGCAACCGCGCGATGTCGGCGGGGCGCAGGTCGGTCAGCAGGTTCTTGTCCTTGTCGAGCACGCCCGACACGTCCGTCAGCAGGAACAGCCGCGCCGCGCCCAGCGCCGCCGCGATGGCGCCCGCCATGGTATCGGCGTTGATGTTATAGGTTTCGCCGTCCGCGCCCACCGCGATCGGGGCGATGACCGGGATCATGCCTGCCGCCGACACCGTTTCGATCAGGCTGGAATCGACCGTTTCCGGCTCTCCCACGAAACCGAGGTCGACCACTTGCTCGATGTTGCTGTCGGGGTCTTTCGCCGTGCGCGTGACCTTGCGCGCTGTCACCAGGCCGCCGTCCTTGCCGGAAATGCCGATGGCCTTGCCGCCCGCGCGCGCGATCCAGCCGACCAGTTCCTTGTTGATCGCGCCGGACAGCACCATTTCGGCGACTTCCGCGGTCGCCTTGTCCGTCACGCGCAACCCGTCGACGAAGCGCGATTCCACGCCCAGCTTCCTGAGCATGGAGCCGATCTGCGGCCCGCCGCCGTGGACCACCACGGGATTGATGCCGACGGCTTTGAGCAGCACCACGTCCTCGGCGAAATCGTGCGCCAGTTCGGGATCGCCCATCGCGTGCCCGCCATATTTCACCACGAACGTGCGCCCGGCATAGCGTTGCAGATAGGGCAACGCTTCCGTCAGCGTTTCAGCCTTGGCCAGCAGGAGGTTATCCTGCGCGGGATCGTGAGGATTCGCCATGGCTGCCCCTTTAGTGCGCGCGGCCGCGATGGAAAGACCTTTTCCTGAACCTCCGGCTCGCCTGTCTGCTTGTCATTCGACCGCCTTGCGAGCGGACGGGAATGCGGTAGGATGACGGGCCAATTGAATCGGCAGCGAGGCAAGCCGTTTCGCGCGAAAGGGAAATTGTCATGGATGATGTGCCCGGCCTCAACGAAGTTCCCGGCGAACAGCCGCGCCGTCCCGATGCCGCCGCGCCGCCGCCGTCCGCCAGCAAGGGCGGCTTCGATTTCAACAATCCGACGATCATCAGCCTGCTCTATCTCGCGTCGTGCGTGACGATCGTGACGGGCATCGTCGGGGTGGTGCTGGCCTACAACTGGCGCAGCGATGCGCGGCCCGAATGGGAAGCGAGCCACTATGAATATCTCATCAACACGTTCTGGATCGGCCTGTTCGGCACGATCATCAGCGTGGTCCTGATGCTGGTGTTGATCGGCTTCCTGCTGATCTGGGCTGTCGCGATCCTGGTGATCGTCCGCTGCGTGCTGAGCCTTATCAACGCGCAGAAGCAGGCGCCCATGCCCAATCCCGGAACCTGGCTGGCCTGAAAGCTCTTTTCCCCGATGCAGATCCGTGGCACCGGCGCGTCCAACGGAACAAGAGGGCTGCGACATGACCGGAACCACTGGCGGAAACTCCCTGGACGGCGGCGGCGTTTCGCTGGCCGACCCTCTGGTGCTGGCGCATGGCCCGGCGCTGGCCAACCGCTTCATGCTGGCGCCGCTGACCAATTCGCAAAGCAACGAAGACGGCACGCTGGGCGAGGACGAATACCGCTGGCTGATCGGGCGGGCGAAGGGCGGTTTCGGCCTGACGATGACTTGCGCGGCGCATGTCCAGCGCTCGGGCAAGGCGTTCAAGGGCCAGCTCGGCATCTGGTCCGACGACCATCTGCCGGGGCTGACCCGCCTCGCCCAGGGGATCGCGGAGGCGGGCAGCGTTTCGGCCGTCCAGTTGCACCATGGCGGCCTGCGCGCCAGCGAAAGCGATTGCGGCATGGTCTGCCCGTGGGATGATGCCGAAACCGGCGCCCGCGCGCTGACCACCGGCGAAGTCGAGCAAGTGATCGAGGATTTCGTGCTGGCCGCCTTGCGCGCGGAAAAGGCGGGGTTCCAGGGCGTCGAACTGCACGGCGCGCATAACTATCTCTTCGGCCAGTTCCTTGAATCGGGCAACGTCCGCCGCACGGACCAGTATGGCGGCTCGCTCGAAAACCGGCAGCGGATGCTGTTCGCCGTGATCGACGGCATTCGCGGGCGGTGCGGCGCCGATTTCCAGCTCGGCCTCCGGCTTTCGCCCGAACGCCACGGCATCCCGACCGCCGAGGCGCGCCTGACGGCCGAGCGGGTCATGCTGTCCGGCAAGGTCGATTACCTCGACATGTCGCTGTGGGACGTGTTCAAGCGGCCGGTCGAGCCGGAATTCGCGGATCACCGGCTGATCGACCTGTTCACGGGCCTGCCTCGCGGGAATTGCCGGCTGGGCGTTGCCGGCAAGATCACCAGCGCGGCGACGGCGCGGGCCTGCCTCGATGCCGGGGCCGATTTCGTGCTGATCGGGCGCGGCGCCATCCTGCATCACGATTTTCCCCGCCGCGCGCTGGCCGATCCGGGGTTCGAATCCGTACCCCGGCCAGTGTCGCGCGACCATTTGCGCGCCGAAGGGCTGAGCGAGCCGTTCATCGAATACATGACGACGTTCAAGGATTTCGTAGCGGCCTGAATTGGGGCCTGAATTTGGAGGCCGGGTTCGCGGGCGCGGTCAGCCGCCTCGTCGCCGCGAGCGCCATGCCGAAGGGGACTGTCCCGTCCATTGCCGGAAGGCCCGCGTGAACGAACGGGCCTCGCGATAGCCCAGTTCGTCCGCGATGGCCTCGATCGTCGCGTTGCTGCCTGAAAGCAGGCGGAAGGCCCGGTCGCGCCGCACGTTCTGGCGCAAGGTCGCGATGCTGGTCCCTTCCCCGCGCAGCAGGCGGCGCAGCTTGTGCGGCGACAGGCCCGATTCCGCCGCGATTCTTTCCAGCGAATGGTCCGGGTGGCGGACCAGCAATTGCCGCAGGCTTCGCGCCATGCTGGCGTCGCTGGCCGGGATCGTCATGATGTCGAGCGGCGCGGCGGCGACCATCTCCGCCAGTTCCGCCCGCGTCCGCCGGACCGGCGCGTGGAGCGCATGCCGGTCCATGACGATGCGCCGTGCCGCGCCATCGAATGTGTGGCGGCAGGGGAACAGATATTTGAACTCCTCGAAATAGGCATCGGGCCGCGGATAGTCGAACTCCGCCGCCAGCAGGGACAGCGTTTCCCCCGCCAGCCAGCAGGCCAGCCGGTGCCAGATTATCATCCAGAACTCGCTGAAATAACGGTCGGGATCGCGCTCCGGCTCGGCA
>Ga0265293_10013648_pt1 | contig 10495 bp, 4 predicted proteins | sample Munlanlewell138R_FD_192505 | JGI IMG/M metagenome (GOLD analysis project Ga0265293, IMG submission 192505) | Leachate microbial communities from a municipal landfill in Southern Ontario, Canada - Leachate well 138R | ecosystem: Engineered > Solid waste > Landfill > Unclassified | place: Canada... | reverse complement strand
ACGAAATAGAATTGCTGCCCGGCGAAGGTACGGCGACTTTTATTATCCAGACAGACCTAAGTTCTCCGGTACCGGATGAAACACCTCCGACACCGAACCCGATGACGTGGGCTTCAGTTCCTACGGCGACAAGCTCGAGCAAAATTACAATGACGGCGACTACGGCTACAGATTCTGAATCGCCTCCGGTACAGTATTATTTCGAATGCACTAACGACCCAAGTAAGAGCAGTTCATGGCAGAGCAGTACAACTTATACAGTTGAGGGTCTGATGCCGCTGACAGAATATACTTTCAGAGTCAAAGCCCGCGATAGCTATTTTACACCCAACGAAACCGGCTGGTCAGGTACCGCTTCGGCTACTACATTAGAACCGCCAAACGAGATTGAATTGCTGGGTTCTTGGGTAACCGGCACATCTCACACCAAAGAACCGGGCTACAGCAGAGCCCTGATATTTTTCGCACATGCCGAACATCCCACCGGCATTGTAACACTGAACTCTGTAACATACGGCGGGCAACCGATGACAAAGATTATCGATGAAGCCATCGGTTCCGCTTACAGTGCAAATGTTACGGCATTTATACTGGATGAAGCAGGAATTGCCGCGGCAACAAACGGCACATTCGTACCTACGTGGGATACTACGCCGGGCTCAGTTATATACAATAGTATATTTATCAGCAGTGTTGACCAGACCGACCCTATTGGAGCCAGCAGTTCTGCAAGCTCAACCAGCGGCAATACCATTACGGCTAACCCTCTTTCCACAGCAGAAGGCGATATGGTTTTCGTCGGGGTAACATGCGGCAACCTTGGCTCATATACACTCAACAACGGTTTTACTGAAGGTTTCGATTCCGAGTTCGGTGATGCTACTACCGGAGGTACAGGCGCAGCGGGTTACAAAGCTGCAACAGGAGCCTCAGAAACACCTAGCGCAACATATAGTCCATCTATAAACCGCCAGTCAATTATAGGTTTTGTGGTTAAAGCAGGCGGTCCCGCTGATTTGCCCCCTGCCGCTCCGACAAATCTTACAGCTACAGCAGGCAATAACCTTGTTTCGCTTGACTGGGACGATAACAGCGAAGCAGATTTGGCAGGATATGATGTGTATCGTTCGGAAACTCAGGGCAGCGGCTACAGCAAGATTAACGGTTCACTGGTAATTGACTCGGATTACATCGATTATACGGCTGAAAACTGGACGACCTATTACTATGTCGTTAAAGCTGTCGATAACGGCACTAATGAATCAGGTTATTCAAATGAAGCTTCGGCTACGCCTGATTTTCAGAATTGTGATGATGTCAAAGATGGCGGATACGGTTTTGTTTCTGATTTAACCGGCAATTGTTACGTCGATACTGAAGACCTTGCGATTATAGTTCAATACTGGTTAGAGACCGATTGTGCTTCGTATAATGATTGCGACGGAGCAGACTTATGGCCGGTTGGTGAACCTGACGGCAAGGTTGATTTCTTTGATTTCAGTGATTTCGCGTTAGATTGGCTCAACTGCAACGACCCGACCGACGGCGGATGCACGCCAAATTGGCCGTAAAATATTAAAAAAAGGTTTCAAGGCCGTTTTCGGCAGATTTTGCACAGAAAACGGCCTTTTTTATTGAAAAATTTCTTCAGGTGCATATAATATTACTCCGTTGATAGTGGGATTTATATTTGTGCTCTGTTCGAAAGAACAGAAATACGGAATTTCAATTAAAGGAGGACGTTATGGCACCTAAAAACCTTATTTCGCTTGTTGTTCTGTTTACTTTAATAATTTCATCTTCTTATGGTAGTACAAATTTACTGATAAACCCTGATTTCGAAGCTGGTACGACAGCCGGATGGTTTGGTCGGAGCTGTTCAATTGAAATCGTTACTTCGCCGGTCTTTGAAGGGCTTTATAGCGCCAGAGCATACAATAGAACAAATTCGTGGCAGGGAATCCAACAGGATATAATCGGATTCGCTGTAAACGGAGTTACTTATAATATTTCAGGATGGGTACAACTCGAAAATATCTCCAGTTCACTTGTAGGTTTAACAGTGCAGCAGACAGATGACGGCGGCACACAATATATTCCTGTACACTGGGCTGTTTGCTATGACAATGAATGGACATATTTATCCGGCGATTTTACATTGACTGTTAACGGTAATTTAACGGGTTTAAGCATATATTTCGAAGGCCCGGATGCAGGTATAAATTTCTTCGTTGATGGTGCCGCAGTATATGCCACAGACGCACCGCCGCCGCCACCTCCACCACCGCCGTCGGAAGAAACAATTGATACAAATGCTATAAGCCAAATCAATACTTCTGTGCGATATCAAAAACTCGAAGGATTTGGCGCTGCAGTGGCATGGTATGAAAATTGGCTTACCAGCAACACGAAGAGAGAAGAGCTTTACGATTTACTTTTCGATGAACTCGGGCTGGATATATATAGAGTGCGCAATGCCTATAACCAAGGCACAGGCGGAACTGACTATATGAACCAGACCGGCCAAATAGTAGCCGCCGCTAAACTGCGCAACCCGAATCTCAAGGTTCTGATTTCATCATGGACGCCTCCTGCTTCGCTAAAGAGCAATAACAGTCTATCCGGCGGAGGCAACGCAACACTTGCCAAAAGCGGTGGATCGTTTCGTTATACCGATTTTGCCAACTGGTGGGCTGACAGTATAACCACATGGGCAGGTTATGGAGTAAACGCGGATTATATCAGCATTCAAAACGAACCTGATTACGATGCAAGTTGGGATTCGTGCAGATTCGACCCGACAGAAAACACAGATATTGCCGGCTATAACGTAGCTTTCGAGGCTGTTTACAACGAGCTTAATTCGCGGTTCGGTTCGTCTATTCCCAAGATGCTCGCGCCCGAAGCAACCGGCTTTTACGGGGCAAGCGGGCATAGTCTTCACAACTATCTTACAGCAATTATTAGTCATTCGAATGTTTACGGCTATTGCCATCACCTTTATAATATTAACGCGGGTGATAATCCAGATAATTACATATCTTCAATGAATAGTTTCTATTCCTCATGGGGCAGCAAACCTCTGTTCCAAACCGAATATGAAAAGTCTACTGACGTATGGCCTGATGCATATAACTTGGCTTTGCTGCTGCATAATTCTCTGACGGTCGAGAATGTTTCAGGTTATATTTATTGGGACTTGGTATGGAACAACGGTGGCTTGGTAACACTTCCGTCATATGGCGCATCCACATATACCATTAATTCCGATTTCTACGGGTTAAAACATTATTCAGCGTTTACCGACCCTAACTGGCAGAGAGTCGAAGCTGTTTCAGACTCACCTGATTTAAGAATGACCGCTTTTATAAGTCCCGAAAATGACCTTTTAAGTGTGATAATAGTAAATACATCCGAGGTTAATAATGTACATCTTGATTTGAATTTTATTGACAATCCTAATATCAGAGCAGGTGATATTTACAGAACAAGCTCGTCCGAAAATTGCGTATTTATCGGCGAGGCTGACCCGTTTGGCTCGATAGAATTACCTGCCAATACAATAACAACTGTTGTTTTTCCAATAAATGCCCCCCCTGTCTCAGACGCTGGTCCGGATCAAGATGTTTTTGCTTATATTGACGGATTCGCAGAAGTTAATCTTGACGGAAGCGGTTCTTATGACGATGACGGTGGTGAATTAAGCTACTGTTGGAAATGGACTATCGGCGATACCGAGCACCAAGCACAAGGAGTAAAACCAACTATTACACTTCCGGTCGGTCAGCATATCATAGAACTTATAACTGATAACGGGTTCTGTGAATCCGAGCCTGATTATTGCACGGTGAAGGTGATCGAACCTTTGCAGAGTCCTATGTGGTGCGTGCCGGGAACATTCAGAGACAATGCTAACAGAGGGTTGTTTTTGGTAATAATCCCGATGCCTCAAGAAATAACTAAAGAACAAATTAACATTTCTGAACCGTTGATTTTCTATCCGGGCGAAGCAAAAGCCAGACTCCAGCGTATCTCAGTGCGTCGCTGCCGACGTACAAAACAAGTATATATTTACGCATGGTTCAGAAGAACGGATTGCTGGGATATGTATGAGCCCGGTCTTAATATGGTCACTGCAGCAGGTCAATTGCATTCGGGACAATGTTTTCAGGCTAACGGTTATGTATGGTTTATTCCCCGCAGAAGCTTTAATTGGTGGTCTCCGCTGGGATACTGGGGTTGCGTTAGAAAATAAACTTGTTAGTACAGAAATTACAAATGCGATGTCTGTTTTGTTATGGGCAGAATATATTAATCCGGCGGATATGGTTTTGCTGCAGATTTCGGAGATTTCGCATCAGATTGGCTCAACTGTAACGACCCGACCGATGGCGAATGCACACCAAACTGGCCGTAATAAGATAATTGAATAGAATCCGGTTTAAATAAAGGAGGCTATGATGCCTACTAAAAAATTTAATGCGATTTTGGTTCTTGTAACAGCAGTACTGCTGTCACTCTGTTACGGTGACACCAACGTATTAACAAATCCCGGTTTTGAAAGCGGTACCACTTACGGCTGGTCGGGCTTTGGATGCAACATAGAGGCTGTAACCGTACCGCATTGGGGCAATTACAGTTGTCTGGCCAGCAATAGGTCAGGAACGTGGAGCGGACCGAGCCAGTCACTACTGGGGCTCATCGGTGATGGACAGACCTGCAGCTTTTCAGGCTGGGTAAGACTTCAAAATGCATCTAATGCCAATGTCAAAGTTACCATCATGCAGGTCGATGACGGTGGTACGAAGTACATTTTTATCGGCCAATCAACCGCCTCTGACAGCGGCTGGGTAAATATCTCCGGAGCCTTTACCATCAATGTAGACGGTATTTTAAGCCAACTATTGCTGTATTTCGAGGGGCCAGATCCCAGCGTAAACTTCTACGTCGACGACGTCTCGCTAATAGTATCAAGCGGCGGCAACTGGGAAACAGAAGCAAATGAACGAATCGAGCAAATCCGAAAAGGAGACTTTCGTATAACTGTCGTCGCCCCTAATAATCCCGACTTGACCATCCCTGACGCCAATGTCGAGGTCTCCCAGACGCGACGTCATTTTGCTTTTGGTTCGGCGATAAATTGGCGTATAAGCAATCCGGATTACGCCCAGTTTTTCAAAGACCATTTCGAATGGGCTGTTATGGAAAATGAATCTAAATGGTACGCCAACGAACCAACCCAAGGCAACGTCACTTATGAAACAGCGGACAGCATTTACAACTTCTGCCAGACTAACAACATCAAGATGCGGGGGCACTGTATTTTCTGGGCAGCCGAAAATATGGTTCAAAATTGGGTTAAAGCTCTCCCATATGCTCCGCTGCCGGCTGCAAGTCAACTGCTAACTGCTGTCGAAAACAGGCTTGACAGCGTTGTGAACCACTTCAAGGGCAAATTCCTGCACTGGGATGTCAATAACGAGATGTGCAATAATTCCTTCTTTGCCGACAGGTTAGGTTATGGTATTCGGCCATGGATGTTTCAGGCGACCAATGCTATTGACCCTAATTCTCTGCTTTTTCTAAATGATTATAACGTGATTGAAGGCGGCTATAATCTCAGCAGATATAAACAGATGGCATACGACCTTGCGGACCAAGGTGCACCGATTCACGGATTGGGTGTCCAGTGCCATATGACCTCCGGTTTCAATCCCGCGACAATAAAGGCCAGATTCGATATTATCGCAGATATTAATCTGCCGATATGGGTAACGGAATTCGACGTCAGCCAGCCGGACGTAAATATAAGAGCAGATGATTTGGAGAATTTTTATCGCGTCGCTTTCAGCCACCCCGCGGTTGAAGGCATTCTTATGTGGGGCTTTTGGGAAGACTCGCACTGGCGGGAAAACTGCTATATTGTGAATTTAGATTGGAGCCTTAATGCTGCGGGCGAACGATACGAATCGCTTATGAACGAATGGAAAACAAATGATTCAGCCATGACTGATGATAACGGTGAGGCGGATTTCCGCGGATTTTACGGTACATATAACGTAACTGTCACTTTGCCAGGAGCAGAGCCGACCATTGCTGAAATCGAAATTATTCCCGGCGGACCGAACGAATTCATTATCGAACTGGAAGACCTTCCTGCTCCGGTGGATTGTCAGCAGGTAATTCGCTACGGCTACCGCTTAGACGGCGATTTGGACGGTGACTGTTACGTAACGTTTTCTGACCTGGAAATTATGCTGGAACAGTGGCTTTGGGATGAACCTGCGGCAATACTGCCCTACTATTCGCCAGATATATATATTGATTATAACGTGGACTTTATTGACTTCGCATTTTTGGCGATTGATTGGTTGAACTGCAACGACCCGACCGATGGCGGATGCACACCAAATTGGCCGTAAATAAAAACCAGTAAAGCATCTGCGCCGAGGTATATTACTAAGACATTGGAAATGCTTCGCAAATATCAGTAATGGCATTGCTGATATTTATTTGGGCGGATTTATCCATTTGCCAGCTATCGTTTGAATTTATCTGCAGCTCTTCAAGGGCTTGAACAATCAGTTCGGCCGCTTGATCCATTTGTTTTGTCCCCATGCCGCGGCTGGTGACAATAGGCGTCCCAAGACGAATGCCTCTTACAGGTTCATCCGGATTTTCATATCCGAGCCGGTACGAATCAATCACAATCCGGCAATTTTCAAGTGCTTTTTGCGCAATATTCCCGTTAAGATTCGCCTTAAAACCGCTAACATCGACAAGCATCAAATGATTATCCGTCCCGCGGCCAAGAACATCCAGTCCTCTTCTGAGAAGCGCTTCAGCCAATCTTTTGGCGTTTTCTACAACTTTAACCTGCCGATGTTTGTAATGATTAGTCATAGCTTCGGCGAAAAATACCGCTTTGGCAGCTATATTGCTGAAATAAGGCGTTCCCTGAATACCCGGAAAAGTCGCAGCATTTATCGCTTCGGCCAGAGTTTTTTGGCCGTCAACAGACATCTGATAATCTTTGCCTAAAAGTATCAATCCTCCGCGAGGGCCTCCGGCTTTATATGTGCTTGTGGTCGTAATATGCGCTAAATCTATCGGCGAAGGATGCACTTCGGCAATGATAAGTGAAGTTATATGCGACACATCAGCCAAAAGATACGCTCCGACTTCGTCGGCAATTGCCCGAAATCTTGCAAAATCAATGGTATGCGTATAAGCGCTTGCCCCGCAAAGTATCAGTTTAGGTCTGACGGTGAGGGCTTTTTCTCTGATTTTATCGTAATCGAAAGCAAATCCATCCCGTTCAACGCCGTACGTTTCAATCTTAAACATACTTTGAGTTGCCGAACCGCATCCGCCGTGCGAGGGATGCCCGCCGCAATGACAGCCGAGACTTAAAATAGTATCTTGGGCTTTGAGAATAGCTTTGTAAACTATATGGTTTGCGGTGCTGCCGGAATGGGGCTGAACATTGGCGTATTTTGCTCCGAAGAGCTGCTTTGCCCGCTCGATTGCCAGCGATTCGATTTCATCGACTATCTCGCAGCCGCCATGCCATCTGTTTCCCGCGAATCCCTCAGCGGTTTTATTCTGAAGAACCGAACCTAAAACCGCCAAAACCGAACGGCTGCACTGGTTTTCGGCAGCCAATAATTGCAGGCTCATCTGCTGGCGTTCGTATTCACGAAAAAGCAGTTCATAAAGCTTTTCATCTTTGAGCCTTAGAATATCTAAAAGACCGCTGTGATAACCACTAACTCCGCCGAAGCTGTCGAGCTGATGCTCTATGAAATCACAGACTTTTTTCGTAGAATGAGTATCTGTTTGATTACGGTATCTATTTAGCAACATCCTTGTTCCCTTTTCCAATCCGTCAGAATCCGGGTCGTATAATCCTCATAATATCATTAAACGTGATATATGCAGCAAAAGCAAGTACTAAAACCAGACCGGCATAAATCATAGCTGCCTGAACACGCTCGTTGACCGGTTTTCCGGTTATTTTTTCGATTCCAAGCAGAACAACATGCCCGCCGTCGAAAGGTAAAAACGGAACCGAATTAATCACAGCTATAAAAGCATTAAACAAACCAACAAAGTAAATATAATAAATCAAAGACTTCTGTGTGACAATATCATAACTGAATTTTACTATTCCGACAGGGCCTAAGAAATTTTTCGGGCTTACCTGACCCGCCGCAAACTGCCTGAGGGTTAAAAAAGCTTGTCTTATATAACCGGCTGTTTCACGAAATCCCATCGCAATTGCAGTTAAAGGCCCGTCAGCCTTATAAATTCTTTCGAGCGGTTCGAAAGGAATCGCCTGTGCGAGTGCTGCCTTTATTGTAACCATTTCATCGAATTGGCCCAGCGGGATTGTTGCGGTATTATCAACACCGGCAGGGCTTTGCCATTGAATCGACACTTCCGCACCTTCGGCATTTTGCAGAATTTCTATCATATCGAAAAAGTTCTCGATTTGTTTACCGTCGACCGCGATTATTTTCGAACCTCGTTCGATATTAAGTTCTTCAGCAAAATTCCCATTTTCAATAGCTTTGGCGACAACAGGTCTGTTTAAATCAAGCCCCACAGCCATACCTATCACTGTTCGGCTGCCTTCTTTGCGGGGTATAACTTGAACGATATATTCATTATCCTCGCCGTGGGGGTCTGTCCGAAGTACTTGAATTTCGAGTTTTTCTCCGGCAAAACGGTTGGTAACCTCTCTGAGCTCTGCGTAAGTAGGATAGTTGACATCGTCTGTCCGCGTAATAACATCACCGGGCATTAAAATTCCCCCGCCGTCGGCATAGGTTATAATCTCCGAGACAGAGATAACTGTCAAAACCGGAACAATTGAGTATATATGATACAATTCAGAATCACGGTTGGGGTCAACAGGGCCTGAACTATATTCCAGAGCAATTTGGGCTTCGACAAGTTTTTTTTCCATTGCATCGCTTGAGGTTCGTTCAGCCAGAATTGTTACCGAAGGTTTGTATATATTATTTAGCTCATCGGCAAGGTCGAAGTAATCATTAACATCTCTGTTGTTTACCGCGACAATCCTGTCACCGCTTTTGAGATTTGTCGTTTCTGTTAGAAATGACTCGCTGAAAACAGACAGCCTCGCTACAGTCAGGCTGCTGGCAAAACCAACACCAAAACTTCTCAAACCGTCAGAAAGCAGATGTTCTGCTACAAGCTCCAAATCTACAATCGAACCGTCACGTTTTTTGACTGTTACAGGAATGGATTTTCCTTTTCTCGAAAGCGCCGCCGCTTCGAAGATATTCCTAAATTGCAGATTAGAGCTTCGTCCGTTTATCATTATAAATTCATCACCGGGCTCAATTCCCGCATGATACGCCGGCGAATTAGGCATTACTTCCCCAATTACCGGCGGGACAAGGCTGACGCCTTTTAGAAACACAGCTATAAAAATAGCCGATGCGAAAAGCACATTGAATAGAACTCCCGCGACAATAACAGCCATACGCACGCCGACCGGTTTATTGGAATAAGCGCGGGGGTCGGTGGTTATTTCGACTTTGGTATCATCTTGACCGAGCATCTTAACAAAACCGCCGAACGGAATCATACCGATTCGGTATTCAGTCTCTCCGGCTTGGCATTTGGCGGGCAGCTTAAAACTAAGCAGAGAAGTCGGTTCGCCGCCCGGCTCTTTGGGTGAACCGGGAAGAATACGTATAAGATATGCGTCTGCAATTCTTTTAATAGTAACAAGCACCGGCGGAAATCCGACCGAAAATGCCGTAACATGAATATCCGTAAGCTTGGCGACGGTAAAATGCCCCAGTTCATGAAAAAAGACAATCAGCCCTATTCCCAAAATCGCCAGAATAAAAGCTCCGTATAATTTTATCAGTATTACCGCTAAAGCGGCTACGGCGAAAAGCACCAGAAAAAATAAAAGAATACGGCCTAAAATATTTACACTTTTTGTTTGAGACACTCGTTTACCTCATTTCTTGACCATTCATCCGCTTCGAGCAATTCTTCAAGAGCGGCGTCAGTCTTAACTTCGTGTTTATCCAGACAATGTTCGATTAATTCCGCTATTTTGCCGAGTCTGATTCGTCCTGCCAGAAAATGCTCGACCGCAGATTCGTTGGCTGCGTTAAAAACAGCCGCCGCCGTTCCGCCTGTTCGGGCAACTTCAAAACCAATTTTCAAAAGCCTGAACTTATCGAAATCCGGCTTGTGGAAATTCAGCCTGCCCAGCTCGTCAAGCCTGAGATGCTCCGAAATGCCCTTTACCCTATCAGGATAAGTCAAGGCATACTGAATCGGAAGACACATATCGGGTCTGCCCATCTGAGCTATTACCGAACCATCTATAAATTCTACCATCGAATGTATAACCGATTCGGGGTGAATCAAAACCTCGATTTTTTCGACCGCCGCACCGAAAAGCCAATGCGCCTCAATCACTTCCAAAGCTTTGTTCATCATC
>Ga0265293_10013647_pt1 | contig 10495 bp, 14 predicted proteins | sample Munlanlewell138R_FD_192505 | JGI IMG/M metagenome (GOLD analysis project Ga0265293, IMG submission 192505) | Leachate microbial communities from a municipal landfill in Southern Ontario, Canada - Leachate well 138R | ecosystem: Engineered > Solid waste > Landfill > Unclassified | place: Canada... | reverse complement strand
GCGAAGAGTCGTTCAGGCGGACCGTGCGGCGCGCCTGGCCCGCGGAGAAGTGTCCCCGCTGGCGAAGGTGTCGGGACAGGAGATTTTCCTGGTCCTGCTGCTGATCGTCGTGAGTGGCACCCTGTGCTTCTGGGTGGGCCACCGTGCGCGGGAGTGGGAGCGAACCACGGGTCAACGTCGGCCGTGGTGGGTGAGGATGGTCCTCACCGCCTTCTTCCTAGCGCTCGCTGTCCTGCTCCTGCGGGCGGCAAGCTGGTTCTTGCCAGAATTCAACCTGGCAGGTGTCAGCTGGCCCGCTTCCCCGGCGTGGACGCCGGAAGGCATGTGGGCCGTGGTCGCCCTGGCTGCCATCGCGCTGATGGTGCTGCTGTTGACTCTGACGGCAGTATTCAAATGGCAGGGGTGGCCGATGGTCGTCGTGTCCGCTATCCTCCTCCTGCTTGCCGCCTTCGGGTGGTACAAGCAGGGAGAGGTGAGGCAGCAACAGCGGCAGGCGGCCGTGGTGTATGAACCGCCGCCTGCGCCTCCGGCGCAACCGGTCCAGGCAGGACGGCCGGTCGTTCCTCCGATTGGAGGCCTCGAGGCAAAGCCACCGGCGTTCTCCGTCGCGGACGATCTCGACGACGAAGAACCCTTCGCCGGGGACCTGACGGCGAAGGCGTGGTGCAGGGTCTGCTCCTCCGGCCGCTTGTCCAAGCCCATGTACGTGGCAATGGGCTGTGATCCGGCCACGTGCCAGTAATCTGCGCCCTTCTCCCCTCCGAACTGGAGGCGGGGAAGGGCGCTCTTTTTTTGCCCGCCGGGGGTTGACAAAATGGCAAAAATGACGTATATTACAGCGTTCCTGCATGCAAACCGGCAGGCGGGATCGGACGTTCAAAACCAACAAGAGCCGATAGGGGATAGCCCCGCGTCGGCAAGAGGATCCCATGAGGACCTTCATTCTGTTCGTCACCGTCATCATGGGGATGACGGGCACCGCTTGCACGGCGGTGCGGTACGCGGGCCCCACGACCGCCTTCGAAAGCGGTGTCTGGGGTCCGGCCGAGGCCATTGAGTTGGCCCGCGTCGACGTGTCCCACCGCCGCCTGGAGGTGGTCGCCCAGAACGGCGGCTGCGTCCAGGAGAGCCGGACCAACCCCCGGACGGGGTTGGTCGAAACCGCGCTCGTCACGGGTGCGGACGGCTTCTGCGGTGCCCCTTGGGGAGCCGCAGGCATGGGCGCCTACGGACCCACCGCCGGGGTGTATCCCGGCATGGCGCCGTACGTCCAGGCCGCGCAGCAGGAGATGTGGCTGCGCAGCGGGGACGCTTCGGTGAGGGGAGGAGGCTTGCCCGCGGTGGATCTCACGTCCACCGTGTCCGAACTGCGGGAGGACGTAAATGCACTCGGGCGGGAACATCGTCCGGCGCCGGGTGCCAAGGCAAAAAAAGCCCCCGCCAAGTAGAAACCCCCGATCGCGCATGGTGTGCGGTCGGTCTCAACGCAAACGGGGCCGGCCGCCGCAGGCGCCGCCCCAAGGAGAAGCCATGAAGATCAGCCGGATGACGGCCATGGCCGTCATGCTCTTCGCAGGGTGCACCACCACCCTGCAGCCGCGCGGCCTCTCGACCGCGACGCAGCGGCGCGCCGCTGCCGCCGGCTGTCCGGATTCCGAAAGGGACCCGGCAGGCAACCTCCAGTGCCTCATCGAGGCTCTGGAGACGGAGAACGCCGCACTCAAGAGGAGGGTTCAGCACCCTCCTCGGCAAGCGGCACCTCGTCGCGCACCGGGGGCGGTCATGCCCGCGGTGTTCCAGCCCGCGGGCGAGCTGGAACTCGTCCCCACCGGGCTTCGCTACGTGGCCATGACCGAATGGCCGCGGGGCGTGCCGGAAGGTCTGGTCGTGTACCAGACCGGGGACAGCCCCGTCGGTTTGCGCGGGTTCGCCTGCGCATTCAGGGGCGGCATCAACATCCCCATCCAGGGGAACGGCGTCGTCCGCATCATCCTCGATGCGAACGGCGACGGCCGCGGCGAAGGGCGGGCGTACGCCTGCGTCCCCACGGGCACCCAAGTCTTCTTCCCGGCGGTTGCCGTGGGGGAGAGGGTGGAACTCCGGTACTACCGGCGGAGTTCCACAAGCGCCGCCGTCATGGGTAGTGTGGCCGTACCGGTACACCAGCTCGTCTGGTGCGGCCAGTACAACCGCACCACCGCCCTGGACGGCGGATGGGCGGGGTACCACTCGGCCGGCGGCAGTCCATGCCACTAGCCACGAACCTTCTCGCCGCCATTTCGCTCTTCGGAGCGGGATGGCGGCTCTTTCTTTTGCATGCAAAAACCGCCCCTTTCGGGACGGCTTTTTGTGTTTCTTTGGCGTTGATTAGCGAGCCACGCTGATAACCTGCTGAATGATGAAGCTCGAGATTGCGTACGCCGCGACCACGATCACCAAACCGACGATCGCGTTTACAATCAGCGACTTCGCCTTGGAGATCTTTTCCTTGTCCATGCCACCTTGCAGGTACAGGATGCCCGCGTAGACGATCAGGATGACGAACAGGATGCCCATCACGCCGAGAACCACGTTGATGAGGTTCCCGATGAGAACAGGGAGGGATGCCGTAGCGGCTCCACCACCTGCCTGCAGAGTGCCTTTGATGTTATCAAGGTCTTTCTGAGCATCTGTGAGACCTTGACCGAACGTTGTGGCGGGCAGGAGAAACGTTGGCAACACGGCGAGGCCGGCGGCGATTTTGTGGTACGCATTCTTCATAGTGAAGGGCGCTAGGTAAATTTGATCGTATTTTCTCCCGTGCGACCATGCGTGTCAAGCGCGCATGCTTACGGGTTAGCCGCTACCAGCCGGCGGCGTTGCGGCTGCGGGACTGGCAACGCCGATCACCTGTGTGATGATGAAGCTCGAGATTGCGTACGCCGCGACCACGATCACCAGCCCGATGACGGCGTTGATGATCAGCGACTTCGCCTTGTTGATCTTTTCCTTGTCCATGCCGCCTTGCAGGTACAGGATGCCCGCGTAAACGATCAGGATGACGAACAGAATGCCCATCACGCCGAGGACCGCATTGATGAGGTTCCCGACGAGGCCTGGGAGTTCCACGTCGCTTGACCCAACCGGCTGCGCCGCTTTCAGGTTGTCCAAAGCCTTACCGACTTGTGCGTGCGCGGCGACGGGGAGGAGAAACGCGGGGAGCACGGCGAGGCCGGCGGCAATCCGGTAGAAGAAAGAAGGCATAGGATAGGGAGGGGAATTATGGTGCGGGAGACGCGGGAGAACTGAGCACGCCGCCCAACTGGACGAAGACGAACCGTGCTAAGGCATACGACGTTAGGACGATCACCAGGCCGATGACGGCGGACGAAATGGAGCCCTTCGCGCTCTTCACTTTGGTTTCGTCCCCGCCGGCCGTCAGGTAGACGACGCCGCCGTACACCAGCAGGCACATGAACAGGATGCCGGAAGCGGCCAGGACGGCGTTGACGACATTGGAAATGATCAGCAGGACCGACGTCTGCGCGAGGGTGAACCCCGCCTCCCCCGCCGCCTTGTTCAATCCTTCGGCTGTGGAGGTGTGGGTGGGGCCGTTCGGTGGTGTTGCCGTTTGGGCCAGGGCGGTGGCAGGCAAGGCCGTCAGCAAGGCGACGACGGCGCCCCGGAAAAGTCGTTGAGGCATAGGCGGTTAGGTTGGGGAGACGCCAGGCGCGCTGAACGTTTCCATGAGCTGCAGGAGAATGAACCGGGTGATGGCATACGCCGCCACGACGATCACGATGCCGATCACTGCGTTTACGATCAGCCGTTTGGCTTTTGCGACCTTGTCCTTGTCTTGCCCGCCCACGGCATACAGGACGCCGCCATACACCAGCAGGCACATCAGGACGATGCCGGAAACGCTCAAGATGACATTGGTGATATTCCCGACCAACGCCGCCACGCCCAGGCGCGACATGCCCGCCCGCCCGGCCGCCGCATCCAAACTGCCTTGAAAGTTTTTCGCGGCCTGGGATTGGGCGAACGAAACCGCAGGAGCGGCCCAAGCCGCCGCGGATGCAAAAATGGCGGCAGTTCGCGCGAAGCGCATAAGCCCGGGGCGCGTCCGAAGACGCGGCACGGACCCATGCCCGGTGCGGGGCACCGGTACGGGACGAACGCTTAGGCGACGGCGCTCGTAATGGAATTGATGACGAACGACGCGATGGCGAAGGCCGAGAGGATGACCACCAGGCCGATGATGCCTTGGACGATCAGACGCTTGGCGATCTTCACCTTATCCTCGTTGCCACCGGCCGTCATCCACTGGAAGCCGCCCCACAGGATGATGACCACCGCGACGATGCCCAGGAAACCCAGGACGGTGCGGATGATGGAGGCGATGGTTGCTGGCAGGTCGCCGGCGGACAACCCGGCCTGCCCGGCGAAGTCGCTTCCGTCGATGCCGCCGAAGAGGTCATCGCCCGTGAGCGCGCCTTGGGCCAGGGCCGTGCTGGCGGAGTGCAGGGCCAGCGTGGCGGCCGTGCCCAGGGCGTAACCGATATGCGTGAGCTTCATATGCATGGCAACCCACGGTGGGGAAAGCGATAAGGATTAACTGACCGTGCCACTCGACAGCGCCGCAATGACGGCGTTGACCAGCGTGTACGAGGTGAATATTACCACAATTCCCAGGGTGGCCCAAATCAAGGTGTCCTTTCCTTTTTTGATGGTTTCCGGTTTGCCGCCGGAAATGAGCCACTGCACCCCGCCCCACACGAACATCACCAGGGCCACGGCGCCGGCCATGCCGAGGACGGCGCTGATGACCCGGCCGATGAACACGTTCACGTCCGTCACGCCAAGCGGGTTGGTCAGCGTGGTCGGTTCGGGGGCGGGCGCGCCCTGGGCGAGGACCTCCGGCGCGAGGGTGGCGGCAACGGCGGCAAGGGTGAACACGGTAAGTGGAACCAAGATGGCGGTGGAGGCGCGTTTCATAGGACGTCGTGTGTGAGGTGCGCGGAGGAAGAAAGGCATAATGCCGTTATTCGCCGCTGAGTTGAAGCTGGTCGCAGACGGATTGAAGGACGTTTACCGTGGAGCCATCTGCCAGCTGGCAGTTCACGTAATTTCCCACGCCGCTGCCGTCTTGCCGGAGAATACCTTCCACGGCGCGGATGAACAGGAACGCCCCGAAGACGATCAGCAGGCCGATGGTGGCCTTTTTCATTCGGTCCTTGCCCTTGGAAATGCGTGTCGGATTGCCGCCGGACGTCAGCAGGTCGATGCCACCCCAGACGTAGAAGAGGAACACCAGGGAGCCGACGATGCCCAGAATCCAGTTGCCCACGTTCGCCACCACGAGCATGATGTCGGTCAGTTCGCAGTTGCCCACGTTGCCGCATGCCACCGTGATGCCTTGCAGGAACGGGCCGACTTCCGCCGACGTGCATACCGACGCGGCCGGGTTGCAGGCGGGCTGGTTGATTTGGGCTCCCGCCCCCAGCGGCAGGACGAAGGCGGCGAGCGTGAGCAGGGCGGCGGCCGCGCCCGCGCGCAGCCGGGAGAAGGTCGTCATAGGGTTTGGTTCACCATGGTCTGTGCCCGGCCCAGTTCCTGCTCAAGGGGCGAGCCCGCGTTCACGGCGTCGATCATGTCCAGGAAGGCCCGTTCGGCCACGGAGGCGTTGCGGCCCCGGTACCAGCTTTGCGACGTCAGCAGCTGGTTGGTGAAGACGCCCAGGTCCTCGTGTTCCAGCAGCGCCGGGGTGATGAGTGATTTCAGCGCCGGCGGTTTGCGGGTGGTCGTCAGGTAACTGGTGACGTTTTCCGGCCGCGCGGCGAATTGGATGAAGTCCCAGGCCCAGTGTTGGTTCGCGCTGGCCCGCGCCACCGTTTCCACCCAGTAGTTGGCGTAGTTCACGGCCCGGCCGTCGCCGATTTGCGGCAGCGGCGCGATGCCGATGCGCAGCCGGGGATTGCGCGCGCGCAGCAACGGGATGTGGTAGGAGTAGCCGAAGAAGAACGCCGTCTGGCCGTTGACGAACGCTTCAAACGACGGCGGCTGCTGGTCGTTCCAGGCGTACGTAATCTTCGTGGGGTTGGCAAAGTCCGTGTAGAACTGCAGTGCCTGGGCCCCCGGCACCTGCCGCGCCTCGTTCGCGGAGGCGAAGGCCGCCCGGCCGTTGTCGGCCACCATCGGCGTGCCGTTTTGCATCATGATCACGGACAGAAGGTCGAAGGCGCGTTCCACATTGCGCGCCGTGCCGATGGCCGCGCCGGATTGGACGATCAGGTCGTCGGGACCCACCGTGGTGAGCCGCGGCGGGGAAACGGCGTCTTGGAACTGCTGCCAGGTGGCGGGCGGCTGGGGGATGTTGGCCGCGTTGAGCAGGTCCCGGTTGTAGAAGAGCGCCATGGTGTCCACGGCCAGCGGCAGCCCCCAGATGCGCGGAACGGCCGCGGCGTCCGGCGTGGCCTGGTACGGGCGGATGACGTCCGCGGCCACGACGTCCAGGAACTGGTTGCGCACCTGCGCCGGGGTGATGGTGGATTCGGTCCGCAAGGTATGGGTGGTTTCCCGCCGGATCGTGCCGCGCGTTTCCGTGTAGGGAATGGTGAGCGACGGCGGCAGCGGTGACATCAGCGGTTGGTGTTCCCCGATCCACGTGTTGTGCACCGAGAAAATGTCCGGCCCGCGCCCTTCCGCGAAGGCCCGCAGCAGTTCGTCCCGGTATTCCTCGACCCGCAGCTGGCGGTATTGGAAGGAAACGTTCGGGTGCAGGAGCTGGTAGTCGGACATGATCTGCCGCAGCGTGTCCTCGCCTTCAAACACGCGCCAAACGGTGAGGGTGACGGGTGCCGCGGCCTGCTGCTGGGCGGCGCTGGGGCCGCCGCAGCCCTGGCCCGTCAGGACGAGCGCCGCGAGCGTACCGGCGGCGAGCAGACGGAAGGGGGACGTGCGCATACGGGTTATACGTCAAGGGTTTTGAGATAGGCGGACAAGGCGGGACCGACGTCCGGGTGCTTCAGCCCCAGTTCCACCTGGGCCTTCAGATACCCGATCTTGCTGCCGCAGTCGTAGCGCGTGCCGCGGAACCGGCAGCCGTACAGCGCGCGTTTTTTCTTCAAGTAGGTGACGAAGGCGTCCGCCAGGCGGATTTCGCCGTCTTTGCCCGGTTCCTGTTCGGCCAGGAGGGCCAGCAGGTCCGGCGTGAGCACGTAGCGGCCCACGGCGATGAGGTTGGACGGCGCCTTCTTTTCCGGCGGCTTTTCCACGAATTGCGAGATCTGCCAGATCCGGTCTTCCACTTCCACCCCGCCGATCACGCCGTAGCTGGACACTTCGTTTTTCGGCACCTCCTGCAGGGCGATGATCGGGTCGCGGTAGGTTTCGTAGGCTTGGATGAGCTGGGCCAAGGCGGGCGTTTCCCCGCTGATGATGTCGTCGCCGAAGAGCACGGCGACCGGCTCGTTCGGATCGATGAACGGGAGGGCGGCGAGCACCGCATGGCCGTCCCCGAGCGGCTTGGTCTGCCGCACGAAGGCGAATTTCGCTAACCGGCCGATCGCCCCCACCTGTTCCAGTTCCTTCTTTTTGCCCTTCTGTTCCAGGCGGTATTCCAGTTCGAAGTTGCGGTCGAAATGGTCCTCGATGGCGCGCTTGCCGATGGAGGTGACGAAGATGATTTCCTCGATGCCCGCCGCGACGGCCTCTTCCACGATGTATTGGATGACGGGCTTGTCCACGACGGCGAGCATTTCCTTGGGCTGCGCCTTGGAGGCGGGGAGGAACCGGGTTCCCAGGCCCGCGACGGGGAGGATGGCTTTGCGGATGTGCATACAGAGTGAATCGGTTTCGTCCGACTTCTGCCGTAATTATAGCGGAGCGAAGGGGAAAATTCCATGTCGCGGCGGCCGATTGACCCGGCCGTTCCGCCGTGCTACCGTTCGCGCACCGTCCGCCGGAAACGGCGGCGTTTGAACCGGCCGTCGCCACGGAGAGGTGGCAGAGTGGTCGAATGCGTCAGACTCGAAATCTGATGTACCTGCAAAGGTACCGTGGGTTCGAATCCCACCCTCTCCGCCAAAAACACCCGGCACATGCCGGGTGTTTTTCTGCGCGACGTTGGGAGATCTGCTATCATGGAAACGTTATTCATTTCTTTTCTTTCCTATGTTCCCAAACGGTATTGATTGGAACGCGCTTTTGGGCGGTGCCGGGATCGGCGGGGCCGGACTCGCCGTGGTCATCGGCGCGCTCTCCCTTTGGACGATTTTTTGGAAAGGCCTCGCCCTGTGGCATGCGGCGCGGCGCGGGCAGCCGTGGTGGTTCGTCATCCTGCTGTTGGTGAACACCGTGGGTATTTTGGAGATCATCTACCTGTTCGGCGTCGCCAAGGTCAAAGGCGGCGATTTGTTCCGCCTGAAGAAATAGCCGAAGCGAAAACGGCCCCGCGGGGCCGTTTTTTATTGCGGGATCGACCGGGCGATCACCAGCAGTTCGCCGTCGGTGAGCGCGTTGCCGTCCGCGGCGATGATGACCACGCGGCCGTTCCGTTCGAAGACGAACCGCTTGGTGATTTGGCATAGGCGCAGCGGGCGGGTGTCCGTGGCGTCGATGCAGACGGGATGCCGCAAGCCGAGGTTCACGACCCGTCCGACCGAAGTGCCCACGGCGGCGTCCGGGCCGGGGACGCCCGGCGCATATCGGTCGTAGAAGGACGCGTCCGTTCCCGGCAGCTCCACGACGTCGAACAGGCGGCGGTCGTCTTTCGCGTACACGGCGTGCAGGGTGCCGGCGGGGAAGACGGGGGAGTCCGTCGGGTACCAGGCCGCGGCGTGGAAAGCGGCGCCGGTGGTTTCCGCGGGCAGAGGGAGGGTGCGGCCCACGCGCGCTTCGGCGTCGGCGGGGTCCGCGAAGACGTGCACGTCGGGAGCCGGTTCAAACAGCGGCACGTCCGGCGGCGGAAACACGATGCCTACGAGTTTGGACAGCAAAACGATGGCAGCCGAAACGCCCACCAGCCACAGCACGCAGGAGCCGCGCAGCAGCTTAGGTTCCTTCTTTGGTTGCGCGTTGGTCGGTTCCGGCATAGGCCAGGCACAAGAGGGCGAAGAGCAGCCAGGTCAGGGCCGCCAGGTCGTTCTTGAAATAAGGGACGTCCACCAGGCCGTGCACGGCGCTTTGGCCGAGCAGGGCGAAGGCGGCGAGCGCGGGGAATCCGCCTGCGTTGCGCGCGCGCCAGGCGCGGCGGGCGGCGGCGACGGCCAGGGCGGCGGCAGCAGCGAACCATGCCAGCCCCGCCAGGCCCAGTTCCGTCCAAATGTTGAAGATGAGCGTGTGGGGGTACTGGAAAATTTCGAGGTCCGTCCGCAGATGGTACGGCGCGAACGCTTCCGGATACCCGGCGAGCCCCGCGCCCGCTACGGGCTGATCCTTCAGTAACTGCCAGGTTTCCTCCCATTGCGACCGCCGCACGAGGCCGGAGCCGTCCTGTACGGACGCTTTCTGCCAGGCGAAGGAACGCATGGACGGAACGGCGAGGATGACGAGCAGCAGAAGCGCGGCCGTCGGCACGGTAACGCGGCGCACGCGCGGGGCGAACAGCGACGCGACGAACAACGTGCCCAGCACGGCCGCCGCCGCCGCTTCGCTTTGCGCCAACGCGATGCCCGCGGCGCACAGCGCACCCGCCACGATCCACATCATACGGGAACGGCCGCGTTCGCGGAATGCGAACAGGGCGGCGGCCACGGCGCCCGGCCCGGCATACAACCCCAAGGCGTTCGGATACGGGAACGGCCCCGTCACCCGGCGTTCCACGTCCCACGGCGCGGGAATGCCCGCGCCCAAGGCGAACTGCATGACGCCCACCAGGGAAGCGAACGCCGCGCCGCCAACAAACCAGGCGAGCAGCGCCCGCCGGTCCGCTTCCGTTTTCAGCACCGTGGCGGCCACCAGGAACAGCAGCACCGGCTCAACGACGTATGCTTTGAACGCACCCAGCGCCGCCTGTGTGTCGGGGGAAACGGTCGTCGCAATTCCACCGACCGCCACGAATGTGCCTGCCAGCCATTGCCACGGCCGGGGAAGCGAAGCGACGCTCCGCCATTCTCCACGTACGATCCACGCGCCCGCCAAGAGCAAGATGAACGCTTCCAGCAGGGTGAACGGCACCGGTCCCAGGGAAAATCGCAGCAGATACGCGGGCAGCGCCGCGGCAATCAACAACAGGCCGGTTTTCCGGTTCCGCCAAGCCACGACAGTGAACAACGCGGCGGCAAGAAGAAGCAGGGCGGAGTACATATTATTGTTTGTGCGCGGCCAAGCGCGTGGGCATCACGTCGCGCAGCAGTTCTTTCCGCAACACGCCGAAGGCGAACAGCAGCACGCTGTAGAACGCCGCCCCCATCAGGATGGCGGGCAGCACCGGCAGTCCCGGCACGACCTTCAACAGCCCATACATCAATCCCGCGGCCACGGCCGCCTTGCCGAAAATCTTCAAGGACGGAAC
>Ga0265293_10013645_pt1 | contig 10497 bp, 2 predicted proteins | sample Munlanlewell138R_FD_192505 | JGI IMG/M metagenome (GOLD analysis project Ga0265293, IMG submission 192505) | Leachate microbial communities from a municipal landfill in Southern Ontario, Canada - Leachate well 138R | ecosystem: Engineered > Solid waste > Landfill > Unclassified | place: Canada... | reverse complement strand
CTAAAAAGATAACGGTCACTTATTACAGTAATACCCTCTTTAATTTTATCGACAATTCCATTAATTGGATTATAGAGATGATCTTCTCGGTCAGCTGCAAATAAGAGAGCTAATGCTAGTGAAGTAGTAACAATCTCTTTACGTAAAATAGAGCGAACAAGTGTGCCTAAAGGGGAGCTAGTAGGTTCGAATGTAGCATGACAGTGGACGTTGGCTTGGTCGAATGCTTCGGTTACCGCTCTCATTTGGGTAGTTGCTCCAGCACCATCCAACCCCTCAATCACGATAAAACGATCTAGAATTTTCTGCATGGGTAGGATCTCCTTATATTTAGCTTTATACTACAAAATCAAAAGTTTAAAAACAACACTTAAAAAGGGATGGAACGAAGTCATTAACTATTATACTCTATGTAAGTGGACTGACTTATGAAGTATCATACAACTCTTTCGAACATCGTGTACTCAATTCTTATACTAGCTTTAGCGATAGTGCTTTTTCAGTTTGTCGTCCCATTCAAAGCTATTGAACAAAGAAGAGACCTTTTTATCGAATCGGTTTTAAAAGAATTTGATAAAAATGGTACTTATAAATTGACTATTGAGTCCCTTGAATCTCCCATATTCTCAAAAATTGCTTTAAACAATATTAAGCTGAAAACTCAATCTGATGAGACCTTTTTAGAAATAAAAAAAATAGAAATAAAAGCTCCATTGTATCGTTTCATTTTTAAAGCTTTTTATCCAAAACAACTTCAAATTGATGTTGACCAAATCGTTTTAAATCTAAATGAAGACACACTTTCTCTGTTTGAGAATATCGAAGCAGAAACTTCTCAATTTCCAATCTCTCTATTAGCTTTAAATTTTAAAAACAGTGAAATAAATTTAGATTTACCCAATTTGAGAGTAAAAGGGGAGGCAATTGAGGGAAAACTGCAATTAGAAAATGGGGAGCCCTCTTATGCATCCATTAGTAGTAAAGTTATTGTTGCTAACGACAAGGACTCACTTTCAGCCGTTTTAAACTCTCCTGTTGTTGAATTTGGACTAACTAAAGAAAATCTTACAGCTTTAAACCTCTTTTTTGAAAACTTTCTTTTAGAGTTTCAAAATGGGCAAGTTGAGGTTGGAAAAACTGATTTATATACAACATCTAACTCTTTAAATGAGTTGCTTAAATTGACCACTAACTTGGTAGTCGACAATAGCACTTTGAAAATAGACGCTGACAATATTAAAATCGATTTTAATCATCTTTTTGGTGAAGCTACAATTGTAGAGGGAAAACCAACAAACTTTGCTTTACGCAACAATTTGCTAACAACTAACTTCGAGCAGTGGCAGTTAATTTTTAATGGCGGCAAATTAAGTGGCACTCAAAAAGATTTAATTTATCAGGCAAATTTAAATTTTAACGATGAGATAAAAGTCTTTTACGATCAAAAAGATTTTGTCTCAACTAATGAGTTAGAAGTAAAAACTCTTTTTGATAGCGAACGTTATCAATTACAAATCTCATCCCCTTCTCTTTTAGTAGAGAATAATTTTGATATTGAATTGATTGAAAAAGGGGAAATTGAGAATTTACACCTTTTAGCCATCCAAAATTTAAACCAAAAACAGACCAACGTTGAGACCGGTTTTAATTTTAATGTAACTAGTAGCATTCCTTTTTTGAAAAATATAACAGGAGAGATGGCTGGCGATATTGCTTTTGACGAAACATTCTCTTTGGTTAATGGGCACACTTTACTGCGAAATATTGGCAGTGATGAGATAGAAGGCTCTTTTAACGGCGATTTAAATTATAAAAATTCTCTTTTACGGTTTAATTTAAACAATAGTTTAGGTCTCGATCTTAACAGTGAACTTGATTTAACTACAACAATTGCAAAAGCTTTTTTACGTTTTGATGCTTTTGAGTTGTTTAAAGTTAATAATGTGATCGCTTTTTTAGAACCGATCGTCGAATCCTTTATAACAAAAGAGTCGACTATTGATGGCAGTATAACATTGCAAAGTGATTTGAAAGGGGTAGAAGGGAAAGTTACTGGTGAGTTAGGTTTTTTAAACTTTTTAGTTGAAAATAGAAAATTTAATTTAGCCACAACGTTAAATGCCCAATTTGATGAAGAAAATTATTTCATAGAGAGTGCAACTCTTACCAGTGAAGGGCTAAGAGCTACTTTTAATGGTATTATCGATAAAATAGCTTTAATACCTGAAGGGCGAGTTGAACTAAGAGAAGTAGAAAGTGGAGAACAACTAATAAGGGGTGATTTTAAAAGAGAAGAGGAGAAAGTTTACTCTTATTTAATTAACAGTGAAAAATATAAAGATATTTTGTTGGAAGGTTCTCTTAATTGGAAAGAAAAAAGGGTCTTAAGCAGTCAAGCACAGTTGACCCTAAGTCAAACTCTTTACCCTATTTCTCTAGTGATTGCTCTTGATGACGGATTAATTAATCTTCAATCAGATAATTTTGGGGCTGTTGTTGATGTGGCAAGTGAAACTGGCCATGCTGCAATAAAAGTCGATTTTGATAACTTTACACTACCAAAAATTCAAAATAGTTTGCTTGAAGGTGAGGGAAAACTTAAAGGAACAATCGAAGCCGACTATTCATTTGCCGATTCCCTTTTTCTGATTGAAACAACACCATTTCAAATTGAAAACTTTAATTGGAAAACTAAAAATAACTGGTCTTTAACTTTTAAAGGAGAAGTTGACCCATCGCTAATTCGCATCAATGATATCCTTTATAAAGACGACTATGGAACTTTAGAGGGCTCTCTTTTGCTTTCAAATGGATCGTTATTGGAACTAATTAGAGGAAAACTAAATAATTTTTCACTTAATTTAGATATAAGTGGAGATGATTTATCATTATTAAAAGGCTATTTTTACCCCGATGAGAATAATAAAACACTTAGCCGCGGTTCATTAACGGTTGAAAATTTTAAATTGCAAAGAATTTTTTCCTCTCCACTTTTAGGTGCCTTAAATCTCAAGATAGTGGGAGAGACAGATTTAAAAGAAAATATTCTTTTTAATACCACTTTTTCTACTGAAAACTCTTTAGTGAATGCTAAAATCACCAACTCCTTTATAACAGTTGAAGAGAGTTATTTAAAAAATGATGATTATGGAGTTTTTGTCGATAAATTTAGAGTAGACTTTAATGATCTCTCTTTTTTAAAAGGGCGTCTAACTTTAAGTAGTCCCACTACTTGGCGTGACAGCTCTTCCCTTTTTCCCTTTACGTTAGAGACAAAGTTGGCTCAAGGTGATAACTTTTTCTCTTTTATTAAAAATGTGACCAAGATGAAAAGGCTACCTTCGTTAACTTTAAAGCACGAAGATGCTATTTTATCGGGAGAGATTAAGTGGCCAAAAGGTGTTCATCAAATCGATTTAGAGGATCAAGTTCTAAAGGTAAAGCCGTTAGAAAATGGATCAATTAGTGGCTCTTATGATTTTGCAACAGGGGAACTTACCTTTAACGGCTTTGATAACTTTATCTTACCGATGAAAGTTAAAGGGATATTAAAAAGTGATTATATCGCTGTAGAAGTAAAAGATATAAAGTTCAAAATGAGCCATTTAAATGCCTTTTTCTTAGAGCCAATTATTACCTTTGAAAGTGGGATTATGAGTGGCGATGCTTACATCGAAGGTCCTTTAAAAGATCCCGAATACTGGGGAACTTTAGTTGGCAATAGTGTTGAGATGAGAACCTTTTGGACAGTTGGAGAGTTAATTTCTATTAAAAATCCAGTTATCACAGTTGCTGAAAATAGTGCAACAATTGGTGTAAATAGAGTCTCAATTGTTCATGAATCGGGTCGCTCGACAAATGCAACAGCAACAATGGAGGCAACTTTAGAAAAATGGTCGATACCTCACTACCGAATCGATATCTTAAATGTTGATGATCCTATCTCTTTTTGGCTACCTCTTTATTTCTCAAATGTTAATATTGAGGCAAAAGTCCAAGGCTCTTTCGCTATTGATGGAACGCCAATTGATGAAAATCTGTATGGTGATATTGTTGTTTCAGATGCAAAAATTAATTTTGGCGTTCCAACGCCGCCAATTTGGGTTGTGGAAAAGTTCAGAACAGCTATTGATATGACCCTCAGAACTGGAAAGAACGTATCTTTTGTCTATCCAAACGAAGAAACACCTATTTTAAGGGCTACTTTAGCCGACGATCAGATGGTCGATATAAAAGTAGTTATCCCCTCAATGGCAACAACTTTTAGTGGAGAGTTGGGACTACGTAGTGGCGAAATTTATTATATTCAAAAAAACTTTTATGTAACTGAAGGCTCTTTAAAGTTTCCACCAATTGGCTCAACCTTTAGTGAAGGGGGAATGCCTTTATTGAATTTAAGAGCTCGATTGCGTGAATTTGATAGTGAAGGCAACAGAGTCGATATCTACCTTGTTTTACAAGATGCTGCTTTTGATAACCTAAATCCCCGGTTTGAATCGATTCCAATGTTATCAACAAACGAGATTTTAGAACTATTGGGACAAAGTATAGTTGCTTCGCCCACAGTTGGGGAAAGTGGCTTGCAAAGTGTAGTCACCATAGCCAGTGCCGCAACTGATGTCTTTTCTCGCCTAGGCTTGTTACAAGGAACTACTATTTCATTAGGTTTTACAAAAGTAATTAGAGAATCTTTAGGTTTGGATGTTTTTACAATCAGAACTAATTTACTCCAGAATATTTTATTAGAGGCACTTCCAGGTCTTAGTGCCGACTCTTTTTTAAGTCCGATTGCCCGTTATTTAGACAATACAACGATGTATATCGGCAAGTACTTATTTGACAACCTCTATCTGCAGGGAATGTTACACTTCAGACAAGATACAGTTAAGGGGGGTAACCCTTTCTTGGCAAATGACCTTAAAATAGAGACCGAACTGAGTGTGGAGTGGACAAATCCACTGGCAACATTCAGCTTGTTCACCCAACCCGAAGAGTTGTCGGTTTTTGATTTCTTCGATACTATGGGTTTCAGTATTACAAAGCGATTCGATTTTTAAAAGGAGTCCAAATGTTGCGAAAATTCTTTGCCTTAACAATTATATTTCTTAGCATCTTTACCCTCTTTGCAGATGAGACAAAAAATTTAGATCACTGGTGGGATGGTAAACCAATAAGAGAATTTGTTTATATCGATTTGCACGAAGTGACTTCTCAAACGGTAGACGCGTATACCCAACCTTATTTAAACAAAGCATACTCAGAAACTTCAATGACTAAATTAAAAAACGACCTACTCGATTTAGGTCTATTTATTGAAGTTGAAATAATACCTTCAAGATACGAAGACTCTACTGATCAACTAACTCTTTTTATTGAATTTGTTGAGCAACAAAAACTTGTCGATATATTTTTTAAGGGAAATAAAGTTTTTACATCTGATCAACTTAAAGAGGCTATTGCTTTAAAAATCAACACAATGTTTGATACAAAAGTCTTAAGTCAAGATGTACAAACAATAAAACGCCTCTATCAAAATCGGGGCTATGACCGCCTTGATGTTGTCCCTTCTTATGAAAGTGATCCTAAAACCGATGGGATAATAGTAACTTATACTTTGACCGAGTATGAGTGGTATTTAAATAAACCTATTAGAGGTTTTGATTATGAAAATTTAAAGAATGTTGCCAAAGACTTAATCGATGATTTGACTTATTCTTACATAGGCAAGCCTTTTACCCAACAACTTTATCGTGAATTGGAAGGCAAGTTAAACGAACTTGGAAAATTTAGCCTTTTTCAGGCTGAAGCAAAAAGAGGGGGAGCTTCTAACAACGACTTATACCTTCTTTTTAAGTTTACAGAATTGCCAGTTATTAAAAGTATCGCTTTTGAGAATAATGCTGGTATAAGGACAAAAGTTCTAGAAGATAATTTAGATGTTAAAAAAGGAGATTTCCTCTCTATTCAAAAAGTTAATTCGACTAAAGAAGATTTGATAAAACTCTACAAAGGGCGCGGTTATGCTTCAATTGCAATCGATGTAACTTATGAAATTGATGAAAAAACAAACTTACTTGAGTTGAAATACAAAATTACTGAAGGTCAACAATCAAAAATAAGTGAGATAAATTTTGAAGGTAATGAGAATTTAAGCTCTTCGTTACTTAGAAAAGAGATCTCTTCAAAAGTTCAATCACTTTTTAATGCGGGAAATTATGAAGAATCTAAAGTTCACTCTGACTCTCAAGCTCTGCAACTAGCTTACCAAAAACGGGGTTTTATTGATGTTGAAATTGGCGATGTAAGATTAGAAGAGATTGAATCTGATAAGCCAGAGATAAAAAAATTAAAATTAACTTTTGTTATTAATGAAGGAGCTCTTTGGTATTACGGGGGCATTAAAGTCGAAGGCAACACAATTTACTCTGACGATGAAATTTATCAACTTTTGACAATGAAAGAGGGCAGTGTCCTCAATATAGAGAAAGTTCAACAAGAGATAGGAAAAATTGCCGATCTTTATTGGAACGAAGGTTATGTTGAAAATACGATCGATATAGATGAAAAAAGAAACGAACAAGAGAAAAGCATCTCTTATCGGGTAATTATTGGTGAGAGGGGACAAGCTAGTGTTGAAGAGATAATTATTCGCGGTTTAACAAAGACAAAACCGTATGTTTTAGAGCGGGAGCTTGCCCTTAAAGTCGGTGATATTTTCAGCAAGGACAAATACGTTCGTTCAGCTCAAAACCTCTATAATACTGGCTTGTTAACCGATGTTATTCCATCTATTAGTTATGGGACAAAAGAGAACTCACTTGTTGTCACTTACGAAGTCACCGAAGGCAATCAGATGAATATTGGCTTTGGGGCAACATTTGGTGGTAATGTTGAAGGCTTTCCTGTCAGTGGTTTTTTATCATGGAGCGATACTAACGTTGGTGGTACGGGACGTGATTTAGAGATAATGACCGAGTTATCACCAACTAGCCAAACAGCCTCAATTAGTTTTAAAGATTCGTGGGTAGGCGATAAAAGATGGAGCAATGCCATCAATCTCTCTTTCAACCGGTCATCTTATGCTAATGGACGCCAATTGGGAGATCACTCTCCGACAACCGAACTAAAAAACAATAAAGCTTATCCTTATCCCTATACCAGTTATGAGCAGTGGCAACTTGCTTCTTCTCCCAATATCGATTCTCAATATTTAATGAATTACGATTTGTACAGAATCTCTTTAGGGTACAGCACCGGTTATACTTTTATGTTTAAACCAGGTAGGTTATCTCTTTCTATCGGTCCAACATTTACTTTAAATCGGGCAATTTTTGATTCTGATGTTTATACCCCATACGACTACTCAATCGACCAATATGGTCAACAGTGGCAATTTTCGAATAGAATTGGTGTTTCAGCTACTTGGGATGGGCGTGATTTAATTCAAAACCCAACTAAAGGGTATGTCGTTAGCCAATCTTTGATCTATTCAGGGGGAGTTCTTGGTGGTTTAAGTAACTTTATGCGCTCTTCATCAAGTGCTTCGGCTTTTTTGAAAGTCTTTGATATCCCAGGTGAAAAACCAACCCCTGGTGTTGTCAGTTTGAATACAACTGTCTCTTTTATGTTTGATCAGTGGTTTATGAAAAAGGATGGCAGTTGGACTTGGGGAATGAGTGCCTCTAAGTATGAATACCTTTATATCGACGGCATTACATTGGCCCGCGGAATTACTCCCCGTTTCTATTTTGAGTTTTTATGGGACTCTTCTTTAGAATTTAGTATTCAGTTAGCTGAAAATGTCCTTTGGGCTGAAGCTTTTGTTAGTGCAACTGGTGCTAAGGAAAATCTGAGTAGTGTCGGAGTGAGTCCACTTGACTGGTACTTTGCAGCCGGTTTTGGCATAAGACTTAAAATTCCAGGGTTTCCATTGGGCCTATATCTTGTTAAAAATGCTACTATGGAGGGAGGTGAGCCCTTTACTTTTGAAGGTGGACCTATTTTCAGTAGTAACAAAGCAGGTAGTGGATTAAAACTTGTTTTGGCTATCACGACCAGTATCTATTAAGAAGGAATATGGAAGACGATAAATTGACACCAATGATGAAACAATACCTCGAGTTGAAAAATCAGTATCAAAACGAGGTGCTCTTTTTCCGTCTTGGAGATTTTTATGAGATGTTTTATGAAGATGCTGTTGAGGTCTCTCGTCTACTAAACATCACTTTAACATCGCGTAATGGGATACCGATGTGTGGTGTTCCGCACCATGCGGCAAAAAACTACATTAAAAGATTGCTCGATGCTGGCAAAAAGGTAGCAATTTGTGAACAAACAGAGATGCCAAACGCTGTGCGTTCAATTGCTAAACGGGAAGTTGTTCAGGTCATCACAACTGGAACTGCAGTAGAAGAGGAATTTATCGATAGCAGTGATAACAATTTTATTTTAGCTGTCGATTTACAAAAAGAGAAAATTGGGGCTGCTTATTGTGAACTTTCAAGTGGAAAAATATTTGCAGTAGAACTTAATCGCGATAATAGATTTGAACAGCTACGCTCTTTGTTTGAAGAGTTAAGGGCAAAAGAGCTCTTAATTAACGAAGAGCACTATTTTAGTGATTCATCTTTTAAAGAAGTTATCGATCAGATGCAAAGTATGAAAACTAGGTTAGACTCTTGGTTCTTTTCAACCGATTTAGCCTATAATCTTCTTACAGAGCATTTTGACTCACTAAGTTTAAAACAATTTGGCCTGCAAAAACAAAGTTTGCTACTAGCTGCTGTTGGTTCTCTTTTTCGTTATCTAAAAGAGAGTGCAAAAACATCTTTGGAACACCTTGAGACGATTAAAATAGTTGATCGTACAACTCTTTTATTAATCGATGAATCTTCCCGGAAAAATTTAGAACTCCTAAGAAATTTACAAGATTACAGTGAACAAAGAAGCCTTTACAGTGCACTAAATAAGTGTTGTACCAGTGGAGGCTCCCGTCTTTTAAAAGAGTATATTGGTCAACCTTTGGCAAAGTTAGAACCAATTTTAGAGCGACAAGAGTGGGTTACTTGGTTTTTAGAAAACGATCAGGAGCGTCAAAGAGTGCGTTCTTTGTTAAGTAGTTTACGCGATTTGTCCCGTTTGGCTACTAGAGTTTCAATGCATCGTTCAAATCCTAGTGACTTGGTCTCTATCAGAGAGGCGATAGCTACATTTTTTGAGCTGACAGAGCAGTATCAGCAACGCTATAAGTCACTACTAGAAAATCATCTAAGTGATCAACAAATGAGTAATCTTGTTGCTTTAATGGAGCAGTTATTTAAAGCCATTGATGAAAATTGCCTAGGTCCTTATAAACCTAATCAGGTTATCAAAGAGAATTATAATGAAGAACTTGACTCTCTACGCTCTTTAGCAGGGGGAGGGAAAGATAAGCTTGAAGAGTATGTTGATACTCTAAAAAAAGAGACGCAAATACCGATTATAAAACTTTCTCAAAATAAAATTATTGGCCATTTTTTAGAGATTCCAAAAACCCATTCAGATAAAGTGCCACCAACTTTTTTCCGTAAACAAACATTAGTTAATGCAGAAAGGTATACAACCGACAAATTGACCGATTTTGAAAATGAGATTCTCTACTCTTTGGAAAAAGCTGAAAAACTTGAAAGAGAGCTCTATAACCAAATTGTTGCTATGACAAATGAGCTAACTTCATCGCTTTTAAATTTAGGTCATTTTTTCTCCAAATTAGATACTTTGCAATCATTTGCCCATGTAGCACACTTAAATAACTATTTTAAACCAAATTTAGTCGAAGAAGACGTTTTAATGATTGAAGAAGGAAGACATCCGGTTGTGGAACTCAATATGCAAAGAGGGACATTTATCCCCAATCCTTTAAAAATGGATTTAGACGATAAGCGGTTTTGTTTAATAACTGGACCTAACATGGCAGGTAAATCGACATACCTACGCCAAAATGCCCTTATAGTCTTGATGGCTCAAATAGGGAGTTATGTTCCCGCTACAAAAGCAACAATTGGAATTGTTGATCGTCTTTATTGTCGTGTCGGAGCTTCTGATAATATTGCCCGTGGTGAATCAACTTTCTTAATTGAGATGCAAGAAGCTGCCTATATCCTTAACAGTGCAACAAATCGTTCTTTGGCAATAGTTGATGAAATAGGTAGAGGTACAAGTACACAAGATGGGATGTCTATTGCTTATGCAGTTATGAAAATGATGGTTGATTTAAAAATTAAAACACTTTTTGCAACTCACTACCATGAGTTGACGATGTTGGATACAACAGAGATGCAACTTTTAACATTAGAAGTGATTGAGACGAAAAGATCGATTCAATTTTTACGCAAAATTAAAAACGGTGTCGCAAATTCATCTTATGGGTTACATGTGGCTAAAATGGCAGGCATGCCTTCATCTGTTTTAAGAGATGCGGCAAATTTTCAAAAACAACATTTTGCCGATTACTCACTA
>Ga0265293_10013644_pt1 | contig 10497 bp, 13 predicted proteins | sample Munlanlewell138R_FD_192505 | JGI IMG/M metagenome (GOLD analysis project Ga0265293, IMG submission 192505) | Leachate microbial communities from a municipal landfill in Southern Ontario, Canada - Leachate well 138R | ecosystem: Engineered > Solid waste > Landfill > Unclassified | place: Canada... | reverse complement strand
CTCAGCAATTCGCTGGGCCAGGCCTGGGCCCTTCTTTTCCCGGCTGCGCGCCATCGGCTTACCCTGGCGCAGCGGTGTCTTGCGCGTGATGGGCTTGCCGGATCGCAGTGTGCTGTTCCAGGTCATGCAATCGCCTCATCGAACGGCAGTTCTTCGTTCTCAACGTCGAACCTCAACCCCTGAGCGGCCGCCTCTGCGTTGCGGACCATCTGCCGGTAGTAGCTGGGTTTGAGTTCGATTCCGATGGCGCGGCGCCCTGCTGTGATGGCGCCGTACACTTCGGAGCCAACGCCGGCAAAAGGCGTCAGGATCACTTCGCCCGGGTTGCTGCGCAAGACGATCGCGCGGTCGATCACATCGAGCTGCAACGGGTGGACGTGTTTTTCGTCGTCGGGGTCGCGCGCCTCTTTATACGGCAGCACCCGGCCCAGCCTGATGTCATCCCACATGCAGCTCGCGTACTGACGCCAGACCCAGTGCGAGAATCGGTTCTCGGTTTGTTTTTTCGTCCAGCCGCGATACTTCATCACCTCTGCGGGCGGCGGCCGCTCGCCGGCGTACTCCATCAGACCCGTAGGGTGCTGCACAGGGATCGGATTCTTTCCGCTGCGTCGAAAAAAGAGCAGGTTGTCAGCCGAGGCCACGCCGCAGTCGATTGAATCCGCGACCAGCGTGGCGTGCGCCAGGTTCTTCTGCATCGTGCGCAGACGCACAGCAAGCGGCTCCTTCCAGATCACGTGGCGCCCGGCGTACTCCCAACCCAGGCGCTCATGCAACCGGATGATGTCGCCTGGAAAATCAATCAGAGAATCGGTGCCGCTGTTGCTGCGCGGAATCTCCATGCAATGCACCGCCGTCATGCGCCCCGGCAGGGTCAACCTGTGCAGCTCCTGCACCACGTATCCGTAATGCTCGAAAAACTCATCATAGTTGCGACAGTTGGATAGGTCGCGATCCGAGCTGCTGTAGTGATACAGGCCGCCAAACGGTGGCGAGTAGACCGACAGATGAACGCTTTCATCTGGCAGGCCGCGCATGACCTCAACGCAGTCGCCGTTGTAAATCGCGTACTGCTTGTCGATATGTTGATCAATCACGCCCATGCCGGTGCCTCCATTTTTTTATCCATGGACCGCGTGCGATCAATCGTCACGGCCGCGTTCATTTCCGCCACAAGGTTGGTGAACATACGGTCCGCCGCCTCGGCTTTCGTCTGCAGGTTTTTGAGCACGCCTTGCCCGCCTTCGGTGGTCACGATGTCCACGCGCACAGGCTGCGCCTGGCCAAATCGCCAGCAGCGTCGGATGCCCTGGTAGTGCTGCTCGAAAGAATGCGAAGGAAACGTGACGATGTGGCTGCAGTGCTGGAAGTTCAGCCCCCAAGCGCCGATCTTGGGCTTTGTCACCAACACCCGAGACTTCCCTTCGGCGAAGGACAGCAGACGGTCTTCTTTTTCATCGTCGGGCTGGCTGCCTTTGACCTGGACGGCGTCGGGTATCAGGCGCTCCAACAGATCGCCTTCTGCGTTCAGATGACACCAGACGAGCGCGGGCCTTCCTGTATCGTTGACTAAATCGGCCACGGCTTGGCAGCGCTCCTCGATCGTCCGACGCTGTTCCTCGCGCTGCTCTTGTAGACCGACGGCAGGCAGATCAAACAGCATGCCGTCGGGGCGCGTATTCGCGCTCACCAGATGCTCTATTTCTTCGAGCAACGGCAGATCGAAACCATCGTTCGAAAAACCGATATCTGACGGTTTTCGGACAGCGCGAGCCCACGAGCAAACCCAGCGCCAGAACGGCTGCTCGGCGTGTCCCTTGAATCTCCACTGGTTTTGCTTGCCCATGAACCCACGGCCCATGCTGCTGTTGCCCAGATCGTTTTTGAAGAAGCGATTGAGCATGTCCATGTGACCCAGATAGCCCAGCGCCTCAGACGATGTGCCAAGCTCCGTGTAGTCGTTTGGCGCGGCCGTAGCGGTGGCCAACAAACGGTAGCGCAGCTTGCGGGAAAAATCGGTGACCAGTGCCCGCGTCTTGCCGTTGAAGTTCTTCAGTATGCTCGATTCGTCAGCGACGTAGCCCGCGAAATCCGCAGGATCGAACAGGTGCAGGCGTTCGTAGTTCACGACGTTGATGCCGCGACGCACTTTGCCGTCGCGCGCGATATGCACTTCGATGCCGAATTTTTCCGCTTCGCGCGCCATCTGTTGACCCACCGCCAGCGGCGTATTGATGAGCACGTTGCCGTTTGTGTGTTGCACGACGTTCTGTGCCCACACAAGCTCCTGCACAGTCTTGCCCATGCCGCAGTCTTCGAAAAGCGCGGCCCGACCCATACGCATGGCCCAGTCCGTCAGGTGCGCCTGAAAATCGAAGAGAAAGTCCGGGATCCACACAGGCTCAAAGCCACTGGCATCATCGGCCTGGCTTTTGTGCAGCAAAAAGTCTTCGTATGGCCTCATGCCGCCTCCGTCAATTCCAGCACCACGCCCCGACGCGCGAAGTCGTCTTGCAACGCAGCGATGTAGCGGTTGATCTGGCTCTTGTCCATCCGGGACGTGGCCGGGAATTCGCGCATGATGAGCAATTTCTGCTCGTAGCTCATGAGCTTGATCGTGTTGTCGTAGATCTCGCGGTACTCGGGATCCTCGGCACGCAGGATCGGCACAGCATGATGCAATTTGCAGTACGCCTTCCAGCCAACTGCGTCATCTTCTGGAAGTGCGGCCGCGATGATCTCGTAGAGCACATGCGTGCCAGCGTTCTGGGCCAACGTACGAGGTGGCGGCGAAAACCGGGCCACCCAGCCGTCCGGCACCGTCACAGCTGCCTTGGCGGCGAACCCGCGAATCTGGGGCGTGAGAAGCCGGTAGACTTGGCGCTCCATCACCGCCTCCCTTTCGCAGCCCGAAGCGCGTTACTTTCCATCCGATGCAAGATCACCCGGGCATCGCGAAGCAAGGGCACGAGCCTGTCGGCTTCAGCCTGTGAGATCACCCCATCGGCAACCGTCTCGGCTGTGACGCCTGCAATGCGCCCGATCATCATGCTGATGTCCAGGAACTTAGCCTGCAGCGCTGCGGCCTCACTTTTCCAGCCGGCCGTGTTTGCCGGCGGCACCGAGTCGACATGCAGGCCTTCGGCCGCGCACAGCGCCTGCATCCAGTCGCGTGAGTATTCTTGTGCGCCCTCTTGCTCATCCATCCATTCGGAGAGCAATAGCGCCATCTCGACGCTCATCGCCTCACCATCCACCCCGCGCAGCTTTTTACGCAGCCGCTCGGAGTGGATCGACACGCCGCGCCGCTCAGTCAGGAATGTGGCTGCGGATACCACGCCGCCCGTGGTGTTGCGCACGCAGTTGTAGAGAACATCCAGCCAGTTGGTGTTCGTGTAGCGATAGGTCATTGCGCTGATCCCCCAATCGTTTCAGCGTTTCGGGGCTTGCCGTTGCGTCCTACAGTGAGGCTCATGGACATCGGAAAGTACGAATGGAACCCAACCCCTGCTGGCGTGAAAATCCGCCCATGACTACGAAAACTGAACAACTCTTGCGTGCCGCTCACGCGATCTGTCAGACCGTCACCGGCCGAGAGGAGGTCAGCGATGAGCTCCTGTGCGCGATCTTTCGGCGCCTGGAGCTTGAAGTGGATCTCGCGGCCGATGAGGCTGAGGCCCTTGCCGAAATGCACGGGCTGCTGCAATGAGCTACTCATCGCGCCTTCCGTGCGCCCAGCCGACGACCCATCCGGCCAGGACTGCGATGGCGATGGTGATGATCAGAGAGAGGTCAGACATTGGCGGGCTCCTTGGTGGGGCCGGAGATAGCCGGAAAGATGGCTTGCCAGTGATTAATGTCGAGATAGGCGGGCATCCCATCCAGAACATGGGAACTAACCCCCATCCTTTCGAGAAGGGAGGTCAAATGAGATTTGCGCCCATAGGGGACAATCCCAAGCGACACGCATTCAGAAATGAAGCCGTCGGCAGGAATCGCATAGCCTCTGCTCAGGTTGCACCTTCTGCACACCGGCTCCACAGAAAGAGGCTTCCTGTAGTCCCGGTGGTCATAGTCTGTCGCCATAGAGTCGCAATCCGAACACTTGAATTCGGATGCCCTTTTCAGGCTCCCGTAACGAATAGCCTCTGCAACGGAGCGTGCAGCCTCACGCTGGCCGCTCAATATTTCCTTGAGTTTCCAGTGTTTGAGTGGGTTGTTTCGCATACACGGGATGCAGGTGTGATAGGCGCTACCGCCTCGCTTGCGCTCCACCTTCCCGCACTCTTCGCAGCTATACCTTTTGAGTTTTACCGGCCTGCTAAGCATGGGCTGCCTCTACCAGCTCAGGCCAGATTTCGCGCCAATCGGGGCGCAGCTTCTGGCGGCGAACAGCGCCATCGGTTACGCGCTCGATTGCCGGGCAGAAGCGAACAGGAACAGGGCGATCCCCGTTTTCCCATTGCTTTACCGTCTGAGGGGTAACGCCAAGCTGGCGGGATAGTTCGGCAAGGCTGCCAGCTACTTTTATCGCCTTGGTAACCGATGGATTTGGCTTTTTCATAAGGCTATTATACGGCTTCGCCTTACGTTTGCAAGGTATTGCCGTATCAGGCGCTGCCGTGGTGACATCTCATGATGCTTACAGGTGAAAAACTAGGCGAAGCGATCGCTTCCGCCATTCAGAAAAAGATCGACTCAGGCGCAGCCAAGTCGAAAGCAGAGATTGCACGGCGGTTTGGCATCAAGCCATCATCAATCAATGATTGGGAGAAGCGCGGCACGATTGCGAAAGAACGCCTGCCAGATTTGTGGCAGTATTTTTCTGATGTTGTCGGCCCCGATCATTGGGGCCTACGAAATTACCCATCTGAGATAGTGATCTGGAACGAGAAAGACGACCTACCGCCAGACGACGCCCGCGTATGGGTGGATAGGTGGGAATACGCCTTTTCAGCCGGTAACGGCATGGTTCAGTGGGAAGTGCGCCAGAAAGACGCCCTGCCATTCAGGGCCGCGCTTTTCGATTCGATTGGTTGCAAGCCTGAAACCTGCAAGCTGGTGATGGCGCGGGGCGACAGCATGGAGCCGTTTCTGTTCGACCGCGACATGATGATGATCGACACCACCAAGACGGCCATTCGTGACGGCAGAATCTACGCCATTCACTTCGAGGATGAGCCGCTTGTAAAGCAGGTATTCAAGCAGGCCGGCGGCGCCCTTACCTTGCACTCATTCAATCCCAGATATCCCGACCGCCTGGTTGGGCCGGATGACATGCAATCGCTTGCCGTTGCCGGCGAAGTCGTTTACCGCTCTGGTTCCGGCTTCCTGTAATCACTTACCCCTACTTATCTCAATAACCATAACTCTATGTAGGGGTTAACTGCTTCTTGGTGAATGTTTGAGCACAGCGCAGCCCTTACCGTAGGGATTGCCTACAGTACCGCTTACGCTGCGTGCTTCCCGGAGCCATGCCGTCACACTCGCGCTGGACAGACTTGTACGCATTGCTGCGCTACCGCCCGGCTCTATCCTTCGCCCACCGTTCCCGCTCTGGCTTGCTCGTGTAGCGGGGAATCCACCTAACCACCGACGTACCGCATTAGGCTTCGACGTACCTGTACAAACAGGCAGTGCCGCAACTTTAACACAAACATACGGCTTTGCCTGTTGACATGTGTACGGCTATGCCTTATAGTTCAACCATCGCATCACCACACACGAACGCCTAGGCCACAGGCCAGCAACCGGAGATGCGAAGCGGCAACGGCCGCGACCGGGAAACCGGATGCTCTTTAACAACCGAAGGCGATAAATACCAGCCCCTGCCCTATACGGGCGGTGCGAGTGGCTGGCTGCCCAGTACGCATCCCGGCAGGAGCAAAAGGGGTGAAATCCGACGAATGTCCGCTGGCCGATGAGAAGGCCGCGAAGGCGGGCACGGTTCGGGGACGGCATAAGCCGCGCCAGTAATCAGCCGATGGCGACGTAATCGGAAGATGACCGACCGGGAGAAGGCCGGCACACTGCGAGCCCGCACAGAGCGGGGAGTTGCGCAGGAGAAGCAACCTACGGCCGGGATGACCGGCCGCATCCGAGACTGCATTCAACCGAGTGCGGTGCCGGAGGACCGAATAATCAACGCTTGCAAAGCTGGGTTACAGCAGTCCCCAGGCTCAGGCCCGCCCGGCGCGGTCAGCCGGGAATCCCTCTGTAGCTCAGTGGATGGAGCAGCAGGTTTCTACCCTGCGTTGTCGTGGGTTCGAATCCTACCGGAGGGGCCATCAAGTGAGGCGGCGGTCTGAACCAGGCGAAGCGTACCGCGGTGAGTAGCCCCAGTATTGCCGCCGTCTCACTTGATGGCTTCTTAGGTGTCACCCGGCCGACCGAAAGCCGGGCCAGCAAACGGAGATGGAAATGTGAACGATCGGACCCTCCTGCGCGGGCCAAGCGCAGGGCCACCATTGATGCAGCAGCACGGAAGGACGTGCCGCGACAGACGGTAAAGGTGTTCTGAGAACGTAGAACCAGGTAAGCCCGTCGTCACGATCCTGTGGCCAGCGCTGGTATGGACAGCTGGAATCAAGCCCAGTCTGCATCAATGGTGGTCAACGCAACCATGAGCAGCAAGCCGGAGATCGGTGCCGGTGCCATCACGCCAGCATGTACGGCGCACATGCCTGCGACAGGCGCAGTGAGGGCCTGCGAGCCGGTGAAAGGCCGGCCTGAATCTGAACCCCCGAGCCAGGCGGGCCGCTTGCGGAGACCCTGGACGTCCCAGCCGGTGATGGGCGTTCGAAAAATCGCCGGCAGCCAGAGCGTCCCCGGCATCCATCTATTCTGATCCTCTAAGCCCGTCAGGTCGGGCAGGTACGTGAAAAGCGGTGCGAGAGCACAGGACAGCACGGATGCGATGACGGCTCCTTCCCCTTGCCGGGTAGGGCGTGATCTGACCGAGTGGCTGGCGTAACCAGCCCCCACAGCAGGCCGTATCGGCCGGGCGCGTGTTGGCGACGCGCCCTTTTCCCCATCGTTTGCTCGAGTACCGAACCGTGCCACATCGGATGGTCGGTGCGGCCTGCTGTGGGCATTGCGAAGGACAGGCGTCTGACATATACTGACCTTGTCCCGAGAGGGATGGAGCCTGATAACTCCGATGTAGAGCGGTACCCGCGCCCGTCAGCAGCGGTATTTTTGCGCCCGCGCCAGTTTATGGCCGGGAGGGCGACGGCCATACAAGACCCGAAAGGGGAAAACCGTCCGCTCGGCTCTGCACGAGTTATCAGCCTCCTGGCCGCCTTGCCGGATGCGCCTGATAACGCTTCGGCGAGGTCATCAAGACTCGCAGAGGAGCGTTCTCATGTCGCAATCCGTCCAAGGTGCGTCCGCGCACACCATTTTTTCCCCATCCCTCGATCAATCCACTGTCAGCCACCTGCGCGTGACGGTGGAGCAGTTCGTGCGCCGCACGCAGACCTACGCCGAAATGTTCGTCATTTGCGGCACTCTTGGATTCTCCATCGTTATCAGCTCACCGCACCTGCGCGATTTCGCACCGGGCGACCTGTTGATCGCCGAGTACCCGAAGGGGAACAACCCGCTGAACACATCGTTTTCCGCCATCTATCCGGCGGACATGAAACCGAAGCCCAAAGAGGACAAAACCATGACCGGCATCATTGTTGCTCAGGACAGCCAAACTGTGACCATGACCAGTCTGGAAATGGTCGAGTTCATCAACGGCCAGCGCGGCGAAGACGAACCGGAACTGCTTCACAAAAACTTCTTGGCGAAGGTGCCGGAAGTCCTCGGTAAAAGATCGGCTGAATTTCTAGCCGATCTCCCGGACAGCTACGGCAGACCCCGGAAAGGCTACCGCTTCCCGAAGCGTGAGGCGTGCCTGATGGCCATGTCCTACAGCTACGAGCTGCAGGCCGCAGTGTTCGACAAGATGACCGAACTGGAAAAGCAGCTGGCCGGCAAGCAGCAAATGCCCGCCATCCCCAAAACCTTGCCCGAGGCGCTGCGCCTGGCCGCTGATCTGGCAGAACAAAAACAGATCGTCGAATACCAACGCGATGAGGCAGTGCGCACCAAGGCCATGATCGGCAGCCGCAGGGAAGCCACCGCAATGGCCCGCGCATCGGCAGCCGTGCGCGAAGTCAACAAGCTGCGCGAGGAACTGGGCCGGAACCGTCATCACGCCACGATCACGGCGGTCGAGCAGGTCACCCGCCAGAAGTTTCCACGCAACGCCTACGTCGCCCTGCGGCGCTGGTGCAAGGATCACGGCACCAGGCCCATGGAAGTGGACGACGAGCGCTACGGCAAGGTGAAAGCCTGGCCAGCTGGCGCGTGGCTTGATGTTCACGGTATCGATCTGTCCAGGCTCTTTGCCCCGGCCACTGTCACTCACATAGATTCGCGGAGGCACGCATGCTGAACGAACACGAGGCCCTGCGCGCCTGGGAGCGGTCATGGGTGAACGGCCCCGACTTCGATGAGGCCGACACAGAACCGGAAAATCCGCTCGGAATGGACGAGGGAGAAATCATCCACGCAATCGCAGTCGATGCTGACGCCGATTTTCAGGCCCTGGAACGCGAAGATCTGCTCGCCGACATTTGGTACCACATGGCAGACGATCTCAAAGCGTACCGCGAAATCCTCTCGGTCATCGCGCGTACGGATTCGTGCCCCAGGGCCAAAGAGATCATGCGCGCCAGGATCAAGCGCTACGTCGAGGCAGGAGGTAAATGGTGAAAACAGGCCCCGCATTTCCGCGCACGCGCCGCGAAGAAGAGCACGCACCACATTGGGCCGTGCAAGTCGCCATCGGTGCCTTGCTGGCAGGGCTTCTGCTCGCAGCTTGCTACCTGTAGGAGATCCCGGATGAACGACGACGATCGAGACCCGTTTGATTTCGACCTGGGCCTCAAGGGCATGCTGATCGATGTCGCCCTGTTTGTGGTCGGCGCAATTGCAATCGTGGCGGTTGCGACTGTTGCTGTGCACATTTTCTGGAGTTGAAGGAGTGAATATGAACGACATCATCGAGGCCAGGCCAGCAGCCGTGGCCACACAGGATCATCAGATTCCAGCGGACTCGCCAATGGCAATGGCAATTGCTGCTGTGCAGTCTGGACTGAGCCCTGAGCAAATCAGCGCCATGATGGACCTGCAGGACCGCTACAACGCCGCGCAGGCAAAGAAAGCCTTCGATCAGGCGTTCGCTGCCTTCAAGGCCGAATGCGTAGAGATCTCGAAAAAGGGAAAGGTAAAGGGCGGTCCCCTGGACGGCCGGTCATACGCAAAGCTGCATGATTGGGTGAGCGCGGCCACCCCGGCACTTTCCAGACATGGTCTGTCATCATTCTGGCGCCTGACGCGCGACGATAAGGACTGGATCGAGGTCACCTGCTACTTGCGTCACGTGGGCGGGCACGAGGAAAGCGTGAGCATGGGCGGGCCGCCGGACTCTGGCGGCTCAAAGAATGCGATTCAGGCCCGAGCCAGCGCAAAAAGTTATCTCGAACGCTATACGTTCAAAGCGATTACCGGGCTGTCCGAACAAGACGATGACGACGATGGCAACGGCGGCTCGACTGACCAGAAAAACGAGTCGCACGATCAGAAAAAGAACGAGCCCGAAAGCCGCCCGGCCTACACCGACGAGCAGATAGATCAGTTCCAGGAAAAATGGCGCGCCGCGATTACCGCAGGCAAAACCACGGCAGACCGACTCATCAAGACGATCAGTGCCAGCTACACACTGACCGCGAAACAACGTGCCGCGATCAAAGGCCTGGAGGCTGAAGACACTTTCGTGGCCGACATGGAAAAAGCCGAACAGGAGATGGCAAATGGCTGAAATTCACGATTTGATCCAAGGCGCGCCCGAATGGCACCTATTCCGTGCCGAGCACTTCGGCGCAAGCGAAGCGGCGGCGATGCTGGGTGTCTCGCCCTACAAGACGCGCCACCAACTGCTGCGCGAAAAGGCCACGGGCGTAACGCCGGAGGTGAGCGAGCACACGCAGCGCATATTCGATCACGGCCACGAAGTCGAGGCCCTGGCCAGGCCGATCATCGAGGCAGATATCGGAGAAGAGCTCTTTCAAGTCACCATGTCAGACGGCAAGATATCGGCCTCGTGCGACGGTCTGACGGTGCTGGGCGATACCGCGTGGGAACATAAACAATGGAACCAGGCTCTTGCAGAATCGGTGCGCGCGGGCATCTTGCCAGAAGAGCACAAACCTCAGTGCCAGCAGGTGCTGATGGTTACTGGCGCTGAGCGATTGATCTTCACGGTGTCCGACGGCACGCGACAGAACATGGTCAGCATGGAAGTGCTGCCAGACCCCGAGTATCAGGCCAAGATCCGCGCAGGCTGGGCGCAGTTCGAGCGGGACCTGGCCGAGCACAAGCCCGAGGCCCCGGCGGTCGAAGTCGTGGCCCAGGCCCAGGAATCGTTGCCGGCGGTCTACGCCC
>Ga0265293_10013643_pt1 | contig 10499 bp, 8 predicted proteins | sample Munlanlewell138R_FD_192505 | JGI IMG/M metagenome (GOLD analysis project Ga0265293, IMG submission 192505) | Leachate microbial communities from a municipal landfill in Southern Ontario, Canada - Leachate well 138R | ecosystem: Engineered > Solid waste > Landfill > Unclassified | place: Canada... | reverse complement strand
GTCGGCCAGGCGGTTGGTCGCAATCGAGCGCGTTCCCGCAGGCAGTTTCTTGACGGCATCGAGCAGCTCGGGACTGATGGCCATCCCCGACGCGTCAATTTCCTGCAGCTTGGCGTACACGTCGCTGGTGTCAGGCGGGCCACCGATGCCGACCAGGTTCTGCAGCTTGGGCGCCACCAGGTCGTATTCTTTCTCGTACTTGACCGCCAGCCCGGTGGCGGTGGTTGTCGTGTTTGGCTCCGGGCAGCCGGAGCTGCCCTCGGTGCACAGGTAGATGCTCTTGTCGCCCAGGACTTCGGTCGTGAAGTCCGCCAGTGACTTGGCCGTGGGAAACGCCTTGACCAGGCGCGTCTTGCGCGCGGCCGTGATGCTTGAGTAGTCCTTGCTCTCCGAAGTCGTGGTGGGCGCGTTCAACGTGACCTGGTAGCCCGCCACCGACAAGTCACGGATGGGCTGGATGGCCTTGGAGTCGACGCCGCCCGCCTTGGTGTTGAAGACCCAGTCTATGCCCGCTTTCTGCCCGACCTCGCCCTGGTCTATGTCCTTCTTGGCCTGCACGATGTCGCCACCGGCCTGCGCCTTGACCTTCCATGCTTCACCCTTGGCGAGCTTGATCCAGTCGTCGTAGGGGTTCTGGCCGACCTTGATCGCCGCCTCCATTTCCTCGCAGCTCTTGGTGGCCGCGGCAATCATCACATCCGCCTTCTGCGAGTAGGTCTGGAACAGCTCGTACAGGCCCGGCTGCGCCCGCTGCAAGACGTACAGTGGCAGCGAGGCGATGCCGGCCTTGACCGCATTGCTTACGGTCGTGCCTATGCTGGAAAACCCGTTCATCAGCGTCTGCCAGGACAGGCCCACGTCGAACTTGCCGCATGAATAGTTCAGCCGCAGCCGGCTGTCTATGCCCAGCTTCATGGCCAGCTGCTCGCTGTTGTTGGCGGCACCACCGGGCGTGCCGCCGCCCATGCGGTAGTAGAGCGTGGAGTTGGTCACCGGCTGTGCGTGCGCGTGCTGCGCGGGCGCGAGCAGCGCCGTTGCCGCAACGGCGATGGCGAGCGCGCTGAGCCAGCGCCCGGCGAATCGTTTCTTGTCAGAAGCTGTGGTCGTCATCCGGGCCCTCCGCCATCCGGGGATCAGGGGATGGAAAACAGGAACGAGCCGCGCTTTTGGCAGCAGTCGTACCAGTTCCACATGTTCCAGGTGTAGCCATCGTTGGCGCTGGTCTTGAAATCGCCAAAGGAGGTCAGCGACAGCGAATCGTTCTGGCCGAACTCGATGCAGCCCGTTGAGCTGGGCGCGAGCATCTGCCAGCGCGTGCGCGTCATGGTGTTGAAGTAGCGGAAACCACCGCCCGGCACGAGCGGCGCGTAGATGTGCGGCTGCGCGGTCTTGCGGATGATGGCGCCCACACGCTCGGCGTACACCGCCGAGGCCTTCACGCCGTGCTGCTGCACGCCAAAGCCCGTGCGCGGGTAGATGGCGCCCCAGGTGTTGATGAGCGGCGACTGGCTGACTTCATCCATGGTTGGTATCCAGGCTTGCGGATAGAGCAGCTCGACCGGAATCATGTCGCGCCAGAACAGCGAATCCAGGTCGGACTGGAAATGCAGCGAAAACGGCGTGGCCGCGCCAGGGCAAAAAAGCTGGCCAAAGGGTGAGCCGCCCGCAGCCATCCCGGCCAGTTGCGCCACCGAATTGAGTGGCCCCAGGTCTATGCCGGCGATCTGTGAGGCCATGCCCGCGATCTCGCCGATCTCGACGCCGGCGTTCATGACCTGGCCGACGTTGCCTGCGGCCGATTGCAGTTGGCCGATGTAGCCGGGCACGGCCATGATCCTGTTGACCAGCTCCAGCGGCGCCTTCACCGTCGCAAGCGCAGCCTCGGACAGGTTGTTGAGCAGTTCCGAAGGCACGGCGGACCACAGCGCCGTGATGCGCGGCAGCTCCTGGCCCGGGAATTTCATGAGTTCGGTCGTGCCCGGCACGGCAAAGTTTTCGGGCAGGCTGGGCAGCTGCTGCGTCAGGAACACCTGCATGATCATCCCGGCCGGGTTGCCTATGGCATCGACCGTCTTGAACGTGGTGGTGGTCTGCGCGGCACGCGGTGCCGTGTTGGCCGAGGCATCGAGCAGGCCCGGCCCGCCGGCAATCATGGCGCCGCCCACGGCGCTCATCACCGTGGCAATCGGCTTGCCCACTTCAACCCACGGGTGCGCCAGCGGATCGTTGTACGTGCTCACGATGGCATCGGGCACGTAGTGGGCGATGCGCAGGGACGTGCGGATGCGGCAGCCGGTCCAGCCGCACTTGAGGAAGAAGCACATGCCCTTGACCTGGTACTTCATGCAGCTGGGCATGGACGTGATGGTCTTGGTCAGGATTTCAGGCGTGGTGATGGCGTGCGCCGGCGTGACGGCGGTCAGGGCACCGGCGGTCAAGCCTGCGGCCAGCGCCAGGCGGCGCAGGATCCGGAGCAAGCGGTTGAGGGTCATGACCCATCTCCTTGTTGCGTCGCGCCCAGCTGCTCGCGAGCCAGCTCGAGCGCCGGATTGGCGTCGGTGACGCCATAGACGACGACGCGGCGGTTGATGACGATGGCCGGCAAGCGGTTCAGCCGGTAGCCCACGGCCAGCGTCATGCCCTGGGCAGCGGTCTGGATGCCGGGCGCCAGCTGCTTGCGGATGCGCTGCTGGTTGGCGGCAATCCAGGCCTGTGCCTGCTCCTCGCTCTGCGGCAGCTGCTGGTTGATCTGCTCGAGCACGTTCTGCATGGCGTCAAGCCGGTACACCCTGTACTGGTAGGGCAGCTCGGCAGACGGTGCCGGCGTGACGTGCATGGCCGAATTCACAAACACTTCGACCGTGAGGGCATTGCTGCCCTGGGCGTGGGCCGTGACAACCAGCGCGAGCGCGCTGGCAACGGCTGCAAGCAGGCGGCGCGTGCTCATGAGCGGGACTCTCCCAGCGCGCGGGCGACCCGGCGCGCGGCGTCGATCTCGGAGCACCCGTGCTCGTCCATGATGCGCTGGCGCTGCGCTTTTTCGTGGCCTTCGGTCATCGCCAGTGCGATGGGCAGGGCTGGCGGCACGTTGCGGAACAGGAACTGGCCGCCCGCGTGGATGACGACACCCTCGGTGTACTTGGGTGGCTCCTTGCGCGTGGATTCCATCAACTTGTACTGCTCACGCGTGAGCGAGCGAAAGCGCTTGACCTCCTCGATTTCGGAGCGGTCCATCGTGAGCAGCATCCAGTATTCGCACATGGAGAGCACGCGATCCATGGAGCCGGGGAAGTCCTTGAGGTTCTGTGTCGCAAGCCAGAACCAGATCCCCAGCTTGCGCCACATCTTGGTGCCCTTGGCAATCCTTGGCCCGAGCAGCTCGTTGGTGGTGATGAGGTGGCCCTCGTCGGTCAAGAAGATGATGGGCCGGTCCTCTACAACGAAGCGCTCGCCGCGCGATTGCACCGAATCAAGCAGGCTGGTGTAGGCCACGGCCAGCGCGTCGCCGTAGCCGTCCTGCGTCAGCGTGCCCATCTCGACAAGCGTCACGTCTGCGTCCGGCCAGTCGGCGCCCTCACGGTTGAAGAGCTTGCCGCGCAGCCCCTGCGTGAAAGTCATCATGGACTGGCCCATTTCCTCGGCGCGCATCTGGCGTGCCGGCGAGAGCGTGGTGTCGCCGGTCATGCCCATGAGTTCAAGCGCCACGTCCTGCGTCAGCGGGTGCGTCCGGCCTTCCTTTCTGGCCTTCAATGCGGCGCCGATGATGGCGCGCGAGATCAGGTAGCGGTCGGCACGGCCCATGCGACGCGTCTCCACCTCCTCGCCGCCGGTAATCATCATGATGGCGGCGATCATCATCTCGCCCATGAGGTCGCGCCGCTCGGTGTCCTGGTCGTCATCGTCGATGGCGTCCGCTGCCCGCACTTCGGCGTCGGCGTCGACATCCGGGAGCGATCCGGCGCGGCGCTCGTGCGGGTCCATCGCGCCGACATCGCCCGTGAGGGCGTCTATGGCCGGCTCGTCGGGCAGCCCGGCGTTGACGCGTGCCTGGCGCTCGGCGGCTTCATACGAAATCATGATGTCCGGGTCGTCCAGCAGCTGCAGTGCGTGAACGAAAGGGGGCAGCGACACGTCGGCCTCGCTGGTGAATTCCACCGAGTGGGTGGTCAGTCCCATTTCCCTGAAATAGTCCATGAGCAGGCCAAACGAGCGGCCGGCATCGACGATCACCAGGCGCGGCTTGTGGATGGCCATGGCCATCATGGCCAGGTAGTTGAGCGTCGCGGACTTGCCGGCGCCGGTTGGCCCGAGCACCAGCATGTGCGCGTTCTTCTTGCGATCCAGCTTGTTGAGTGGATCGAGCCAGAGCGGCTCGCCGCCCCGGTTCCAGAACCAGAACCCCGGATGGCGGCTGCCGCGCGCGCGGCCATAGGCGGGCAACAGCGCGGCGATGTGCGAGGCAAAGGTCAGGCGCGAGCGGCGCAGCGTCTGGTTGTCAAACGCGGGGTCGAAGTTGAACGGCAGCCCGCGCATGAACGAATCCAGCGGCACCAGGTCCTGCCTGGGGGCCACGAAGCGCAGGCCCGTGGGCACCAGCAGGGCGTTGGTCTGCGAGATCGCCGAATCCAGCGCCTCCTGGTCCTTGCCGGTCACGTATAGCGTCACCAGCATGGGAAAGAGCTTGTCGCCCGTGACCATGCGCTGGAGCACCTGCTCGCACTCGTGGTGCGTTTCTATGGCCATGGCCGAGCGCGCGCGCGAGGCGTCCCGGATGCGCTCGATGTGGCGCGTGAGCTTGTATTGCGGCTCGATCGTGATTGAAACCGAGAGCATGGAGCCGGCAGGCAGCCGGTCGAAGCGGGCGAACGATTCGTTGCCGTTGTTCAGCTCGGCCGAGAAGTGCCCGATTTGCGGCGCGGTGCGCAGCGATTGCAGCACCATGGCCTTCACCGGCACGTCGTCGAATTCAAAAATGCCGTGCTCCAGATCGGAGCGGGGCTGCGACAGGTTGAGCAGCTCCGCCAGGTCGCGCCCGAAGATCGGCGCGGCTTCATGCGCGCCGGGCTGCGCATCGCCCGGGTAGGGCACCTGGGCGATCAGGTCGGCATTGTTCCTGGCCCAGGGCACGCTCGGATTGAAAAACGGCAGCAGCCACTCGTAGAGATTACGGCCGGTGCAGCGCCAGGCCCCGATGCCGGCCTCCGAGAAAGTGGCCTGCAGCGTCGTGGCGACGGCTTCGAGCTGGGTGATGGCCGGTGCCGGATCGTTGGCGAGCTTGCCAAAGCGCTTGTAGACGCAGCAACGCACGCGCCGCTGCTGCCCGCGCCAGGGCTGGCCGGTGACCTGGGTATCGACGAACAACCCCTGCGGGCGCGACACCTGCTCCAGGTGGCTCGCGACTTCAGCGAGGACGGACTGCGTATAGGCCGACCCCAGGATCGCCTTGGCGCGCTCGGGGTAGCGCTTGTGGATCTCAGCGATGTAGTCGCGCAACTCGTCGGTCAGAGCGGCGATGTTGCTGTCGTCGTTGAGAAAGAACTGCACCACCCAGGGCGAGGCGTCCGATTCGGGCAATGCTTGCAGGGCTTCCTGCACCTTGGCTGCGCGGTCGGTCAGGTACTCCATGCTGCGCGCTTCGGTGGGGACCGGCTGCAGCTCGAACATGACCCCGAGCGTTGCCCCGTCGCGCAGGACGAACAACTTCTCGTCTGCGTCGTAGGCCACATAGGGCAACAGGTCGGTGAACGAGGGCGGGCGTGCGGTCAGGCGGCGGCGCTCACGCGCGGTCAGGCCCTTGTGCGCAGGCTGGCGCTTGCCGGGTGCGCGCGGCGGCTCGCCGCCGGCGCTGCCATTGCGCCCGCTGTCTGCGGTGCCGCCGGCTGCCCCGGCCGCGTTGTCCTGGCGTTCAGCGCGCGAGCTGCCAAACAAGCCCAGGCCCAGGCGTTGTATCAGTTCCATTGCCATCCTCGTCTTTTGTGTCAGCGCGCGCCGAGCGCACGGTCCAGGATCAGGTTTTCCTGCACCTCACCGGGCTGCGCGTAAAACACCTGGTCGTACATGGGAAACACGGTGACGTAGCCCTGCACCGGGTACTTGCCCTTGGCCAGGTGCGGATAGACCACCATCACCAGGTCGGGGTTGGGCACGCGCGCAAAGCGCTGCTCCATCGGCTCCAGCGCCGACCAGTAGCGCTCGGTGAGGCCATCGCCCTGGACAATCGGGCGCGCGGTGGAAGAACGGTTCAGCCGCCGCCTGGGTGTCTCGCGGCTTGCACCGCCCGCGCTTGCGGCCTGGCCGCGATAAACGTCGACCACCGTGGGCGAGCCCGCGGTGATCTTGTTGATCGGCGATTCGCGGTGGCCGGTGACCGAGCAGCCGGCCAGGGCCAGCACGGCAAGGGCCGTGGCAAGCAGCTGCCAACCACGACGCGAACGGGGTTCAATCGAGTCCATAGTGGTGTCCTCCTGCAATCTGTGCCGCGTCCTGCATCCGGTGCACCAGGCGCCGGGCGCCCGCGGCCTTGTCTATCCTGAGTTCGTCGGTGATGTGCACCACCATCTGCTTGCCGGCCGGGATGATGACGGCATCGAAGCTGTTGTTGAGCCGTTGCATCAGCCATTGCGTCACTTCGCTCGTCCCGCCCGCTACGGCCTGGCCAAGCGCGTAATGGCCCACGCTGCCCGTCACGGTGCTGGACGAACCGGAGGCATCGCTGTAGGTGGTGCGCTGCGCGTCCGAATACGCCTGGCCTGCCACGGAGAGCGCACCCAGCCCCACGATGTCGGTCAGGTAGCGCGGTGCATTGGTCACGAACTCGCCCGGCAGGCAGGGATTGCCATGGAGGTCGCTGATGTAGCCGATGTAGTCGCCCTCGTTCACGCCACCTTGGGTGTTCAGGCTGCCCCGGTTGCCGCGCTTTTTCGAGATGGTGCGGATGGTGCCGTCGTTGAAGACGAAGGTGGCCGAGCGCACGCGTCCTTCGGTGCACGACAGCGCCATGTCGCCAATGGCGATGCCCGAGATGATCATGCCGGCGATGTCGGGCGGCAGCTCGAAGCGGTTGGCCGCGAGGTTGTCGCGGCCAATGACGGCCTTGAACTGGAGCGGATCGGTGACGCGCCCGTCTATGGGCACGCGGCCGATCAGCGCGGTCATGCCCGTGGCGCCGGCCAGCGTGGCGTTCTCGGGGATGGTGAAAAAGGGCTTGTCCTGCACCTTGCGCTGGGCGGCTGCTGCAGCCTGGCTCGCCGGCCCGCCAGCAGCGTCGGGCGCGTAGGCGCCTGTTGGCGCGTAGGCGCGCACGTAGCGGCCAGCCTGGGCGTTGCCGCTCCCCTTGGGTTCGGCAAAGACGTAACCCATGGGCGCCATCGTGCTGTAGCTCACGCTGCCGGGCGCGCTGGCGCCAAACAACCCGTCCGCGCCCGGCTCGCCCGGGGCAATGGCATCGGCGGTCTTTTGCCGGGCGACCCGGACCGTATCGGGGCTGGTGACCACGTCGATGCTGCGCGCGGCCTGGTCGATGGCGCGCTCGATGGCCGATTGCGGCGCCGGCTCGTCGGCCTGCGCTGTTTCAGTGACCGTCTCGCCATCGCTGTCTTTGGCGTCATCGGCGGATCCGACCGCGGACACGCGCTCGCCCAGCTTGGCGTTCTGCTCCTGCAAGCGCTTGTTCTGCTCCAGCACCTTGGCGACTTCGGCGCGCAGCTCCTCGTTGCTGGTGACGACGGTACGCAGGGTTTCTTCGGGCGTGTCGCTGTCGGCGCCAGAGGTGTCCGGCAACGCCGGCACCGCGTGCATGGGTGCGTCAGCCCGGACCGGCTGGCTGCCGGCAAACTGCTTGTAGAGCACCACGCCGACGATCAGCAGGGCAATGATGGCCAGGATAGGAATGAGCTTGTTGCTGCGTCCCATGGTGTCTTCCGATGCTTATCTCAGGCACGCGTAAAACGCGCGCGCGCAAACCAGGTACAGGGCGGTGGTGTCGGTGTCGCTGCCGGCAGCGCCAAGACGCCCGTGTTGCGCCGTGACCGCCAGCCACTGCCCGCGCAGGTCATCGGTGGGGATTTCAAGCGGCCGCTGGTCCTTGTTGGTCACGCGCACGGCGGTCACGTAGAGCTGCCCGCCTTGCCACTGGCCCACGGGAACGGCCTCGACGTTGACGCCGCGTATGAGCGTGGGCACGGGATCGGTGCGCACCCCCACCTGCGAGACGCCTGGATGCGCCCAGGCCAGGCGACGCGGTGCGTAGAGCTGGCGCGCGGCGTGGCGCGTGAGATCAACCATGTCGGGTGCCTGCAACGTGGGCTTGTCCTCGTCTTCCTCGTCACCAGCAGCGCTGGCGGTCCGGCTGCTCGATGTGGACGCAGGCGCCGGGCCATACTCGATGGTGTAAACCTCGAGCTCACGGGTCGCATCCACCGTGTCCTTGCCGGCCACCAGATCCATGGGAATCTGCTGGCCGCTGTCGATCAGCTCTGCCACGATGCGGATGGGCGTGAACGGCACCAGTGCGGTGGCGTAAATGGTGCGGTCGATGACCTCGATGCGGGCCACCTGGGCCATGTCGCTCGGGACGTGCAGAGCCGCAGGCGCGGGCAGGGTGATCAGGCGCTCGCTGCCCACCGGCAGCGGCACGCGCACCGGCTGGCGGTCAAATATCGCGCGCTCGGTGCCGCGCGCTGCGGACGACGGCGGGCGGCGCGTGTGGCGCTCGCCACCCTGGGCGGCGCGTGCCGCGCGTACCGCCGTGCCGGCTTGCCCGTGCGCGGTGGCCATGGGCGCAGCGCCGCCATCAGCACTGGCATCTCCGGCAGCCGGGTTGAAGCGCTCGCCCAGATCCACAGCTGGCGGCGTGGCCGGGCCATCGGCCTGCACCATATCCTCGGGCACATGGTCCAGCGTCACGACTTCCTGCGCCCAGGCAGGCGCGGCCAGCAGAAGCGCGGCCAGGGCCAGCGCGGGCGTCTTGCGGCAGGAATGGGGACTTGATTGCATGGCGTTTCTCGTTTACTCGGCTGCCGGATCGTCCGCAGGAACGCGTGGCGCCTGCGGCTGCTCCTCGGGCGTGGCATCGGGTGCGATCACTTCGTCGCTCACCTGCGGCAGCGCGACGGGCGTGATGCTGGTGGGCAGGTCGGCCTGTGCCTGGCCGCTGGCGATGCCCTGCACGGCGCTGGTATCCAGGCGGGCCGGGCGGCGCGTGCCATAGCAGTCAATCGCCAGGCGCCAGGGGTTGCGCTCGCGGTCCACGTCATAGCGCACGACGCGGATGGGGTAGCGGATGTAGGTTTCCTTGACCTGCGCACCCCGGAACGTCTCGGTGAGCTGCATGTCCAGCAGGACGGTCCAGGCCGAATCACCGTCGCGGATGACACGGTTGGAGGCAAAGCCCAGGCCGGGAACTTCGCTCACGCGGCGTGTGCGCTGCTTGAGCTCGTTGGCGCGTGCGCGCTGCTCCATGTCGGCCTGCAACTGCGCGCGGCAGCCTGGCGTGATGTAGCTCTGCATGCGGAAAATCTGCTGGCCGTAGTCCTTGGCGCCGTCGCTCTGCCAGCGGTTGACCTGCTGCCAGATGTAGTAGGCAAAGCCGTAGACGTTGGGCGCGGGCACGTCGGCCAGGCCCGCTTCGATGTGCAGGGTGTCGCCGGCGCGAATGTCAGGGGCCAGGTGCAGGTCAATGCTCTTGGGCAGGGCCCAGGCGAAATACATGCCCAGCGCGCCCAGCGCGGCCACGAGCAGGATGCCGTAGCCGAGCTTGCGGTTCTGGCTGCGCGCCGCTGCCAGGGCATCGAGTTGTCCTTTTGTGCTCATGGCTCGGTGAATTCCTCTTTGGGGGGGTCAAGACGGCTTGCGAGCGAGAAGTCCAGCGTGCGCCCGAGCGCCCACCAGCCGGCGTGACGGATGAACTTTGGACGGGCCAGGCCGTGCTCCACCCGCCACAGGTGGATGGCCTGGTTGTAGAAGCCGTCGGGCCGGTCGCGCTTGATGCGCGCCAGGTACTTGGAGCCGTACCAGAGGGTGGCCATCGTTCCAAACAGCGGCAGGATCAGCATCACCTGCCAGATGTCGGTGAGCGCAAAGACGAAGCCACCGATCAGGAGAAAGACAACCAGTGCGGTCGGCGCGATGACAGCGGCCTCGCCCTTGTTCATGCCGTTCAGGATGGGCGGCTCGATGTTGACGCGATCCGTGACGGGGGCGCGTGCATGGGCCGCTCTGAGCCGTTCGGCCGAGGTCGTGTCGTAGCTGGACGGCATGGCTGTCTTTCCGCTCAGGCACCACTCACGCCAGCGTGCTCAGGGCGTAGGTCGCAAAGATCACCAGGAACAGCCCGAAGACCGCGGCCATGATGAAATAGATGACCAGCTCGGCCAGTTCGATGCGACCGTTGGAATAGTTGATCCACCGGTTCCACGAACCCATGAGCACGTAGATGAATCCACCAGCGACCAGAACGAGTGCCGCGATGGTGAAGCCAACCTTGAAGTAACCGCCCATGG
>Ga0265293_10013642_pt1 | contig 10499 bp, 7 predicted proteins | sample Munlanlewell138R_FD_192505 | JGI IMG/M metagenome (GOLD analysis project Ga0265293, IMG submission 192505) | Leachate microbial communities from a municipal landfill in Southern Ontario, Canada - Leachate well 138R | ecosystem: Engineered > Solid waste > Landfill > Unclassified | place: Canada... | reverse complement strand
ATCGGCCAGGGTGGAGCACGGTCGAGCTGGCCTGAGCAGGCTCCGCCTCGAGGCTCAAAAGCTCGAGCGCTCACCGATCCAGTGCACCGGAAGGGCGGAAATCTTCTACCGCCCGCGCTCCTAGGGTGTTGTAGGAAATTGGCCAATCCACGCCACGGCCGAACCGGGAGTGGAGCAGGAAGTCCGACGGCACGAACCTGGGGCAGGAACCCAGCCAATGCCATGTCGTGCCTCCCAACACCTTCAGGTAGGTACTTTTGAAAAGCTCGGGGCCGCTCTGGCGATACCACTGCGTCAGGCGATCGCTGACGGGATGCATGGCTTCGGGAACTGGCGGATAGGCGGATTCGGGCACCTTCGCCAAGGCTTGCTGGAACGTCTTGACCGCCGTGACGCGATCCACCGTATCGCCGGCCTCGAGAATCAAGACCTTGATACCGGCGCTGGCCAGCCGGGATGCCATCAGCGCTCCCGCAATGCCCGATCCAATCACGGCGACGTCGGCGGAAATAGGGGTAGACATAGGATCGGCCTTCAAAGCGCGGGGGGGTCTCCCCAATAACCCGTGAGCCCACCGCAAGTACTGGATGGGTGCAAAAACGGCGCGCTCTTCCAGAGCAGCGCCGAGGTGTACAGCCCCACGACCGGGCCGTGTACGGTTTGAACCACTCCCGAATACCAGGCGGCGACGACTTCATTGCCGAGTGGCGACTCGACCGCGCCCGGCTCGGCCTGAGTAGCCAGGCGAGCCAGCTCGGGCAACAGGCCGCGATCCTCGAACGCCGCATACAACACCCGCGCCGCCCGCGGATCCAGCATGGCGGCGGGAAAGCCGGTGAGGCTGGCCGATAGCGCGACGAACGCCTCCAGCGAGAAGCCGGCTTGGGCAAAAAGGCGGACGGGCAGGCCGGCCGAGACGGCTGCCAGCCCGGAAAGCAACACCATACGTCGGTCGACCATGGTTCGGGCCTCTGTGATACCCAGCCGATATCTGTCACCAGCTGGAGAACCGGCATGCTACGCGCAGCCGGCATCATGGGCAAGCACAGCCAGGCGCGCTCAACGAATCGTCATCAGGCTGGCATTGCCGCCGGCCGCGGCGGTATTGATGCTGATCGCCCGCTCGACGACCAGGGCCTCCAGCGGCATTGCGCCCGACGCGGTAGGCGCCGGCCACAAGCGAATGATGGGCCCTGGTCTTTCCGCCAGCCGGCGCAGCAGCGCCAGCCTGGCCTCCCGCGAGCCCTGATGCAGGACGACGTCAAAGCCTTCGGCGCTCTTCATCCCGCCGGGCAGCAGCGATACCCGGTGCCGCACCATCGCCGGCAACCCGCCCAGCAGTTCGGCGTTGGCGGGGTTCGCCTGCCAAAGCACACGACAGCCCACGGCAAGGGCGGCGGCCGATTGGCGGAACAGTGCGGAGCGGGATTCGGCCAGACAAAGTGCCGACCGCCTGGGCCACAGCATATAGACATTGCGCTCGCCCGTCGGGCCGGCCAACAGGCGCGCCCGCCACGCCGCCGTCGCCACCCCGAACTGGCGGCAAGCCGCCGCCTCGCCGGCTTCGAGACGGGTGGCGAGCCAGGCCATGAACGCCTCGAACACCGGCCCCGGACCGGACGGCGCTTCCGGCGGCATGGGCCATGACGCCGACGCCGGATCCATCCCGTCCTCGACGTCCCACGAACCCGGCAGGCCGTCGCGCAAGGCACGGCCAGGCGCATCCGGCCCGGAAGAAACCCACAAGGCGGGGAGATACAGCGGACCGCCCGCCTTGGGCCCCGTACCCGACAGTCCCTCGCCACCAAAGGGCTGCACGCCGACCACGGCGCCTACCATATTGCGATTCACGTACTGGTTGCCGATGTGCGCGCGCTGCGTTACCCGGCCTAGCGTCTCGTCGACGCGGGTCTGCAGACCCAGCGTGAGACCATGGCCCATGGCGTTGATCCCGTCGACCAGCGCCCCGAGCTCCTGCCGGCGATAACGCAGCACATGCAGCACGGGCCCGAACACCTCGCGTTCCAGATCCGACAAACGCTGTAGCTCGATCCAGGTCGGCGCGACGTACACGCCATGCGACACGGCCTCCGGGCCCAGGCGGCCTAGCCGCTGCACTGAGAATCCCCGTGCCCGCATGCCGGAGATATGGCGTTCGAGCCGATCGCGCGCGTCTTCATCGATCACCGGCCCCACATCGGTGGCCAAACGCCATGGGTTGCCGACGGTCAGTTCAGCCATGGCGCCCGACAGCATCGTCAGCAAGCGATCCGCGATGTCTTCCTGCACACATAAGATCCGCAAAGCCGAACAACGCTGCCCCGCACTATCGAAAGCCGACGCCAGCACGTCGGCAACTATTTGTTCCAATAGTGCGGAGGAGTCGACGATCATGGCATTCACACCACCCGTCTCCGCCACCAGGCGCACTGGCGATCCGTCCCGGCCCAGACGCCCGGCCAGCACACTTTGGATCCCGCGGGCCACGTCGATCGACCCCGTGAACAGCACCGCCTGGACTCGCACATCCGCCACCAGTGCCGCCCCCACCGTCTCACCCTCACCGGGCAGCAGTTGCAGCGCGGCGGCGGGAATGCCGCCAGCATGCAACACACGCACCGCTTCCGTGGCGATCAGGGGAGCCTGCTCGGCGGGCTTGGCCAGCACCGGATTACCGGCGGCCAGCGCGGCCGCGACCTGGCCGACAAAAATGGCCAGCGGAAAATTCCAGGGGCTGATGCACAGTACCGGCCCGAGCGGCCCATGCACGCCAGGACCCGCCGAATCCCCAACGAGCATACGTGACGCCTGGGCCGCATAGAAGCGCAGAAAGTCGATGGCTTCGCGTACCTCGGCAATGCCATTGGCCCAGGTCTTGCCCGCTTCACGAACCAGCAGGCTCGCCAACTCCGGCATACGTCGCTGCAAGTCGTCGGCCGCGCGCATCAATGCCGCCACCCGCTCGGTTGGGGGTGTGGCGGCCCAGGTTGGCGCAAATGCCGTCGCCACCTCCAGAGCGTCTGCTATATCTTGCGCGCCGGCATGGCGGACGTAGCCGACGACATCCCGGCGGTCGGCCGGATTGCGCACCGGCCGCCAAGCCGTCGTCCCCGATAACGGGGCATCGGCCCCCGCCGGTTCCTCGGTGACGAGCCGCGCCACCAGAGGCTGCGCCGTCCGGTGGCCTTGCGGCTTGAGTTGCCCAAGACGGGCCAGATCCCGCTCGTTCGACAGATCCAGCCCTTGCGAGTTGGCGCGCGCGGCCCCATAGAGCGCCAGGGGATGCACGATCTCCGGATGGGGGTTGCCAAGAGCCAGGCCCTCGGCCGCCTGGCGCTCCAAGGTGGCCACCGGATCCTCCACCAGGACCTCGAGGGCCATCCCCCGATCGGATATCTGGTGCACGAAGGACGTATTGGCGCCGTTCTCGAGCAAGCGTCGCACCAGGTAGGCCAGCAGCGTCTCGTGCGTGCCGACCGGCGCGTAGATGCGGCACGGCCGGTCCAGCTTGCCGTCGCTCGACGCGCCCACCACATGCTCGTAGAGCGGTTCGCCCATGCCATGCAGGCACTGGAACTCGTACTGCCCCGGCCAGTATCGCTCGGGATCGGCCAGTGTATGGACCGCCGCCAAGGTATGCGCGTTATGGGTGGCGAACTGGGGATATACCTCGTTAGGCGCCGCCAGGAGGCGGCGCGCGCAGGCCAGGTAAGACACATCGGTATGCGCCTTGCGCGTATAAACGGCAAAATCCTCTTGCCCCTCGACCTGGGCGCGCTTGATTTCGGTATCCCAGTATGCGCCCTTGACCAGCCGGACCATCAGGCGATGGCCGCTGCGTCGCGCCAGATCGACCAGATAATCGATGACCTCCGGACAGCGCTTCTGGTAGGCCTGGACGACGAAACCTATCCCGCTCCAGCCCGCCAGCCGGGGCTCGAAGCAGAGCCTCTCCAGCAAATCGAGCGATAGCTCCAGCCGGTCCGCTTCCTCGGCGTCGAGATTGATCCCCACATCGAAATGTCGGGCTAAACTTGCAAGCTCGGACAGAATGGGGTACAGCTCCCCCATCACCCGTCCGAGCTGCGCGCGGCCATAGCGGGGGTGCAGCGCCGAGAGCTTGATCGAAATGCCTGGCCTTTGGTAGACGCTGCCGCCGTCCGCGGCCCTACCGATGGCATGAATGGCCTGCTCGTAGGCCTGCCGGTAGCGTTCGGCATCCGCCGCCGTCATGGCGGCTTCGCCCAGCATATCGTACGAGTAGCGAAACCCCTGGGCCTCGCGCGATGCGCCCTGCCGGATTGCGGACGCGATGTTCTCGCCAGCCACGAATTGCTCGCCCAGCAAGCGCATCGCCATGTCCACCCCTTTGCGGATCAGGGGCTCGCCACCTCTGGCAATGAGCTGGGCGAGCTGCGCCGACAGGGTCTCTTCGCTGTGCATGGCCGCCAGCCTGCCGGTCAGGACCAGACCCCAGGTGGCGGCGTTGACGAACGGCGACGAACTGCGGCCCACGTGCTCGCGCCAGTTACCCTTGGCAACCTTGTCGCGGATGAGCGCGTCGCGCGTGTCGGCGTCCGGGATACGCAACAAGGCTTCAGCCAGACACATCAGGGCCACGCCCTCTTGGGACGACAGCGAATATTCACGCAACAGCTCCTGCACGAGCCCGATGCGGCCGCCGCCCTGGCTCCGCCGCAGCTCCGATGCCAGCCGCCGCGCGAGGGCACCCGCCTGCTCGGCTTGGTCGCCGCACAAGCGAGCCGAATCGATCAATCGTGCCACGGCGAAGGGCTCGTTCAAACGATAGGAGGCGGTGATCCGCTGGCGCAGGACGCTGGCCGCCGGTCGATCTTCCTCGAGACGAGGCGATAACGCCGCGGGCGAAGCAGGAATAGTAGACATGGCCGTGACTCGCGAGCGGCAGAGGACAAGCGCGGGTTCCGACGGCCCGCCGCTTGGGCCGATGCGAAGCAAATTCAAGCATATCAAGGATCGCCCCGCGTCAAGGCAACTTCATGCATGACGGCTATGATTCCATTATCCCTGTGGGACGCGGACGTCCTCCCAAGCGGTTATCGGGCACGTATCACATGAGCCTTCCAGACCCCACCGACTCCCACGCGGAGCCATCTCGCGGACGCCTGACGCTCCGCCGCCGCCGCGAAGCACAACATGGCCTGGCACGCTGGATGCCCGGCTTGCATACCTTGCTGCGCTATGAGGGATCGTGGTTGCGCCATGATGTCGTGGCCGGGCTGGTGCTCTCCGTCATGCTGGTGCCCACCGGGATCGCCTACGCGGTGGCCGCCGGCTTGCCGGGGCTTAACGGCCTCTACGCCACACTCGCCGGCTTGCTTGCATACGCCATGTTCGGGCCCAGCCGCCGGCTGGTGTATGGTCCCGACTCGGCGCTGGCGGCGCTGATCCTGGCGGTAGTACTGCCTCTCTCGGCGGGCGACCCCGCCCGCGCGGTGGCACTGGCCGGCGCCATGGCGCTGGTGTCGGGGGTAGTCTGCCTGGTGGGCGGCCTGGCCAGGCTCGGCTTTATCGTTCAACTGCTTTCCACGCCCATACGCCATGGCTACATGAACGGCATCGCCTTCACCGTGCTGGTCAGCCAATTGCCCGCGCTGTTCGGCTTCGGCGTCGAAGGCGGCCAAGTGCTGCAAAAACTCCGGGGCTTCGTCCTGGGTCCGTTCGACGGCCAAGCCGACGTTACCGCCGTGGCCCTGGGCCTGGCCACGCTGTTGATCGTCGTCGTGCTGCGCAACAGCCGAACGATTCCCGGGGTACTGGTGGCCATCGTTCTCGCCACTCTCGTCACCGCGCAACTGGGGCTGGAAGCCAAGGGCGTCGAAATCCTGGGCCGCCTGCCCCAGGGCCTGCCTTCGCCGGCCTTGCCCTGGATCACCCTGGCGGATCTGGCCACGGTGCTGATGGGCGGCGTATCGGTGGCGCTGCTGGCCTTCGCCGAGACCAGCGTGCTGTCGCGGAGCTATGCCCATAAGCATCGGGAAGAAGTCGACCCCAACCAGGAAATGATCGCCCTGGGGATGGTCAACATCGCGTCCGGATTGTTCCAGGGCTTTCCGCTCAGCAGCAGCGCGTCGAGAACCCCCGTGGCCGAAGCGGCCGGCTCGCGCAGCCAGCTCACCGGCATCGTCGGGGCAATCGCCGTGGCGGTCCTGTTGCTTGCCGGGCCGGATTTGCTGCAACACCTGCCCATGGCCGCGCTCGCCGCCATCATCATCGCCGCCGCCAGCCGGCTGTTCGAGTTCGCCGAGTTGCGCCGCATCTACCGCATGCAGCGCTGGGAATTCTGGCTATCGGTGGGCTGCTCGGCCGGCGTGATCGTGCTCGGCGCCATCCCGGGCATCGGCCTCGCCGTCGTCCTGGCGATCATCGAGTTCCTGTGGGACGGCTGGAAACCCCACTCGGCCATCCTCGGCCGCGTCGACGGACTCAAAGGCTACCATGATCTCAAACGCTACCCCCACGCCCGGCAGATTCCGGGGCTCGTGCTCTTCCGCTGGGACGCCCCGCTGTTCTTCGCCAATGCCGAACCATTCAGCCTGCAAGTGCGCGACGCCATCGCCGCGGCGCCCGAGCCCGTGCGCTGGCTGGTGATCACGGCCGAACCGGTCACCAGCGTCGACGTCACCGCCGCCGACATGCTGACGGAACTCCACGCCGAGCTGCGCGAGGCCGGAATCGAACTGCACTTCGCCGAAATGAAAGACCCGGTGAAAGATAAGTTGCGGCAGTTCGGCATCTTCGAGCACTTTGGCACCGATGGATTCTTTCCCACCATCGGCGAAGCGGTGAACGGCTATCTGGAAAGCCATGATGTGGGGTGGCTGGATTGGGAGGAGCAGGAGCAAATACCCCTTCCCGGCAAACACACCGCCTCTTGACCTGAGGCTCGGACTAAACTCGCTGCCATGCTCAGAACCGTCACTGAATTGCCCCGGGTTTTGCGGAGGCTCCCATCTTTGAGAAAATGGAGCCCCTATGAGCAAGCAAAGCAAGTTTTCCCCTGAAGTGCGCGAACGCGCCATACGCCTGGTGCAGGAGCATCGTGGCGAGTATCCGTCGCTGTGGGCGGCCGTCGAGTCCATTGCGCCGAAGATCGGTTGCGTACCGGCCACGCTGCTGGACTGGGTCAAGCGCAGCGAGATCGACAGCGGCATGCGTGATGGCATGACCACCAGCGAACGCGAGCGCATGAAGGCCCTGGAACGCGAAGTCAAGGAACTGCGCCGGGCCAACGAGATTCTGAAGTCGGCCAGTGCTTTTTTCGCCCAGGCGGCGCTCGACCGCGAACTGAAGAAGTAAATGTCTATATCGACCGGCACCGGGACGTCTACGGGGTCGAGCCGATCTGCAAGGTGTTGCAGGTTGCCCCATCGGCGTATCGGCGTCATGCCGCCCGCCAACGACGTCCAGAACTGCGCAGTGCGCGTAGCCAGTGCGACGAGGGTTTGATGGCAGAGATTCGGCGTGTCTGGCAAGCCAACATGCAGGTCTACGGCGTACGCAAGGTCTGGCATCAACTGCAGCGTGAAGGCATTGCCGTGGCCCGCTGCACGGTCGAACGTCTGATGCGTCGCCTGGGATTGCAGGGGGTGCGTCGGGGCAAGCGGGTGCGCACCACGATTGCCGACGGTTCGCAGACCTGCCCGCTGGATCGCGTCAATCGCCACTTCCACGCTGACAGGCCCAATCAGTTATGGGTGTCGGACTTCACCTGCGTGTCGACCTGGCAAGGCTGGCTGTATGTGGCCTTCGTCATCGACGTATTTGCCCGCCGCATCGTCGGCTGGCGCGTGAGCAACACCATGAGTACAGACTTCGTGTTGGATGCCCTGGAACAGGCCCTGTATGACCGGCGTCCCACCGACATCCTGACTCACCATTCCGATCGAGGATCGCAAGACGTGTCCATCCGCTATACCGAACGCCTGGCCGAGGCCGGCATCGAACCTTCTGTCGGCAGCCGGGGCGACAGTGACGACAATGCCCTGGCTGAAACCATTAACGGGCTGTACAAGGCCGAACTGATTCATCGCCGAGCGCCCTGGAAAACCAGGGCTGCTGTGGAGTTGGCAACGTTGGAATGGGTCGCCTGGTACAACCATCAGCGCCTGCTCGGGTCCATCGGCTATATTCCTCCTGCACAGGCTGAAGAACTCTATCACCGTACCCACCCGGACCCGGTGCCGATTAACGCTGTACTTTAACCAAACGGCCTCCTCGATTCCCGGTGTGATTCAACATGCCGCGTTTGCCAGCAAGAAGTTTCAATCCACGCACCCGTAAAGGTGCGACGCCGCGCGCTCCGCCTCGCTGTAGTAGTTCGTGAAGTTTCAATCCACGCACCCGTAAAGGTGCGACGACAAAATCGGTCGCCGACACAGTGTCCTTAGCTCGTTTCAATCCACGCACCCGTAAAGGTGCGACGAGCGACAGTTTGATGCTGGCTGGGCTCTGCCGTTGTTTCAATCCACGCACCCGTAAAGGTGCGACTGTGGGAAAGCTGCCGGTCGATGGCTTTCTCTCGTTTCAATCCACGCACCCGTAAAGGTGCGACTTGCGGAACCCCAGCAGGCCCTCGACGCCCATCTGGTTTCAATCCACGCACCCGTAAAGGTGCGACCGGGGTCTACCCGCATCCGTTGACCCTGTCATCCTGTTTCAATCCACGCACCCGTAAAGGTGCGACAGCGGATGCGGCCCGTCTGGCGGTACGGCACGCAGTTTCAATCCACGCACCCGTAAAGGTGCGACGGCTGGCGTCATCTTGTTGCTTGTCGGCCGAAAGTTTCAATCCACGCACCCGTAAAGGTGCGACGTGGTCAATGCGTTCTCGACGGCGATCCTGACCGGGTTTCAATCCACGCACCCGTAAAGGTGCGACCTTGGATACCGCCATGGGCAAGCTCGAGGAGAAGTTTCAATCCACGCACCCGTAAAGGTGCGACCAGGCCACCGGCCGCACCATCGTGCAGGGGATCGAGTTTCAATCCACGCACCCGTAAAGGTGCGACTCGAGAAGTATCGGTAGCCATGGCCACTCTTCAAGTTTCAATCCACGCACCCGTAAAGGTGCGACAACGCTTCGGCCTCGATTTCCTGGCACAGCCTCGCGTTTCAATCCACGCACCCGTAAAGGTGCGACCCGGTGGGATCAACGATGTGTGGGGTGGTGGCTCGTTTCAATCCACGCACCCGTAAAGGTGCGACACCCGGACCATCCCCATGATGAGGGCCTTTTTGTGTTTCAATCCACGCACCCGTAAAGGTGCGACTGCCTGGCTCGACCAGGGCTCGGCGCCGAAGACCGTTTCAATCCACGCACCCGTAAAGGTGCGACGGGAAGCGTCACGACCACGTCAAGCGCGACATCGAGTTTCAATCCACGCACCCGTAAAGGTGCGACCTGGTTCATCGTCGAGGACGGCAACAGGGCTGGTTTCAATCCACGCACCCGTAAAGGTGCGACGGACGCCTGGCTCGTCGGCAATCTGCGCGACGTTTCAATCCACGCACCCGTAAAGGTGCGACCAGGTCTGGGGCAATCTTGTCCCCGCCGTAAGAGTTTCAATCCACGCACCCGTAAAGGTGCGACGACGTCGATCCGGGGTGATGCATGCAGATACCCGTTTCAATCCACGCACCCGTAAAGGTGCGACCTCGCGTTTCCGGTCGAGATATTCAGCGATATCGCGTTTCAATCCACGCACCCGTAAAGGTGCGACCTCTTCCTCGGCCTCATATCGGGCCAGCTGCTCATCGTTTCAATCCACGCACCCGTAAAGGTGCAACCCTGCGCTGGACTGCCGGAGTTTGGTCAGGTTGCTGGTTTCAATCCACGCACCCGTAAAGGTGCGACCTAGTCTTTATAAACCCTTGTTTTCCCGAGGGAAAAGCTAATGGGTTTGCGAACCCCCACACGGCTATCCAAAATTCGCCAAGAAAACTCTGAGAACCTCAGAAAAGTCCTTTTTATTCAAATACTTAACAGGCTGGCGATAAACTCCAACTCTATGATTTAGATAGGGTTTTTGGTAAAATACCGGTCTTTCCTGTCTTCTACTTTTTCCGATCTCATGCGCGGCCAACCCGATCCCCAGACCTCGATGTTCAGCTACGTCAGCCTGGAGGATCGCGTGCCGCGGGATCATCCGGTGCGCCGGGTACGAGCGGTGGTCGACGGCATTCTGACGAACCTGAGCCCGCAGTTCGACGTCCGTTATTCGCACACGGGCCGCCCGTCGATCCCACCTGAGTATTTGCTGCGAGCGCTGTTGCTGCAGATCCTGTTCTCGGTGCGCAGCGAACGGCAATTGATCGAGCAACTGGACTACAATGGGTATTCCGGCTGATCGTGACCGACGATTCCGGCATCGTGACCGCGCAGTCCGGGGATCGTGACCGGTGATTCCGACGACCGTGACCGGGGAGCCGAGGAGGCGTCGGGCAGACGCACCTCGGAT
>Ga0265293_10013641_pt1 | contig 10500 bp, 9 predicted proteins | sample Munlanlewell138R_FD_192505 | JGI IMG/M metagenome (GOLD analysis project Ga0265293, IMG submission 192505) | Leachate microbial communities from a municipal landfill in Southern Ontario, Canada - Leachate well 138R | ecosystem: Engineered > Solid waste > Landfill > Unclassified | place: Canada... | reverse complement strand
TGTGGAAAAAAACTTTCATTTTTTGATTTTGCCAAAAATAAGAATCCCCCTAGAATCATTATTCCGCCAAAAATAATTTCCAGTGGAATAGTAGCTTTTTGATTGCCGGTGTTGTATCCGGCGGCCCTGTAGATTTTTTCAGCGGTCTTTGTGGGGCCGTCAGCTACTGATAAGTCCTTTTTTTCTTCATTCAATACATTGATACCATTTGCGATTAAATATCCTCCAACTAGGAAGAATATTTAATCGCAATGATTAATAACTTTTTCCTCATAATCATCACCATGGATATTATAAAACTAAAAATAATAAATGTCTGTACTGGATGGAAAAACTCCCAATGAAATACTAGCATTAGATAGAGTAGAATAATCAATTAATTATCCGCCAAATGTGTGTGCCTAAAACAATTTCCTTATTAACAATAATAATTAATTCTTTATATTATTTATGTAAACCATCAAAGCAATCGTCGCCTATCAAATTAAAATGAAGATAAATATACATATCATATAATCGTTTGCAAATATTTTTTCTTCCTCTTTAAGCTCAGAGCATTCATCGAGGGGATTTTTTATCTAATGTCTCTTTTATTATAATAATTGGATTTATAGAATTACTAAGAGCATTTATTTTATCTAAATAGCTATTAAAATTTTCTATGCATTGGTTAGGATTAGCGACACGTTTAATAATTTTATCTGATAATAAACATATTCCAGGGAAATTCCATATTGTTTCTACTGCGATTGTCTCTGCATGATAAACAATATGAAAAGGATTACACCATTTAAATATCATTTTTTTATATTCCTTCTTGTTCGCCTGAGTGCATGCATTATCTTTGCCCCAGAAAAATACAAAAAGATAAATTTTACGAAAAAAAGAGACTTAAAATTATGACCACTTGCTTAATGTATTATTGCTAAAAAAAAGAGCCTCATCATCTCTTAATCTTTTAATTTTTACTTTATGCTTTTTTCTAAAAGTTTTAATTGCTTTCTCGTATAAAACATTTTCTTCATAATGAGGAAAAACTACAAAATCCACAATGTTAAAACCGTCAAAATTATCTAATTTTACATAATTTTCATCAGCAATTTTAGCGATTTCAACATTTGGACCCAAGATTACACTACCAGCGCTAACTCCAACATAGAAACCCTTAAACTTTAAAAATTCTTCTAAAAAATTAGATCCTTTTAATGCTTTTAATAATCTAAAAGTATTTCCTCCATTAATCCACAATAGATCGATCCCCTTTAGTGATAACTGTTCTTTTTCTACATCTACAAAAGAAATATTCTTAAATCCTAAAGATTTTAATTGCTTAAAGACTAATATATTATATTTATTCTTTTCTTTTTCTTGTGATGCTGATGTTATTATAATAGCATTAATCTTTTTATGTTGTTTAGATATCGTATTGTTAAATTTTTCCTTAATATTATCATTTAAAAAACCAGCCGATGTAAGCAACACTTGACTATGACATTCAATTTTATTATTATTAATACTAACCATTAATTGTTATTTTATATTAAAAATGATATCTTTTCAAGAATTAAAAAAATCTCCAAATAAAAAAATTGGAAAAAAAGCACTTCATTTAAAAGTCCTGCAAAAAAACGGGGTTCATATTCCCAAAAGCTTTGTAATTACTACAGATTTTCAAGAAAAATACTATAACAAGCAATCCTTTAATCAGGCACTAAATAGGATTGTTTTTTTAATTAAAAAAGAATTTAAAAATAAAAGTGTAGTAATAAGAAGTTCTGCTACTTGTGAAGACTCTCAATTTTTTAGTTTTGCAGGACAATATAGTTCTTTTTTGAATTTAAAAGAAGATAAAGATATCAAAGAAGCGATCTTAATGTGTTATTCGTCTTTTAAAAGTAAAAATGCAAAAATTTATTCTAAATTAAATAACATCAATCTAGAAAATGAAAAAATAGCGATACTTGTCCAAGAATTCATCCCCGTTGAAAAAGCGGGTGTTCTTTTTACTGCAAATCCCGTTGATGGCAAAGATGAATTTATAATAGAATTCAATAATGGTTTAGGGGATAAAATTGTATCTGGTGAAAAAAAACCGACAACGTTAATTATTAGAAAAACCCAACAAGCTAAAGAGCTTTGGGTTAAAAAATTATGCAAGCAAGCAATATCCATTAAGAAAATTTTTAATACCAATCAAGATATAGAATGGGGCATCATTAATAATGAGATATGCATATTCCAATCAAGGAATATTACAACAATAAAAGATAAAAATTATTTTTTAGAAGTGTTAACGGGAATAACTGGATATAAGGGTATCGTGTCTGGAGAACTCATTGTCGTAAACAATGAAAAAGATTTACGAAAAATAAAACAAAATAACATAGTTTTTCTTAAAAAAACAAAAAATACTTTCTCATATTTAAATTTATTAAAAAAATCAAAAGGAATTATTATGACAGGAGGAATGCTGTCCCATGTTTCAATTATCTTAAGAGAATTACAAATCCCATTTATATTAATAGATAAAAATATAAAAATAAAAAATAAGAACAAGATCACTTTATGTTTAGTTAATAAAAATGGTCTAATTTGCAAAAAAATATGACTAATAAAAAAAGAAAAATAGTTTTTATAACAGATTGTTGCGATATAGCATTTAATGAATTATGTGGGACTATTTCAAATTACATAAAAAATGAAGACGAAATCCATATTGAACCGGTTGCTTCAGTTGAACCATTTTCTATAATAAATGGAGCATTTTCTTTGCGATTGCTAGCTGAAATATATCCAGAAAATACGATTTTCTCTATAATACTAAATCCATGCAAGATAAGGCCCGAAAGAATAATGGGAACAACTATTAAAAAGAATTTAACCTTTGTAGGTGCAAACACAGGTGTTTTTGATTGGTTCTTAAATGATTTTGGGATCAATGAACTTTATGAGATAAAAGATGAAGGATTTTTCCCATTCGGAGGGAAATATGTACACGCACCAACCGTAGCTAAAATAGCTAATAAAGAAAGCTTTTCCAAATTGGGAACACCTTTTGATAAAAATAAATTAAGAAAATTGCCTTTGGAGGATGGAATTGTTGTTCATATTGATAATTTTGGATTGATAAAATTTATAGGAAAAATGGAAAATACCGATGAAGGGGCTTTATTTGATGTCTACTTAAACGAAAAGAAAATAGGTGAATTTATTTATTACAAAAGAATGATGGCGCAAGATACTGGAAAATGGATTATTTATCCTAGCAGTTCTTTAAATTTAATAGAAATTGGAAAGGTGAGATCAAACGGAGCAAAAGAAATTAATGCAAAAATTGGAGATAAAATTACATTTAAAAAACTCACATATAAAAATCTGTGAGTTTAGGTGATCGGGAGAAATAATATCGTTATTCTCTTGTCATTTAAAATTCTTTTAAATATCTCGAAATTACGCTTACTATTTATTCCCGCTAAATAAATTCCTGGAAATAAGTAAATCTCATAAAGATTCCAACAGAAGTGTAATATATCTATTAAATCTACTTCTGGCAATACCCTTTTGTGAAAAGGCATAATTTGCAACATATCTTCTATGGAAATATTTCTTAAATAATTCTTTCCAAAATTATATGGAATTCCCATGGAAATAATCGTTTGCGAGCATTTTAATATGCTGCACTGAGCATTATTGCGGACTATAAATTCATCATATTCACTTGTTATCTCCTTGTCCAAAATTTTATTATTTGGAAAAAACAAGGTAGAGTCTTCAAGCCAAAAAAAATTATTCACATCTTCTTTGTTTTGTCTTAATGTCCGCATTACCTTGAAATATTCATTATGATAAATTTCTGGTTTCTTATAAATAGAAGAAAAATAAACATTGTTAAAAATTTTTTTTCTTCTACCAAGGCATTCTATTATTGCCCCTTCTTGAAATAAGTTGTCTATTTCATGAGAAAGGTCGATACAGCAAGAAGGTAGAACTCTTTCATCTTTTGAAGATTCTTCAGATTTTAATGGTAAAGAATCTAAAATTTCAAAAATTGAAAGGTTTTCTTCTTTTTTGATTCTTAGATTCTGTTCATTTTTTAATCTTTCAAAATCAACTAAAAACATTTTTCACCTCTGTTAAGAGTGGTAAGAAATTCCCATTGCCTCCCTTACTTCTTCTAGCGTTTTTGACGCTTCTGCTCTCGCCTTTTCATTTCCTTTTCTGAGGATGTTCCACACTCTTTCTTGATCGGAATGATAGAAATCTCTTCGTTCCCTGATCTCCCTTAACTCATCATTAATAATATTGGAAAGTCTCTTCTTACAATCTCTGCAGGATATGCCAGCAGACATGCAAAGGTTTTCAATATTATGAATTTCGTCTATGTCCTTTTCAAAGAAGCATAGATAAGAAAATGCTAAACATTTTTGAGGATTTCCTGGATCTTTTAGTCTTACTCTTCCTTCATCAGTTAGCATATTCAAAATCTTTTTCTCGGTTTCATCTTCTGTTTGAGCAAAGGAAATTGTATTTCCTAAACTCTTACTCATTTTTCTTCCGTCGATACCTTTTAGTATGGGACATTCCCCTATTAATTCTTCTGGATCCTTAAATATTGGTCCAAAATGATTATTAAATATTCTTACGATTTCTCTTGTTTGGAATATGTGAGGCAATTGATCTTGCCCACAGGGAACGACGTCAGCCTTGAATGCTAAAATGTCTGCTGCTTGAGATACTGGATAAGAAAAAAATCCTAGATTTATATTCGAGACTCCATACATTTCGGCCTCAGACTTAACTGTTGGGTTTCTCTTAAGTTCCGAAATATTAACCAAAAAGGAAAAATACATCGAAAGTTCAGATAATTCTGGAACTTGTGACTGAATAAAGAAACAATTGCTCTCTTTAAGTCCAACTCCCAGATAATCACAAGCGACCTCAAACACATTAGCAGCAATTTTTTCAGAATCCTGCAAATGGTCTGTAAAAACCTGTAAATCAGCTATTATGAAGAAACATTCATAAAAGTCCTGTAGTTTTACACGATTTTTTAACGTTCCAAGGTAGTGCCCTAAATGCAAATTACCTGTTGGCCTATCTCCAGTTAGAATTCGCTTCATTTTTCATCTCTCCTATTAAGTTTTCAATGAACACTAGACTTTTAATCTAGCTGACTTTAAAATAATATGAATGGAAGCATTTGTCAATACTATGTGGTAATTTCTAAACACTTTTGACACTTTTGTAATAGTCTAGGGACATATGCCAAAAACTATGCCAGAATCAATACAAGAAGAAAGTTGTATATTAAGGATTAAAACAAACATCCAAAAAATGTTGTTGATTCTCTTCTAATAATAAAGTATAATTTACATACATTATGTTTAATATTAGATTCACACCAGAAGCCTTTTTTATGCTTCCCACTGCCCTATTCCTTGATTTGTGCGGATTGGGATTAGTTATTTTCGGATTAGATGATTTAGGCATGCTTGATATTACAGGAATTTTTATCTTTTTTCCTTGGTTGTTAATCAGAGGACACAAGCCACCATCTCTTAGAGGAAGAAAAAGTTTCGGCAAAATTAAAAAGCTTTTCAAGAATAAATACTTAAAATTTTTAACCCCTTTGATTGGAGAAACAACTCCTTGGTTGGGAGGGCTAGGATTTTTTTGGACAATGTCAGTATTATGTAACTTAGAAGAATAATATATGGAACAAAGTTTTGGAGATGTAATAATCAGTATATTTAATATAGCTATAATAGGAGGAATTGCTCTTACTATTTTCATAATTGTTTTTCAAGGAATTAATGTTTTAAATTCAAGGGGAGATCCCTCTGCTTTTTCTAGAGCAAAAGAAAAAATTAAAAGCACATTAATAGGCCTTGGAGTATTATTGCTTTCGTATCTTCTTTTGTACACAATTAATCCTAATATATTAAATGTTGAGGTTAATATTGGTGAAATAAACATTACTCCCCCTGCAGTAATTACGCCCTATCAACCTCCAGTTAAAGAATTAGATACATATACTTTTGAAGAAATACCCTTGGGAATAATAACCGAAGCGATTTTAGCTGGAGTTTCTTCTGTTGATATCCCTTGTTATCAATATGAAACAAAACTTAAAGACGCACATGGTAATATTATTGTAGGAAATGTTGTTGATCAAAACAAAGATGGCAAAATAGATGAAAAAGACATTCTCTTGAATAAGGACTTATTTTATTGCACAAAACTTTTAACTGATGCATACGCAGCTAAAATTGAACATCACTTATACTCTCTAACAAAAGAATTAGACAGTTTAATGGAGCAGTGCACATGTTCAAGGTGCTATACTGGAAGATATGAGGGCGCTAGCTTCCTTAGCGATCATGGTTCCTATGGTTCTTATACGGGCTCATGTACTACCTGTTCTTGTTCTGAAGATGGTGGTTGTAGTTGCTCTACTAGCTATAGAACCTGTTCAAATTCTTCCTGGTGGAGTTATTGTTATAATTGTTGCGGAGGTGCGGACGGGTGCGCACAAGTGCCTCAAAACAAAGGAGGAAATCCATACTCAAGCATAGGATCTTTTAAGCAATACAAGTATGATCCTTGTCCTAATAGATTAGAGCTACAGTGTAAAAGCGAAGAAATTGAATGGTTAATAGCAGGAAAAAAGCCAAGCGAAATTTGTTTTTCTCAAGGGTTAATTAAAAAAACATCTCCCGAAGCGCCAATTTTATTAACATTAAATGACGGAATTAAAAGAATAGAATTTTTTAAAAATTATTATCAAAATCACCTTAACAATCTATCAGAAGCAAAGTTAAAAATGAAAATGCCGTGGGGGGAAAGAATTACTTTGGCAGAGTTTAACAAGCTTCAAGGCGAAGCGACAAATTATAAAATAGAAAAAACAACATTTAAAGATTATGATATTTCTAGATATTGTAGAAATTTTAATTCTTCAGGGACTGTCGATGTAGAGCCATGTAAAATTACAGACGACCAAAGAGAATATTTTTATGACGGAGACGAGGCAACCTTTTATTTTAGCAGTGATTATAATGCTTTAATGTCTAAAATAAAAAAAACCACAGGAGAAAAGAAATGTTCTGTTATTGAGGGAGAAATGGAAAAAGGATTTTATAGTGGAGTAATTCCAATTGGTGAAACAGTTGATGAAGCAGAAGATTGGGGCAAGGAAGTTATAAGGAGAATAGATTTTACCATTAATGAATCTAAAGCAATAAGAGATCAGGCGATATTAATTCCGTCTCTTCAAGAGGGATGTGCATGTAATAGATGTAAGTCGGGCAATCCTTGGTTTGGTAAATGTCAATCAGATTGTCATTGTAGTTCATATAGTTGTACAACTCTTTCCTGTTATTCCTGTGTCCCTAGTACATGTTTCGGAGTTTGTCCTATTGAAAATTTTTGTGATGCTATTAATAAAATATATTATTGGGAAGATGATTTTAGTTTAGGAATATTAGAAGAAGATGGCGAGGTAGAAATAAAACATTGTTTTGAGGCGACTAATGACCCTACAGAGCATCAAATAAGGTCTCAAAATATGAACAAAATGGGTCTTTTGCAAAAATTTAAAGAATATTCTAATCGGCTTTTAGAATTATCAGACATGAAAATTAATCATCCTTTTTACAATATAGGAAACCTTTCAGGAGTAATTGGTTATGTTTGCTCTCCATGCAAGAAGGCAGGTCTTGCTGGTGGAAAATTTAAATCGTGTGATCCTGAATTAAGCATTAAAGTTGAAAAAAGGTTTGATATTTTAGAAAAACTATCTTATTCAAGAAAAAAGTTTACAGGATGTGTTAAGGGTTATGGTGCTGGATATAAAGATAACCCAACAGAAGTAATAGAAGTGATAAGTTGCATGGAAGGAATTACAGATCCTGGAGTGTTAATTCTCCCAGAGTTCCCCTACCCAGGAAAAGGCAATGTTAATCCTCCATATAATAATTGCTATCCTCAAAATAGTGATAGATTAACAGAAGATGAAAGATCACAATGCTTCTATAATCCCCTAAGAGAAGGGGCTGCTAGTAATCCAGGGTGCTTATTAATAACAAAGGAATATATGGACAATTATTATTGTTGCAATTAATATATAAATATGAAAAAAATACTATCTTTAATATTTCTACTACTAATAATCTCCACGCCTGTTTTTGCCGATGTTCAAATCGGAGAGTTTATTATCACCGACGAAACTACGCCAGAAGAAATAATATCATACATATTTCAAATTCTTGTTGGTTTGGGAGCATTAATAGCCGTAGCAATGGTTGTTATGGCGGGAGTAGAGTGGATGACCTCTGATGGAAATCCAGGAAAAATTGATGGAGCAAAAACAAAAATAAAAAATGCACTATTGGGCGTTGGAGTTCTTTTGGGAAGTTATTTAATTATTAACACCATTAATCCTCAAATTGCTAATATACAAATAGATGATTTGCGATGCGAAAGTGGAATTATTGTTGGTGTTAAGTTAGAAGATGATGGGCCAGAGCTTCAAAGATGCTTAGATAGCAATACAGTAAAAATAGAATATGATATTGTTAAAACAATAAATGAGAGCAAATGGAATTTTCCATCTGGAACAATTTTAAAAGCTTTTGTTTATGAGGGTGAAAATTATACAGGAGCAAGAAGAACATTTAAAATGGATGTTTCTGGTAATATTTCAGGTGATATTTCAGGAGCTAAATCAATATATTTTTTAAGGCACTATCAAGGAGTTTATTTATATGACAGTGTAAATTATAATCTTGGTAGTTCTCCCTACCCTATCTATACCGCTACTAGTATTTCCAATTTAATTTCTTCTAATTTTAATAATAAAACTCAGTCAATAGAAATTATTCAAGGAGGAATGGAAAAATACCGAGCAGTTGTTTTTGCAAATCCGAACCATGAAGGATTTTGTTCCCTAGTTGGAGAGTCAATAGACAATTTAAACTCAAGTGCGAAGGACCAGTGGCAATACAGTGAGAGTATAGGAAATAATAGAATTTCTTCTTTGGTTGTAAAAAAAGAAGTTTCAACTCCGGGAGTTACAATAGACAGAGGTCAAGTTATTTTTTATACAACTAAAAATTGTGGAAGAAAACAACCAGGGGCGATATCCTTGCCAACAATTGGTTCAACAGAAATTAAAGAATGTAAGGTTAATATTAGCTCAACAACAAGGCATATCAATATTCTTGATAATTGTTCTGGTTGGGACGAAGGCGATGCAATTTTATCTTTTGAGATTTTAGGAAATGCGGGGCTAGTATTAAGCACTTCTAAGCAAGGTGAGGCAGGCATAGGCACGAATTGTAAATATTTTGACTCCTCGTTACTTGAGGGAGGAACATGTTACGCTGATATTAGTGGAACTTCTGTTTATGAAACATGGGGAGTAAAACCGCAATCATTTATAATTATTTCTGCTGACTGATGAAGAAAATAATATTTTTAATTTTAATAGGATTCTTGATTTTTCCTAATATAATATTAGCTGATTATCCTATTATTGGCGGAATTAATATTAATGATCCTGATACAACAGCATCACAGTTTATTACCTATCTTTTTTATATAATAACAGCGATAGGATCTTTCTTGGGTGTAGTGCTTTTAATTATAGCTGGGCTGGAATGGGTTTCTGCTTATGGTGATGCAAAGGTTATTAATTCAGCTAAGAAAAAAATAGCAGCAGTTTTTACTGGCCTTGCTGTTTTATTTACATCTTATATTATAATCAATACTATTAACCCAGCGATATTAAATGTTAATATTGATGATATAAGCAATGATTACACCTCGATAGAATTTGTTATTCCCGAAGGAAAAGGTATTTTCCTATACAGCGAAATAAATTATGAAACAGAAAAAGATCCTTTGAATATTAAAAGCTCAAGGGCCAGCCTAATTGACGATAGTTTTTATAGAAAAGCATCTTCTATTAAAATCAACCAACCAGATGATATGACATTGGGAGCAATACTCTTTGCTGACAGAGAAGATGATGAAGGCAAAATTGATACTGGGACAGAATTTAGGGGAAGGTGCTCATATATTACAGGAAGTATTTCTAATTTAGACAGCGTTTCAGGAGACCAGAATAATCCTCCTATAGGTCAAAATACTTTAGCGTCAATTATTGTTTTTGCTGGCAGAACAGGGGGAGATATTACCATATACAATAACTATAATTGTAAGCCCAAGATTAATAAATATTGCAGAGAGGCAGAAGAGAGTGATGATGATTGGGAAGAGCCATATCCTTGTCCTCCACCAGAAGAGTATTCTTGTAACTTTAGAGTTAATGAATTTGAGTCAATAGATAAAATACTAGAAGAAAATTGCCAATCAGAAGATGCTGGATTTGAGGGAGATGTTTTATCCATTGCTTTTTCAGGAAGAATAGGGGTTCTTTTGAGGGGGCAATTAATTGATGGCGAGGATGAAGTAGAAGAAACTTGTCAGTATATTGAC
>Ga0265293_10013638_pt1 | contig 10501 bp, 21 predicted proteins | sample Munlanlewell138R_FD_192505 | JGI IMG/M metagenome (GOLD analysis project Ga0265293, IMG submission 192505) | Leachate microbial communities from a municipal landfill in Southern Ontario, Canada - Leachate well 138R | ecosystem: Engineered > Solid waste > Landfill > Unclassified | place: Canada... | reverse complement strand
GATTTCTTAAAATATTTTTCATTTTTTCCTTGACATCACCAACGATATGTGATAAGGTTGTTTTGTGTGGTTGGTTTTTTAACTTTAGAATTGGGGGTGATATTATGAAAAGAACAGTTAAAACAAAAGAAGAACTTATTAAGTATTTTAAAGAAAATGGTTATACCAAAGATAAAAAATTCAATAGTTGGTTTCACCCTAAAGGTTTCTTTTTTGCACATGAAATGTTTAAAATGGCGGGAAAAACATTTGATTTTTTTCATGATACCAACGATAGTGAATTTCCATATGTATATATAACCAAAGATGATATTTTTGGTTTTCATGAAGAATGGTTAAAAACCTTATAAAAAACTTGACAAATGGTTTTTATTGTGCTAAGGTTGTTTTGTGTGGTTGGTTTTTTAACTTTATAATTGGGGGTTTCAGATGCACGCAAGATTTTTTAATGTAACAAAAACGGAAAAAAACATTGATGATTTAGTTTTAATTGAAGAAGAAGTTCAAGAAAAACTGAATGGTATTTGCGATTATGTTGTATATGCCGACTGTTTTGAAGATGATATTTATTCACTTCTCGGTAAAGATTTGTTTCCTAAAGCAAAAAAAATAAAAAGTGATAGTGAAGATGTTCCTTATTACTTTAAAATTTCTTATTCTGTAATAAAGAAATTTATTGAAGAAAGAAAAAAAAGAAGAGCTGTTGTACTTAGAAAATCAATTGATGAAAATTTGGAAGATATTCTCAATTATCTTGACGGAAAGAAAAAACTTGTTTCTAATGAAGAATTTGAAATTTCTCAAAAAATGTTTTCGCTGTCAAGTGCTATCAAAGATAGATATACAACATATATTCAGATTGACGGTGATTTCTTATCGTTGGACGATGCGATTATTTTTCATTTTGAATCAATGAAGAAGGGGGAATATCTTTATGTTTTTCAGTCCTTTGATTATCATTTCTGAAAAATAATTTAAAATTTCCTTGACAAATGATTTTTATTGTGCTATGGTTGTCTTGTGAGTTGTTAATTTTTATAATTTGGGGGTTTCCGATGTTAAATGTTATTGCAAAGCTCGGAAAGATTCAGAAAATGATTGCAAAGTCATTAAAGGTTGTTTGTCCGAAATTGAACTTGAACCGTATGGTGTACGGTAACTTCAAACTTGCAAGGTCAATACTTATCTTTGACACTACAGCAGGAACGGCAGGAACTTGTTCTTGTGATTGTAAAGGTTGTTATGCCAAAAAATCACAAAACAGATTTCCAATGACATGCTTATTCAGGGCTGTTAATACTTATCTTGTGAAGAACAACATTGAACTTCTTGAATATCTTCTTATAGAACAGATAAAGAAGTCTAAAAAAATATCAGCGGTCAGACTTCATTCGAGCGGTGATTTTTATTCACAGGAATATATAGATATGTGGGATAGAATTATAAAACAGTTTCCAGAGATAAAATTTTATACCTATACAAAGGTAGATAGATTTGATTTTACTGGTATTGAAAGTAATTCTAATTTCAATTTGATTCCAAGTATTGTTGAATGTGACGGCAAAAGAGTTTTGAATTTTGGTGATGAAGAACATATTGAAAGACTTCTTTCCAATGGTTTCTTTCTTTGTCCTGCTACAATTGAAGGAGTTGATGAAAAAGGAATGTGTGGAAACGAATGTAAATTCTGTCAGACGCACAAAACGGTTTGTTTTAATATACACTAAGGGGTTAACAATGGATAACAATATAATCAAATTCTCAAGCTCTAAGAGATATGTTGGAACTTGGAACGGAAACGCTGTAGAAGTAAAAGATTCTTTGAAAGAGAAAAGTGTTTTCATAAAGTATGGAATAAAAAATCTGGAAGATGCAGAAAGAATAATTGGAGAAAATCTTGTATCGTTGGATAAAGTGGAAGAAATTCGTAAAGAAATTATGGGAAACACAGATATTGAAAAAATTATGTGTGACTATAAAAATTATCCAACACCAGAGAAAGAAAGTGTGTTGAAAGTGATTCTTTTTCTCATGAAGAAAATGGAATATGTGAATAAAAAACTTTTCGGTGTGAAAAAGATTATTGAAGAGTTTGAAAGTATTGGAATTAAGTTGGAAAAGAATTTTAATCCTTTTGAAAATTTTTCTTGACAAAGGGATTTGTTTGTGATAAGGTTATCTTGTGTGGTTGGTTTTTTAAACTTTGAAATGGGGGTATCAGATGTTAAATTTAGATATGATGTTGGACGGTGAAAAAGTTACAATTAGCGTTGGTGATTATGTTTTTGTATCCAAACCAAAACATAAAGATTCAACACACAAAAATTCTTTTGAAGGAACTGTTGTAAATTTTCACAATGGGTTTATTATCGTTGAAGATAAAGAATGTGATTGTTTTTCAATTGAACCAGATGAAATTGAATCTATATTTGAAATATAGGGGTATCTGATGTCAAAGAAAACAGAACAGCTCGAAAACGAACTATACGAATTGTGTCACAACAACGGTGATGAATTTGTTGAACTGTTGGTCAAACAGATGTTCAGAGCCACAAATGGCAGAAGCTCTGATTTCAAAAAGAAATTCAGACAGATGTTTTTCAACCAACACCGTTATCTACAAAGTGAAATGTTTGAAATGTTCTATTCTCTTTGTGTTGATATTGTTGGAAAAGCAGACGAGAAAGAAAAATGGTTTGACGGTCGGAATGAACATATAATCGAACTGGCAAAAAGAATAACAAATTAAAAATTGTATCGTTGGAGGAAGAAAATGGCTTACAATCCAGAGTGTGTAAATTGCGGTGAAGAGATTGACCTTGAAGAAGGAACTTATTGTGTTGATTCAAAGGGGAATTATTTCTGCTGTCATTCCTGTATGGACGGGTATGAAGATTCAGATGATGAAGACGACGACTGGAACGATAATGGTGATGATGAAGATGTGAGTCTTTTCAGTGACAGCATTCATATCTGGGGTGAAGATGATGTTGAAGAAGCTCTTCAGAACAATGAAAATCTGACCACAGATGGAATGGAACAGATTCTTGATGAATGCACCAGATTTGAAGACCAATACCAGAATCACAGAATCATACTCAAAGAAGATGAAAGTGCCGTTGGTATTATAATTGAAATATGGGAAGATGACAGGAAAGTCAAGAGTGAACTGTATCTTTATGATGACATCAATTAAAATCCAACAAAATCAATCATTTAAAAAATAATTAAAATAATCCTTGACATTGGAAACAAAGTGTGGTAAGGTTGTCTTGTATGGTTGGTTTTTTAAACTTTGAAAGGGGGGTTGTTATGGGTTACACACACAATTTTAAATTAAAAGAGAATTCTATTTCACAGAGACGGTGGGATAGATTCATCAAAGATGTTAAAAAAATCAGAAAACATCTTCCAAAGCATTCCGAAAGTTCTGGTGGTTATTTTAAAGATGAACCGCTTTATTTGAATGGTTGTTATCATAACAGAAATGCGATATTTGATTCAGAAAAAATTCTTTTTAATGGTGGTATGATTCCAGCAAGTAAAAGGGTTAAAATCTGTAAACAGAAATTTCCTAATTCTGAAATAAAATTTGATATTGATGAATTGGCAAATGAAACATTTTACTTGGATATAGAAGGTAATGGTTTAGGGTTTTGCAAAACTTCAAGAAAACCCTATGACCTTATGGTACAGTGTGTTATAATCCTTGCAAAACATCATTTTACAAGAGAATTTTCTTTTAGCTCGGATGGTGATGTCGATGAATGGTTGAGTGCTTACAAATTGGTTTCAAAATATGTTGATATAACACATTATGTTATGGAAAGTCTTTGTCTTGTTGATGATGCCGAAAGAGAATCTCTGAAAATTTTTATCTTTGAAAAATAATTAAAATAATCCTTGACATTGAAAACAAAGTGTGGTAAGGTTATCTTGTATGGTTGGATACACACAAACCAGAATTCGGAAACCTTTACTGGGGTATCTACAATGCATACACCTATGTTATCACCCATGAAGCCAGAGGAAGCGAAATCGGCAAAATGGATAAGCTGATAAAACTTTCCAATACTTTCAACGACTTCATTGAAGCAAGATGAAATTGACCCCCTTGTTCCTGATGATATTGCCCCTCTTCGGAGGGGCATTTTTTTGTAAGGAAAATTATATATTTTTCCTTACAAAAAAAACTTGACAAACAAAATATTGTATGGTAAGGTTGTCTTGTGTGGTTGGTTAATTTTATCGTTGGAGGTTTCTAATGTATTATGAAAAACAGTTAAATATCCTTTGCAAATATGCAAGTGGAATGCAATTGAAACGGTGTGATGAAGTATTGCGTGGTAAGAAGTTTGATGAATTGAGTGTGAATGATAAAGTCCGTTTGTCAATTATTCTCATTCCTGATGAATTGAATTTTTTCAAACCTGACGAGGAAGATAAAAAAGAAATAATCTTCAACAAAGATTCAAATGAATATGATATGTTTGAAAAAATGTCACAGGAGTATTGGGACAATTACATTAACATTATGGCTGATAGAGGTATCACAGTTGAATATATCAAGTCAAATATTGACGGTGAAAAAGAAGATTGTTATAAAATATCTTGACAAACTCGTTTTTTTGTGGTATGATATATTTGTTGATTGGTTAATTTACAGGAGGTTTCCAATGACAGAGATAAAAACCCTTTTAAAGGGTGCAATTGAAAAAGGAATCGGAGCAAAGCCGAGTGTTGGTGAATATTCAATTGATATTGATTATATCAAAGACGGTGTAAAATACACTTTGATAAATAATTCCAATGCTTTTGTAACAATAACAAGGGATAACAAAAGAAAATTTGTTTCACTTGATTTTTTTCATTTGCCGATTCAAAAAAAAGATGTTGTTGATGTTTTAACAGCAATAGAAAACCAATTGAATGATTATATATTGATAATATAGGAGAAAAGAAATGAAACTATCATTAGAATCGTTGGCAGACAAGACACTTTTCAAGAAACTTCTTGCTGAAAACATTGTCACATTCGAGTACAGAAAATTGGACGGCTCAAGAAGAAACACCAGAGGAACTTTGAATTATACCAAAATCAAAAATGGAACAGAAACCAAAGTTGAATTTGGTGGCAATAACAAATCAAACAATGCAAAACCAGAACAGATAACTTACTGGGATTTTTTCGCCAATGGTTGGAGAAGTCCCCGTTTGGTTGGACAGACAATTATCATCAAAAACATTGAACCGTTAAATGTCACAGACGATAAAGTGTTGAAAATCAACAACAGACTGTATGAAATCTATGAGAAGAGAGAATTTATCAAACGGAGAGTAAAGGAAATCAAAAAAGAATTGAACCAGACAACAAAAATCAATGTGACATATATTGGAACATTGGAAGTCCACGACATCAATAAAATCACAAAAGCAAAAGTGGAACTCGAATCGTTGGAAGAAGAAAGAACAATGCTGAGAAGAGAAGTCGAACGGTTACAGAGAATAAAATCCAACACTAATTGAAAAACCTCCTGTCAAAAAGGGGTGGAGAAATCTGCCCCTAATATTTTTTCACTTTTTTCTTGACATTTACTTTTTTGTATGATAAGATGAATCGTTGAATGGTTAATTTTTATCGTTGGAGGTTATTGTGTTTATTACATCAAAGGAAGATTTTATTGAAACAATGAAGTTGACAGATAGAATGATTTCCGATTTCAAATTGTTTCCAATAACATTGGTTAATAAACCTGAAAATGAAAATGATATTTTCACATCAACAATGTTTAGTTTTGAAATGAAGCGTGATTTTAGAGATGATTGCAAAAACTTGATTAATAATGCAAGAGGTTATATTTTTGTTCACAGTGATATTAATCTGAACGGTATCACAGATAAAAATGATAACGGTCGATTTTATGTCATTCACTTTAAAGTAATATGTTCTTTTCGTCGGTATAGATGTAAAAATTGGTATGAAAATCATGGGATTTCATCAATATATTCCTATGGTAGAAATATAGAAGATGCCTTTAAGATGTTTTATTCTGATTTTGAAATGATGAAAAAAACATATATTAAACAAAATATATTAAAATAAAACTTGACAATCAAAACAAATTGTGATAAGGTTATCCTGTGAGTTGTTAATTTTAAACTTTTTCGGGGGTATCCAATGAAACTTTTCACCAAAGCAATTCTGAACAAACTTCCAAAGCTTTACGCAAATGACGGCAAAAAACCAGAGGAAATAAAAGTCCCTTTGAAACTTTTTAATCCTTGCGGTTCTCAATCTTGGTTTATCACAGAATATGACCCAGAAACAAAAATCGCTTATGGCTATGTAACAGGAATGCAAGTTAATGAATTTGGTTATATATCAATTGAAGAACTTGAAGCAATCAAACTTCCTTTCGGTCTTGGAATTGAAAGAGATATTCACTGGGATTCCAACACCATTTTAAAAGATGTAATTGATAAAAAAAGAACTTGACAAACTTGTTTTTTTGTGGTAAGGTTGTTTTGTTGGATTGTTAATTTTTAAACGGGGGTTGTTATGAGAGAACAAAGTTTTAATGTAAAAGTTGAATTTAAAAGTAAAATTGTTTCAGATGATGAGATTAAAGAAATTATGAAAAAAATGATGTCGGCACTTATTCATGAAGTTGATTGTGGTGACGGTTTAGCACCTGATAATTCAGATACTTTTACGGTTGTTATTTCAATAAAATCAGATGTTACCAAAGAAGAAATATCACACGATTTTTTAAAATCTTAAATTGGAGGTAACACAATGAAAAGATGTCATTTAATTGAAAACAAAAAGACAATTGAACTTGAGATTTTTCTTCTTTCCAATTCCAGAGCTACCGAGGACAAAAAGAAAGTTGCCAGACTGAAAAAAGAATTGGAAAAGATACAGAAGAAATTGGACAAGTGAATCTAAAAATTATAAATAATAATAAGATTTATTTGAACGGAGATTCCAATGCCTCAATTATCCAAACTAAAAGGAACACTCAGAAATTCTGGCGACCCGATTATACCAGAAGATATTTTAAAAATATTACCGAATAAAATTCCTGCTGAAATAAAAAAAGCACAGGTATTTGGAAAAATAATGGATTATTCTCAGAATAAGACCTATTATATATTATCAAAGATTGGTGATATGTTATATTGTCTTACTTCCAAATTTGGAAAAGATTATAAGATAGAAAAGGTATCACTCAAAGAACTTGAAAACAAACAAGTTAAAAGTGGTGATATGTTTCCACCTAATTTTTCTTATACTTATGAGTTTGCTACAGGTGAGAATTTTTATTCCAATGCTGATGAATACAGAAATAAAACCTGTGTGAATACTATCCTGAAAGGTATCTTGAAATAAATTTCATTTTCTTTTAAAATTTCCTTGACAAACAAATTCTTTTGTGATAAGGTTATCTTGTTTGGTTGGTTAATTTTATAATTGGGGGTTGACAATGACAAAGAAAAGATATCATACGGTTAGAATTGTGAAAATTTCAATAGAAGATATTGAAAAATTTGAAAAGTTTGTTTCATCATTGGAAGATTCCGAGTGTTTTGAAGTATATGACTATGATGAAGCTGTATCAGCCATATATGAAGAACTTGACGCAACAGGAACGAGTGACGCACCTTTGAATTTTACAAAAAGAATGGTTTATGAGATTCCAAGTGATTCAACTGAATTGATGAAACATATGGCAGAAAACACACCAATTGATGAACTTATAGATGTTCTTGATTGTTGTAATGAAATTCCAAGTGAGGGTGTTTTGCACCAGATTAAAACCAACATTTCAAATAAACTCAAAAATATTTTTAAAAGAATTGTTGAATAAAACTTGACAATCAAAACAATGTGTGATATGGTCTAATTGTAGGGTTCATTAAACTTTGAAACGGGGGTGTTACAATGAGAAGAAAATATGATTTTGAGAAAATTCATTACAATGAAAAGGTGATAAACACAATCACCAATTCTTGTATAACAAGTCAGAAAACAATTGAAATTCTTTTGAAGAATAGTACCGTTTTCAGACCTTGCAATTTCCGTCAGATAGAATTGAACGGAATCGCAAAGTTTGAATTTGTTGAAAGAGAATCTTTTGATGTGTCGAAATTGTTTGAAAAAATGGGGGTGATGTTATGAAAAAAATAAAATTCACAGAGATAATTAAATCTCTTGAAGAACTGTTTGATGATTGCAATTGCGATTATAAATCTGATTGGATAGAGAAAGAAGAAAAAGATTCTATGGTGTATGATATGAATCTTTTGAATGCAAGTATTTCCTATCTGAAAAGAATCGGAGAAAACAACAACAAAAGAATTTTCAACAATATTGAGAAATAATACTTGACAAAGATGAATTTTTATGTTAAGGTTGTTTTGTTGGATTGTTAATTTTTAAACGGGGGGTTGTTATGTCTTATGTCAAAATAAAAAAATTAATAAAAAAGGCGGTTGATACCAGTGTTAATTTAGAAAATAACACAATTGGTTGTTACAGAATAAGACCAAGACACGGTTACAGCTTATATATTTATGATATAAGCCATATTACAGAAGATGGTGAAAAAACTATAATTACATTTCAAATAGATTCATTATTATCAACAATAAAAATATACGGCTTTGGTGAAAATAAAAAGCCAATTAAAGATTGTTTTGATGTGTTGGTTGAAATTTATCCTGATTTTAATATTGATTCTTTTTATTCTAAATTGAACAAAAAACATGAAGGTAAAAATAATCATTGACTTTTGCTTTATTTGTGGTATAATGTATTTGTTGGATTGTTAATTTTAATAGGAGGTTTCCCAATGAAGAAGATTTTTATGATTCTTTTCTTTGTTCTTTTTACAATTGCCTGTGATGGTGGAAACACAAAAATACAGACCGATAAAACAGGTGAAGAAGATTTCCCTTGCTTTCCAAACGATACTTGTAATGAAGGTCTTGAATGTGTCGATGATGTTTGTGTTCGATTATCCAACGACACAGACACAGAAAATTCTGACATAGAAGATTTAAATGATGGTTTTACAGATGATATTCAAGAATTGGACAATGAAGAAATTCCAGATACAGAAGATTCTAATGATGATTTTACAGATGATATTCAAGAAGATGATTCTGATACCGTAGAATTGGACAATGAAGAAATTCCAGATGAAGTTGAAGATGATACACCGACACCAGATATATATAACTGTTTCAATGATGATAGATATTTTTATCATAATGGAGATTGTTGGCTGAAAGAAGAAAATTTAATCTGGTTTGAACAGGAATATAATGCCGATATTTTCGCTACAAGAGATATATTCAGAGAAAAATGTGCAAATGTTGGTGGTATTCTTCCAAAAATTACCGACTTTAGAAAAAATATAACAGATGAAGAATTTTGTAAAAATCAAATGCCCAACGATAAATGTGATGATATTTGTCCAGTATTTGATGATAATATTATTAATGGAACTGATTTTGTATTTAAATGTAAATTTGAAAAAAATAACACAGATAATCAGTTTCTTTATCCTAACACTTATTTTATTGCTGTTATGACCGATATTATTATCGGAAATAAATATATTATTACATTTGGTTATGTTGTACAAAACGGTAAAACATTTAACAAGATTGAATATTCAAACAAGAAATCAAATTTTTCCCCACTAACTTGCATAAAAAACTTGACAGAATTATAATTGTATGATATGCTGAATCGTTGGATTGTTAATTGTGTTGTTGGAGAAAAAGATGAGTGGTAGAAAAATCAGTTTTGAAGATGCAATGAATCTGGTTGATTCTTTTGTAACCGAATCAAAAGATGTGACCGAGATAAGAGTTTTCGAGTCACCAGAATTTCCAGACACTATCACAATTCTACGCAAAGCAAAGGTTCAATATAATCCCAGTAGAGGCGGTTTGATGTTTTCAAATGAAAATACAACTATATTTCTGAATTTTGAATCCAATTCTAATATTGTCTGTTATGACGGAGAAGAAACAATTGTATTGAAAATTGATTCAACGAACGGAAATCAGGTCTGGTTCAATTTGCCAAACAAAGGGTATAAGATGTCAGATGAAAAGTTTTCTTTCAACACAGATAAAATGCGTGTGTCATTCTGTATGGAAAGACCAATACCAGAAGATGAATTTGGAAATTTCATAAAATGGTTTAAAAATGTTGTCAAAGACCTTGAACAATCGTACTGTAACACAATATATTATCATACCAAAAACAAAGAAATGATAGAAATAATTTTTGATGTTGAAAAACTTGACAAATGATTTTGTTTGTGGTAAGCTTGTCTTGTGTGGTTGTTTTTTAACTTTAGAATTGGGGGTTACACGATGAGAAGAAAACCGTATAGACAAATATTTAAGTCATGTAAAGGGATAACAACAAAAAAACAAATAAAGGGAACAAAAATTGAAGAATATATGAAACATAAGGAAA
>Ga0265293_10013637_pt1 | contig 10502 bp, 13 predicted proteins | sample Munlanlewell138R_FD_192505 | JGI IMG/M metagenome (GOLD analysis project Ga0265293, IMG submission 192505) | Leachate microbial communities from a municipal landfill in Southern Ontario, Canada - Leachate well 138R | ecosystem: Engineered > Solid waste > Landfill > Unclassified | place: Canada... | reverse complement strand
ATTAGAATAGGCGGCAATGTAATAATACAAAGTGGGGTGTTCCAAATGGATGAAGCTTGGAGTTCTTTCTATTACCAACATCATCATTTAGAACTTGAGAATTTACTTAAGCAGCATGAAGCTATAGTTGATGCGGGAGTAGTCGGTATTCCTGATGTTATACAAAGGGAAATTTGTCATGCGTATCTTTGTTTACAGCCAGGATATTCGTTTACTGACGAATTACGAGCAGAATTATGTAGTATTATTGCTAAGGAATATGCGCAGGATTGTATTCCACATCAGTTTTTGGTAGTTGATCAAATGCCGAAGACTAGAAGTGGCAAGCTTTCAAGGCAATTATTGAAGAGCTGGGCAATAGAATCTATTAAGCAAGTATTTTAAATGAAAAGTTTTAAGGGACTGCACTATGTGTGATTATCGCATAGTACTAGTCCCTTTTTAGTATTTATTAGTTTTTAGTATTTATTAGTTTATCGGTATTAATCGGTGTAGATTAGTGATGATTATTTTTGAGTCTTTCTAAGTAAGTTTTTCGCATTTTCATTTAAAATAGTAAACATTGATAGTTAATAGATTGCGTTGATAATCCCAAATGAATTGATTTTCGCTGATATGGCTAAGTAATTCAACTGGTACTAGCCATTCATCATTGATGTTTTTGGCTGGTAAGCTAAAGATGAGATTGTTGTTATAATAAAGCTGACCATTACTGCTATCAATTGTAAGAGGATTTTCTAACCGACTAAATAATATTTCTTGTAATAGTTGGTAAGGAATATATACTTCCCAATCTATATAATGAATATCTTTATTGTCAATATGCTGTCCATTAATCTTTATTGGCAATGGCGTTGCTTCTAATGAAAAGGGCGTATCCTGTAACGGTTTATATACCCAATCGTCAAAATACTGATGGTTGCCCTTAATTGTTTGTTGTAGGCTTTCATTTAATTGTTCAATTCCAATGATTGTTCCAAAGTTCTGTTCAAACAATGACTTAAGAAAATAGGAATATTTAATAATGCCTAATTCTTCTCTTAAAGTGAGAAACATATCTGCAGAGCGATAATACCAGCTTGCAAAAAATTGGTCACGATTTAGGAAGTTGTTAAGTGTATTATCCATCAGCATATTGGAATTTTTATTGATTAGTTCGATATTTTTATTATGAAAAAAGTTCTGCAATTCTAAAGAGCGATCACGTCCGTAACGATTTTCTAAGTATAAAACCGTTGCATGCTCCACTAATCCTTCGTCAATCCAACCATCACTTACTTCGTGGTTTCCAACAGCATTATACCACCATATATGGGCAAATTCGTGTGCTAGCCAACGTTCTAATAGTCCCTGAGAATAAAGGTCCTTAGAGTAAATAGCAATGTTAGGGTATTCTAGGGCAAAGTTTGTATTCCAGCTTGTTTCGGCAATTGCTATTGTTTTATAAGGTAACGGACCAAATATATCTTTATATAATGGATAACAATATTCCAGTATTTCTTTAATTTGATCTAAATATTGGGTGCTAGTTAATGCAATTTGAATAGTTGTACCATCATCTGTCGGAAAGTCGTGGATAGTATAATGCTTGCTGCCAACTAGAGCGAAATTACGTATTGTAGATTCCTGCCAGTGATATGTATTCAAATTGTCGGACGGTTCTTCACTTACTAAAGTGCCGCTAGTTACCCAGTCTATATTATTAGGAGCTAGCAAATACACATCATAATCTGCATGCTCGAAGTAGAAGGGGTCGCCATAGCCAACAGGGTTAGTTCGTTCATACCATTGATTGTCAGCATCTTGAACATTTAGGATCGGATACCATGTAGTTAATAACCAAACATTATCCTTAACACCAAAACGTGTCCCTGTTTGTGGAATACGAGTATTAAAGGATATATTTATTTTTAATAAATCGTCATTAGCACTATTAGAATCATAAGCGTTATTAGATTCATTAGATCGATTAGAGTCATAGTCGTTAAGCTTAATCTGCAATTGATTGTTAGTAAATGTATATTTTGTGTAGATATCGTTAATCTGTACTTCGTGAATTGTCATGTTATTCATATTGCCGGGAGAGTAGTTATTGAATACTAAAACATCACCAGCTGGTTTCTTCATTTTTATAGTCATGCTGCCACTTATGCTAGATTTTTGTGCATTTAATTGTGCTTTGATTACATAATGTGGTCGCTCTATTATAGAAGTTATTAATTCTAATGAATGTTCGCTAGCAATTAGATCGTCAGCGATTTGTTCGCTTTCATGTTCGAATATACCCATAGAAGAAATGGTGAAATAGGATAATACATTTATATCATGTTCCTGATATAAATAAACACAGCTAATGATTATAAAGGATATACAGCTCATTATTAATGTTGAGATAAGGGTAGTTCTAGTTCGCAATGGTTCACCTCCGAGGGCATAACAATGTACATATAATCATTATACCAAAAGTTAAATGAAACATCTGCAATTTCAATAAGTATCGCTTTATGCGTATAAAAACGGTAATTTAAGACAAAATATTTAGATGATGTGTAAATCTTTAAATAACATGTAAATTTTTATATTATATGAAACGTTACATTAAGCATCGAAAGGGGCATCTATATGGCAGGCGGAACATCACAAGTGCATTTAACCAGGGTAGCCTTTGAGCAAGGGGTTGAATTAAAGGAGCAAATGATCAAAAAAACTGCCAAAGTCATGCAAATGTTAGATGATAAACATCTAAATAAAATACTCCATGACTTTCTTGTTCAAGATGAACAGCATATTAAGATGTTGCAGGACAAAATTAATAAGCTACATTTAGTATAAATATGTATTAGCAAAGCGTTGAGATAAAGCGTTGAGATAAAGTGAAAAGGAAGTCTTGTAGAAACTGAAGATAAAATACGGATCGGAAGTGAATATATGAATAAAGTTACATGGTTAAAGGATTTATTGGAGAATAAAATGCATCGGCAGCGTTTTTTTAATGATAATATGTTGTATTTGACGAATCCGGAAGCTAGGCAGACATTTGCACAAATTCGAGATGATGAGATGCGTCATATTATTATATTGCAACAAATAATAGATACACTTACACATCCGAAACAACCTGTCAGTATTTCGCCATTTAAATGAAGATAAAGCGCCCGTTGTTAGCAAACTCTATAGAAGGTGGTAAGATTAGCCTGCAGCAGCTGTTCTTGTTGAACATAACTTTTGTTATTTCTACAGCGGACATCTTTTTGCCTAATTTTGTAGCTGATATTGCAAAAGAAGATGCTTGGTTATCTGTAATTATAGCCACGGGGCTAGCGGTGATTTCGGTATGGGTTGCAACTAAGTTGCAAATTAGAATGGGACAAAGAAATATTGTGGATGCAAATGATCAGTTACTCGGTCATTTACTTGGCAGAATAATCTCGATACTGATTATTGCAGAATTACTAATTACGCTCATATTAGTCTTAAGACAAACAGATGAAATTATGATTAATGTGTTCCTGCCTTCAACTCCTACACTAGCTATTATTATATTGATGATGCTAATAGTAATTTATGGGGCGCATCATGGGCTTGAGGTGCTATGCAGGGCAAACGAAATATTAATACCGTTTGCATTTCTTACATTAATATTTATTGCATTGGCAAACATAACTGATATACAGTTCAAAAACTTCCTCCCAATTCTATACAATGGAATATCACCTGTACTACATGCAACTGTGCTTATATATGCGGTGCTTGGTCAAGTGATATTGGTTATATTAATGGCAGGTCCACATTTGCGAACTATTGATAATCGTCTTACTCAAGTAGGTGTTAGCTCAGTTCTGACACTTGGAATAATGATGTTAATAGGTGTATTAGCGATTGCGATATTTGGTGCTGAACATACGGCTCAGATGAAATTCCCTGCTCTTGAAATGGTTAGAAATATTGACTTACATAACTTTATTCAGCGACTAGATGCATTAGTTCTAGGTATATGGGTTGGGGGAATAGCTATTAAATTAGTTGCTACTTTTTATTTCTGTGTAGTTATTTTTCGTCAATGGTTTCGAATTGAACAAAAGAAGAAGTATATTTATGTGTTATTAAGTATTATCTCAATAATCTTAGCAAGCGTGATGTTCCAAGATATGCATATGCTTGTTTCATTTGGGAAGGGTATTTACCCACTGGTTCAGTCGCTGCTTTATCTAATTTTGCCAGTGATTTTACTATTGATATCACATATTAGGAATATTAAATCTAATTCTATTGACTAGGCTTGATTGGAAATAGCTTGTTTAATAATGTTAAAGATTCTGAAGTATATTTCAAATAATTCAAATTTGTCCCGTAAACAAGCTTAGATACTATCGGGTTACCTAAAAGAGTGACAAGTACATCGTATTTTTTATTATCTAATGTATTAATACGATCTCGAATAGCTATTGAGCTTTTCATAATACCAGATAACTCCTTAGCAAGCTCTTCAAAGGGCTGACCAGTTATTATTGACCTTGCCGCCAAATGCCCACTAGCGAGGGCTGAGAATTGGCCGAAACCTAAGAACGGATCAAGAAATCCTCCGGCAGTCCCAACGAACACTATATTTTCTACTTGTTTTGGATAGACATGGTTAGCTGTATGATCTTCTTCAAATTGCTCAATTACTGTATAATTTAATTTTTCTAAATCTACGAATAAGTTCCAGTAATACTCTAATTCTTCTCTGGTGGTATTTGGGACAATCAATATTAAAGATGCACGCTCTTTGCTAAATGGCGTTAAATATGCATATCCGTTTTTCATGTAATTAGTGTTAGTCCACATGACTAACTTATTAGGGTCAAATTCTCCAAGCACAACCTGTCCTCGAACCCAAGTTTGTAATATTGGCGTAGAAATTCCAAGTGATGTTGGAATTAAGGAGTTATTGCCTGTAGCAACTATTATATGATCGTATTGATCTTTTAAATCATCTAATGTAGCGAAAGTATTAAAAATAATTCTGCTTTTAATTTGAGAAGCTAATTGGTTCTCAACTGTACCAGGATCTTGGCCACGCTTAAATAACCACCCTAAATTACCGTTAATAGCACGGGTGCGATTTACTGTATTCATTTCAATTGATGTTAAAGGTGCTAAGGGTGCAAGATGAATATTGAAGTTTTTGCGGATGTAGCTTAAAGGCTCCTTAATTGGACGGTATATAAGCTGCAAAAGTGCTCCTACATGATGATAAGTTTCCCCGACTACGTGTTTTTTTTCGAAAATTATCGGTTGTATCCCGTGCTGCTCTAATTCATGGGCACAAGCCATCCCTGATAAGCCTGCACCAATTATTGCTACCTTCATTTCTGAAACCCCCAAATATTATAATTACATAAAATTTTACTGAACTAGATTTTATATATTCATAATTTTTGCAATTATAGGGGAATTTATAACCTATAAGTTATGGAAACGGAGGCTATCACATGAATTGGGCAATCGCCTTTGTTGCTAGCTGGATCTTATTGTTATTACTTAGAAGACCAGACAAAGCTCGCTTAGCTTATCTCGGAGGATTACTTGCAATAATAATGCAAACAACAATTGACATTAATGCTAGGCACTTAGATTTATATTACATACAAGGTGGTTATATAAATATAATGGGATCACCGTTATCCTTTACACTAGGTCCAGTATTTGTTATGGGAGTTTTATATTTGCAATATTTACCCCGTAATAAATGGTGGCAAATAGCGCATATGACATTGTTTATTGCTTTGTTTTTCGTGTTTGAGTTAGCGTTAATTGAAGCTGGAAACTTAGAGTACGCTCATTGGAACCATATGGGAAGCTTGTTCGTAGATGTCACTGTGTTTATGGCACTAAGCTGGTTTGGCGAAGTATTTGTTAAGGAGGATGTGTAATTTGAATTATATATATTTAAGCGTTGTAGCTGTAATATCAATTATTATATTTGGTTGGTGTAGATTTTTGGTGAGAAAGGGGCTAGTCTAATGTTTATGATATGGGTTATATACGCAATCGTTGTCTTGACCATTGTAATACTGCTGGTGAAATGGGATGATTTCAAAAAACTATGGCTAGCCGGTGTAATAGGTGTGGTAGTGGCAGTGTTATTTGATGCTCCGTTAGTCGCAGGTGGACTTTATGAGTTTCAAAATATAGGTATTCGATTTATGGATTTACCAGTATTTTATTTAATATCAACATTTGCTGGTGGTATTTTTATAGTTCACTTCTATCCGTGGGGGAATATTGCTAAAGGGTTGTTGTTTTATATTATGGCTTCTTTAATATTCATGACATTAGAAGCATTGGTGGATTTCATCGGTATTTTTGAACATATTTCATGGAGCTATGTTAATAGTTTCTTTATTAATATAATTGGCTTTGTTATCACTACTTACGTGTATATGTTAATCAAATATTTAATCGGCAATAAAGAAAATTTGAAGTTTTAATTATGATATTAAATGGTGTAAGAACCTGTATATATAACCAGCGTATAAGATTCATGGGCTTGCATAAGCTAAACAATGCAAGCTCATATAAAATATGAAATGTGAGGTGGATGTCAATGGCGAATATAGGCCAGATGCAACTTTCCGATAAAGATTTATTGTATATTAAAGATGAATTAAGTACGGAACTGTTAATGGTTAAGCGTTATCATGATATGATGCAGCATGTAACTGACCAAGAGTTACAGCAAGCATGTCAACAAGCTTGCGATATGCATCAGCGACATTATCAGATGCTGTTAAATAACCTGCAAGGCATGTCACAACAAGGGATAACTCAATAAAGGGGGAGAGCGCATGCATTTACAACAAGGTCAGATGCCAAATAACATGCAAGGGCAAATGCAAAATAAACAACAGGTTCCTAAAACGCCAGAATTTAATGATAGAGATTTCTTAAATGAAATGATCACTCTTGAAAAGCATGCAGCAAATTTGTATCATACGGCTACCATAGAAGCGAATCACCAAGCTTTACATCAGACATGTAGCAATATAATGAACGAAACGCTACAATGTCAACGGCATTTGTTTCAGCTTATGAGCCAAAAAGGTTGGTATAAGACTCAAAGTGCTGATCAACAGCAAATCGGTCAAACTCATCAACAGTTCCAAGGCTATATGCAAACGCAATTTCCAAATCAGTGATAGTATCATTAATACGACCTGTACGTGTACAGGTCTTCTTTGTTTTTGTTTGTCTAAACTTAATTTTCTTTATGGTATAATCACAAATATAGGAACAATAGAAACAACAAACTAGGTTATTGGAAGTTAAAATGTGAAATAATCAGAGGAAGATAATTAGCATTAAAAAGTAATTTAATGGAGGAATATTTATGCCATTTGTGACAGTAGAATTATTAGAAGGACGTACTATGGAACAAAAACGAGCCCTAGTTGCTAAAATTACGGAAGCTGTAGAACAGACTACCGGAGCAACTAAGGATCGAATTCATGTAATTGTTAAGGACCTAAAAAAGGATGAGTATGCCCCTGGTGGTGTTTTCATGAGTGATAAGTAATAAGTAAGAAGTAAGAAGTAAGTGAAGATAAGTTGTTGGGTTAAGCTAGTGCCTGTTAACGTGGTTCATTACGGAAGAACATTGTATGTAATTAGATACTGTAATACACCGATTAAACCACCTAAAAAGATGCCTAAGAAAGTTATGTATTGTAACTCGCGTTTAGCTACTTGAAGTATCATTTTTTCGAGTGTCGCAGGATCGAAGGATACAATTTGTTCTTTAATAATACTTGTCATATTGAAATTGGCGAGAATTTCGTCGACATGCTGTTCGATATAGATGAGCGCCTTATCAACTGCTAAGTCAATAATGTTATTGATATAAGGGTTGGCTTTAGTATATACAGTAGCAAGCGGAGTGCTCCAGATATTATTGATTAGTTTAGTAATCTCTTGATTTAAACTAATTGCCAGTTGCTCGCTGTGTAATCCCTGTTGGATAATCTTGTGTAAGCTGCTGCTGATTATATCACGTAACTTAAGATACTCTGTTGGCCACTTAATTGTTAGCTCATTAAAAGTTGATGACATAAAGTGGTCCCATTCAGAATGTAAATATTTTTCGAGATGTACTTTTATAGCTTCGCTTTCAATCATCTTCTGTAATTTATCAATTATTTGCTGCTGAAATTGCTCATCGCCAATAATTCCAAATAGTAATTTACGCAATAAAGGATTTTTTACAGCTAAGGACGCATCTAATAATTGAATAAGGGCAATTTTAGTTTGTGGATCGTTTAAATGGTTAGATATATATTTTTGGATAAGTGGGATTGCTTGCTCGATATTAGCTTCTATAGATGTTGTTATTGCATCAGGTATGATCACCTGTAATTGCCAATCATTATATAGGTCGGTTAATTGATCTATTTTAGCTTCAATTGAACTTCTTTTGTTAGCTTTAATGAGTTGTGTTTTTATAATTTTTGTGAGGTATTCAATTATTATATGACGATCGATTTTCATGTTATCCAAAAATGTTCCGATAGCAGTTTGGTTATTCGATAACTGGCTCCATTTGCTAAGTAAATTAGCTTTTAATGCAGCTTGGAAGCCGGCTTTCATAACTGCATTACTAATAGCTTGAGGGGTTAATATATATTCGGTAACTACAAGGGCTATTTTTTCTGCCAGTTGTTTATGTTTGCCAGGTATAACGCCAGGGGTAAACGGTAAACGCAAAGTCCCTATATAAATTGGTTTATATGGACGAAACAGCATTCTTATAGCAAGTAAATTCGTACTTCCACCGATAATACCTCCAACACCTGCGAACATTACAACATATATAATATTATCAATCATTTAATCAGCTCCGTTGTTTATAGCATTACGTAAGGCTTATTTATTTGTGATGTTGATTTTATTACTTACAAATTGTAATATAAAGCAATGGCAAAATAAATACAACTAATATTAATGTAGGATCACGATATATATGGTAAGGAGGAATAAGTAATGATATCAATACCGCAATTAAAAATTGCTGAAATGATGCCAAGATTGCCAATTATACAAGGTGGTATGGCAATTAAGGTTTCTACTGCAGCTTTAGCAGCAGCTGTATCGAATAATGGTGGAATAGGAATTATTGCTGGAACTGGACTGAGCTTAGAACAGTTGAGGGCAGAAATTCGTAAAGCTAGAGAATTGACAAATGGTAAAGGCTATATTGGTGTTAACATATTATTTGCTGCGCGTAAGTTTACAGATTTAGTAAGAACTGCAATGGAAGAAAAAATCGATTTTGTTATTTCTGGCGCTGGCTTTTCGCGTGATATGTTTAGTTGGAGTAAAGAGTTTAATGTACCAATTATATCTATTGTCTCATCAGCAAAATTTGCTAAATTAGCAGAGCGACTAGGGGCTATAGCTGTTGTAGTTGAAGGTAAGGAAGCTGGTGGTCACTTAGGAACTGATCGGGCGCTTAAGGACATTCTGCCTGAAGTAGTTAAGGAAGTTAATATACCTGTGATTGCTGCTGGTGGAATCGTTGATGGCTATGATATTGCAGAGATGCTTAAATTAGGAGCAAATGGAGTGCAAATGGGCACACGTTTTGTTGCTAGTGAAGAATGTGAAGCAGCAGAATCTTTTAAAGAAATGATAATTAAAGCTAGTGAAGAAGAAGGTACTGTTTTGATTGATAGTCCTGTAGGATTATCCGGTCGTGCTCTTAGAAATACTTTTACTGATAAGATTGCTAACGATGCTAAGTATGGAATAAATAAATGTAATGCTTGTCTTAAGGTATGCAGTCACCGTTTTTGTATAACAGACGCTTTAGAAAGAGCCGTTGTTGGCGATGTTGATATGGGACTAGTTTTTTCTGGAGAAAACGCATATAAAATAGGTAGTATTCTTCCGGTTAAAGATATTATGGAAAAATTAGAAAGCGAAATTAAACAAGGTCTTGCTAATTAAAACTAATATTGATGCAAGATGGCTATCATAAGATAGCCATCTTGTTTTGAAACATTACTTATCTAACATTTTTACTAATGCATTGGCAATCGATTGTTGTTCTTGTTCACTGCTATTAACCCAAAGTTCCTTTAATAATTGGTTTTCCCGGATATCAGGTTCAACATTATCAGCTAAAAAATCACCGATACGGTTTGCAGCTTTTTGAATGTCATCAGGGGAAATACCCATAGACTCTGCTTGGTGAATTCGTTTAGATAAATAGCTTTTCCATTCATCAAAGTTATCGACTACTGACATGGTTGTTGCCTCCTCGTGAAATTTGTGCAATGCTTTTGTCATTGCTAGTGCAGTAATATTGTTCGTTGAAATACTTTTCTTTATGCAACAATAAAGTATATTTATCTTAAAGTTTATATTTATTAAACACTTTTAGAAATTTAGACATGTTTTAATAAATACAATTAAATATATGCAAATACATAGAATATTTCAGGATCTTATGGTAATGTTATTTT
>Ga0265293_10013636_pt1 | contig 10503 bp, 6 predicted proteins | sample Munlanlewell138R_FD_192505 | JGI IMG/M metagenome (GOLD analysis project Ga0265293, IMG submission 192505) | Leachate microbial communities from a municipal landfill in Southern Ontario, Canada - Leachate well 138R | ecosystem: Engineered > Solid waste > Landfill > Unclassified | place: Canada... | reverse complement strand
TACATTACCACCGGCGGCGGCGGTGGTAAGCTGGATGAAACAGCCATATCCCGGACATGGTTTATGGCCGAGACCAAAAGCAGGCACCACTACATCAAAATGAAGATATGGGATAATACACTTTCTGTCCAAGCCATTGACAGTGCCGGCGTAGAGTTCGACCGTTGGGAAAAAGTAAAAGACAGAGTATGGTTATCGGCTCCACTTATTGAATGTAATGCGTTCTCTGTCATGGAACAGACAAAAGTGGTTGTTAAGAATCCTAATCCGAACAGCGATTTGGTTGTTCAGGTAAATGGGACATATCAAATAACCCCTTCAGAAGAGATACAATTGACATTGGATGAGACTACGATACTCACCGCATTTGTAAAAAACAGTGCCGGAATCGAAAGTCGTCCGGTTACCCGTACATTTTCAAAACTTCTGTTGATGCCGGCTCAGAAAAAGGCAGGAAAAACAAAAATAAAAGCCGAGTATTATGAGGGATTTTATACAGTACTTCCCGATTTTGACAAACAGAAACCATTGAAAACTTTTGAAGCTGACACGCTGTCATTAGATGTGATAAAACCAAGGGCTGAAAATCATTGGGCTGCCCGTTTCCATGGACGACTTACTATACCCGAAACAAAGGTTTACAGAATTCTTCTGGAATCGTATGACGGAAGCAGATTGCTGATCGATGGAAAAGAGATCATCAATAATGATGGAATGCATTACGAAATCAGAATGGACAATTATGTTGCCTTGGAAAAAGGTGAACATATCTTCGAAGTGCAATATTTCGATTTTACCAGACGTGAGACTCTGCGTCTATGGATGAATCCGATATACAATGATTTGATAGAATTTAACGAATATATCAGATAATGTATCATATACCACCAATTATGAAATATTCATTGTTATTCTGTTTGTTGTTCCTAAGCAACAATTTACTTCATAGTCAAACTCGATATAATTTTGATTTGGAGCAGTCTGTAAAACAGTCCGATGTGATCCATTCAGAAAAATGGTCTGATGAATTTGGGAAACAAGCGTTGAATATTAAAGCATCAGGAAATAGCAGGGAGTTAAACTTAGCAATTGATCGGAATGTCGTAGATTGGACAAAAGTGAAATACATGGTGTGTGAAATATACCATCCCAGCGAACATACTTTATTGTTAGATATTTGTATGTTTCGTAAAAATGAACCCATCCGGAAAGGAAAAGACGGATTGGATAAATCTTGGTTGATGTGCACCATAGGAGTTTTACCCAAACTGAAAACACAGGTTATTTTTCCTTTTGATTATCTGACATCACAAACTATTTTTCTTCCTCGTTTTTCCCGACAACTGAAAGGGACCCTTACCGGTAGCCGTATTAACATCGATGAAGTAGAACGATTCAGCCTTCGTTTTTTCCCTTCGTTGGAACCCTATTTTGCTCCGGAAATAGAGATCGTATCGGTTTATTTAACCGATCGATTGCCTGAGAATTATGAGGCTCCCCGGAAAAAATATGTCGATCAATTCGGTCAGTGGACTGCTCGTGAATGGAAAGGGAAAGTGCACAGTGAAGAACAATTGAAAAAAAAGATGCTTCAAACTGAAAAATCAGTATCTAATGCATCGTTTCCGAAAGGATGGAGCCAGTACGGTGGGTTGAAAGCCATTCGTTTCGAAGCTACGGGATTTTTCAGGATACAACATGATGGTAAACGTTGGTGGTTTGTTGATCCGGAAGGATGTGCGTTCCTTAGCACAGGTATCAACTGTATCACTTCTTCACAGTCAGGCGTATATAATGACATGGAAGATCTGTTGGAATGGATGCCACAAAAGGATGGAAAGTATGCGTCAATCTATTCTACACAAGGTGATCTAAAGAGAATTGATTATTTTCAGGCTAATCAGATGCGTGTATATGGCGATCAATGGCTGGAGAAGTGGAAGGCAACTACCCCGAAAATGATGAAACAGTGGCGGTTTAACACTGTAGGAAATTGGAGCGACAAGGATTTTAGGAAACAAAGCGGACTTCCATATGTGCACCATATGAATGGATTTCCGTCAACCGAAATATATCTATTCAGGGATTTTCCGGATGTATATGCTCCTGAATACCGCAATAGCGCTGCCGAATATGCCCTTCAGTTACTTCCCATGAAAGAGGACAAGCTATTATTAGGTTATTTCCTATGTAACGAACCTAAATGGGCTTTTGGCGATAACGTTGTGGCATACGAGATGTTTGCAACCAATCAATTGAGTTACACTAAACTGGAATTTGTCCGATGGCTGAATAATAAATATAAGGATATCCGTTCTTTTAACTCTATGTGGAATTTATACCTGGGGTCCATTGATGAAATATTATTAAAGATCTTCAAAGATTACCCATCGGAAGCCTCTAAAATCGACTTTAGAGAATTTACAGCCATCATGGTCGACGAATATGTTAAAGTGGTATGCGAAGAAGCAAAAAAAGTAGATCCCAATCATTTGAATTTAGGGATGCGTTATGCATGGATTAGTACAGATGTTTTGGTAAAACCGGCCCGTTATTTTGATGTATTGTCCATGAGTGCATACACATCGCCAGTTCCTCCTCCAACAGAAGAAATATCACGAATTAGTGGTCGTCCGATACTGCTGAGTGAGTGGCATTTCGGTTGCGCTTTAGATGGAGGATTACCCTCCAGCGGATTACAAACCGCAATCTCACAAGCGGAACGAGGGAAAGCGTATCGCACGTATGCCGAAAACGGATTTTCCCGTCCCGAGATAGTCGGTATGCACTGGTTTCAGTGGACAGACCAAGCCCTGCTGGGCCGTCGCGACGGCGAGAATTACAACATAGGACTACTGGATGCTTGTTCGTTACCCTATCACGATCTTGTAGAAGGCGCTCGTAAAACGCATGAAAGAATGTATGATTTAGCTCAAGGGAAAATAAAACCCTATTTCTTTGAACTTTCGCTAACTCCTAAAATTGCAGTTCAGGAATAATTTTTATGGAGACGCAATTTTCCAATAAGTAATGTACCTGAAAATAAATAATATTTTTGTCATAAATAAATAATAAATATGATGTTCAATATCATATCCCAATGGAGTCAGTTTTTATTTTGTAGTTTGATACTTATATCGTGTTCAGAATCCAAACAACCTGCAGAATATGTCAATCCGTTTATATGTACGCAAGGTGATCACGGGCATTGGCTCCCGGCGGCATTGATACCTTTCGGGAAGGTGGAATTATGTCCCGACACCTATCCGGGAAGTCTAACTGGTCATGGCGACTTGGCCCATTCGGGTTATGACTATTCTGATCATCAGATCCGAGGTTTCAGCCATTTACACAGGGGAAGCTCAGGAGGAGGAAGTATTCATGACCGTTCGGGAATTATTTCAATAGTACCGTTTACCGGGGAAAAGGCCGATACGTTCTTTATTAACCCTGTGCTGGAAATTGATAAAGAATCGGAAAAAGCCAAAGCGGGATATTACACGGTTTTCATGCCGCAAGATAAGATTAAAGCCGAATTGACGGCAACCCAAAATGTGGGCATACATCGATATACTTTTCCAAAAAGTAGTAATGTCAGGGTTTTTCTTAATGCGGGTAACAGATCGTTAGGTATGTCGTGCGTGTACAAGGACGACTATACGATTGAAGGGACCGTAAATGGTTATTTCTTTGTAATGAAATCGAAAACACCGGTCAGACAAGCACTGGTTTGGGCAGATGGGAAACTTATTGCCGGTAAATCACTAAGTGGTATAGCCGGAAGCGGGATGGTTTGTGATTTTGGAGTACTCGGCGAAGAGTTATTGATTAAAGTGGGAATTTCTTTCACCAGTATTGATGCTGCCCGCCAAAATCTTAAAGAGGATTGTCCGAACTGGAATTTTGACCAAAAACGGGAAGACGCTTTCCGGGCATGGAATGATGTGTTGAAAAAAATTGGAGTGGAGGGAAAGAGTGAAGAGGAGAAGATAATTTTTTATACGGCCCTTTACCATACATGTTTCTTGCCTGTTATCTATTCTGATGTTGCTGGAACTTATCCTGGTCTGGATTGTAAGACTCACCAGGCAGATGGCTATAAACATTATGGAGGCTATGCGTTCTGGGATTCGTTCCGTACCAAATATCCTTTATACAGCCTGTTTCAACCGGCTGTTTATAAAGATATCATCTGTTCGCTCCGGGATCTGTATGAACAGGCAGATAATTGGGGACCCTTTCCCGAAAATGATCATCAACCTCATGGGAAAGATTATAAAGCTGGCGGGAAAGACGGCTGTAACGTACCGTTTTCATGCCGGCACGAACATATGTTGATGGTAATGACGGATGGCTATATGAAAAATTTATTTCCAGTAACATTGGAAAAAGTATATCCATATATTCGTAAAGAAGCTATGCTCCAGATGCCTGAACGTTATGACAGTATCGGGTTTATTCCTGCGCGTGCCGACCAGACGGGAGAGTATTGTTGGGACAACTGGTGCATGGCACAGTTGGCAAAGGAGTTGGAAAATCAATCTGACTATGATTATTTTCTGAAACGTTCGCACTACTGGAAAAACACATGGGACCCAGATATCCGATTTTTTAGAGCGCGTTTAGCAGATGGTTCCTGGCTTGATTTTCCAGATGATCCGAGGATCAATCGAGAAAAATATACCTATGAAGGGAGCAAGTGGCAGTGGCGTTGGAATGTGCTCCATGATGTGTTCGGTTTGATTGATGTTTTCGGAGGAAAGGAAGCATTTGTCAGGGAATTGGAGTATTTTTTCGATCATGATTTGTATACGGCAGGAAATCAAATTGATTTGCAGGCCCCGTTTCTATTCAATGATGCAGGTTCTCCCTGGTTGACACAAAAATGGGTAAGAAAACTATTAACCGAACCTGTTGTGCAACAATATGGTACACATGATTTTTTTCCAAAGCCAATATTTGGGAGAATATATAAAAATTCGCCTGATGGATATTTACTTGAAATGGATGATGATTACGGCTGCATGGCTGCATGGTATGTCATGAGTGCCATGGGATTATACCAGATATGCCCGGGTAATCCCCAATACAATCTTACGGCTCCTATATTTGATAAAATTACTATAGAATTGGACTCAGAGATTTATCCGGGAAAGAAATTCGTAATCAAAGCCCGGAATCTGAATAAAAAAAATATTTATATCCAAACGGCCAAATTAAATGGCAGGCCCTATAATCAGGCTTTTATCACACATGAGGCTCTTGTTGCGGGTGGTGAACTGATATTTGAAATGGGATCGGCACCCAATAAACAGTGGGGTATTGAGTGATTTTAAATGCATCAAGGTGGTTAGAGTGTGAAATAAATTGTGGTTTATGAATCTAAAACCTTACGAAAGCAGGATTTTAGGAAAATAGTTTTCAAAAAATATTAAACTAAACGAAATAAGTTGTAATATGACAACAAGAAGAAATTTTATCAAAACATCGGGGATTATGGCTGGTAGTACCCTGATCAATCCCGTTTGGGGAGCACAGAAGATCACATCGATAAATACATGGAGAAAATTAAGTATCGCCATGGTTGGAACAGGTTCAAGGGGATGTGGCATGTGGGGAAGAGACTTGGTAAATCGTTATCCTGAACAAATAAAATTTGTCGGGTTATGTGATATCAATCCTGGACGATTGGAAACCGGACGTAATATCATAGGGGTACAATGTCCTGTATATACTGATTTTGAAAAAATGATGAAGGAAACTAAACCCGAACTATTGATCGTAACAACAGTTGATTCAACTCATCATGAATTCATTATCAAAGGGATGGAATTCGGCGCTAATATTTTGACTGAAAAGCCCATGACTACCGACGAAACAAAAATACAGGCGATCCTTGATGCTGAAAAACGTACAGGAAAGAAATGCCGTGTTACATTTAATTATCGCTATTCTCCTCATCGTGCCAAAATATGGGAATTGATACGTAATGGTGAAATAGGTAAATTAACTTCTGTCGACTTTCATTGGTATCTTGACACATCTCATGGTGCAGATTATTTCAGACGCTGGCATCGGTTGATCGAAAACAGCGGATCGCTTTGGGTACACAAAGCAAGCCATCATTTTGACCTGTTAAACTGGTGGATTGATAGTGACCCGGAAACAGTATTCGGATTTGGATCCCTCGATTTTTATGGCAAAAACGGATCATACAGAGCTGAAAATTGTCGTGTTTGTACTCACACGAAAGAATGCAAATTTTATTGGGATATAACCAAGAATGAATATTATAAACAGTTATATCTGGATAATGAAAAATATGATGGGTATCTGCGTGATGGATGTGTTTTTAAGAATGATACAAATATTTTTGATAAAATGACGGCTTCCATTCGCTATAAAAATGGGGTACAGGTATCTTATTCATTGACGACTTATTCACCTTATGAAGGCTATCGTATCGCATTTAACGGAAAAAAAGGGCGCATTGATACATGGATTCAAGAATCAAATCCTATTAATGATGTCGATTATGATCAGATCATATTATTCAAGAACTTTTCCAAAAGACAATACATAAATATTCCTCACGGTACCTCAGGTCATGGTGGCGGAGACGACTTGTTACGTGATCAGATTTTTTTACCTGATATTTCAGATCCGTTGCAGCAATGTGCAGGTGCAAGAGACGGTGCATTAGCCTGTTTGGTGGGAATTGCTGCACGTAACAGTATTGCATCGGGAGAGCTGATCAAAATAGCTGACCTCACTTCCATAAAACCGCAGGAAAAAAAAGTTTATCAACGATTGTAATTTTGCAATGTGGCATATTTATCAGAAAGGAACATTTCAAATAATTCCTATATGGTATAATGACAAAAACAAACAAGTCAATTATTAAAAATGTTGAAGGAGATTATCTGAGATGTCAGACCATAAGAGCATTCCACATAGTACTTGTAAATGAGTCGAAAAGAATAATTACAAACAATAAACAGACTAATTTAAATACCATCGTATATGAAAGTAAAAGGATTGTTGTTCAGTTATGGGTGTAACGAATATTAATTGTGGTATTATTTCAAATGGAAAGATATGTTATGAAAAAGATTGTCTTTATTTTATTATTGGGGATTATGGGGTTATATTCCTGTCAAAATCCAGAAAAAGATAGAAGAAAAGTTCCGCATGTGCTAGTAATAGGAATCGATGGATTGGGATCACACGGATTTGCAATCGCCAACACGCCATATTTAAACGAATTAATGAAAAATGGCGCTTCGACGTTAAATGCAAGAACTATCATACCAAGCAAAAGTGGACCTGCATGGAGTTCGATGATTACTGGTGCTACTGTTGAAAAGCATGGTGTGGGATATAACGGTTGGACTGTTGAAGAGAAATTGTTGGAACCGGTATATAAATGTGATTATGATATGTTTCCCACTATTTTTGGTGAAATACGTAAATATCTTCCGGATGCAGTAATTGGTGCTTTTTACCATTGGGATGCATTCAACAATTTTATAGAGAAAGGTGTATGTGATGTAAGTAAATCGGGCGATAACGAAAGTATTGTGACTGAGGCTGCTTGTGAATTTATCGGTGAAATAAAACCTGATTTTACTTTTGTTCAATTAGATCATGTAGACCATGCAGGACATCATGGAGGTTATCGTTCGGAAGAATATGCATTGGCGATTGAAAAAGGAGACAGTTTGGTAGGTGTATTCTTCGAACAATTAAAAAGATCTGGTATGTACGAAGAAACGGTTATTATTGTGATCTCCGATCACGGTGGATTGGAGAGTGGTCACGGAGGTATTCATCCTGATGAAATGACTGTTCCGTTTCTGATTTCAGGGAAAGGTATAAAAAAGGGATATAAATTAGACCACCCTGTCTTTATTTATGATCTTGCACCGACGGTTGCATATTTATTGGGATTTGAATTAAATGAATACATTTCTGGAAAGTCATTGACCGATGTTTTTGTGGATTGATAATTTAAAAATATAACGTAGGCAAATATGAAAACTGTTATGAGAGTTTACTTTTTACTTGCAGTATCCATGCTTTTTGTGTCTTTACAGGCACAGATAAAAGCTGGCGATCTATTTCCCAAGTGGACAGAAGGCGTACTTGATATTCATCATATCAATACTGGAAAAGGTGAGTCGTCATTTTTTATTTTTCCTGATGGTACAACGATGCTAGTCGATGCAGGAGCAACCAATAGTTCAAAACCCCGTGTAACAGATGCAAAACCCAGTGAAGAGCGTACGCCGGGTGAATGGATTTCACGGTACTTGCTTTATTTTTTACAGGACAGACTTGAAAAAAGGCTGGATTACATACTACTTACTCATTTTCATGATGATCATATGGGTGCAGTTTCACCTGAATTAAAAGTATCGAAAAAAGGAGGATATCTTTTATCAGGTATAACTGAAGTTGGAGACAATATTCCTTTTGAAAAGATTATCGACCGGGGATGGCCTGATTATGAGTACCTCGTACCGTTGAGAAACGATATGATGAAAAACTATATTGAATTTATAAAATGGCATAAAGAAAATAATGGAGTAGAGGCAGAACAATTTCATGTTGGGGCGAATAATCAACTTCTATTGGTACATTCTCCACATAAGTTTCCGGAGTTCGAAATACGTAATGTTGCCGCCAACGGTCATGTTTGGACTGGTATAAATAGCAATGAGCGTAACCATTTTCCACCACTCGAAAGTCTTACTCCTTCGGAATATCCGGGAGAAAACCAACTTAGCTGTGCCTTTCGGTTATCGTATGGAAAGTTCGACTATTTTAACGGAGGTGATATTACTACCGGAGTACCCGGTACTTGGCAGGATATAGAAACAGCTGTTGGTTTAGTTACCGGACCTATTGATGTGTGTGTCGCAAACCACCACGCTTATTATGATGCTATGGGATATTCATTTCTCCAGGCTGTAAGACCAAGGATTCACATAATACTAGCGTGGGCACCGAGCCATCCTTCTCCTTCTGTTATTGCCCGAATGATGTCAAGCTGGGTTTATCCTGGGCCACGTGATGTCTTTTCGACCAATTTAATGGAATCGACCCATGAGGTAATAGGTTCACGCATTGATAAAATGAAAAGTCGACAAGGACATATTGTCATACGAGTCGATTCAGGTGGGGAAAGCTATATGATCTATATTCTTGATGATTCATCAGAAAGCTTTAGAGTGAAAAGTATTCACGGTCCCTACTTCAGTAATTAGTCGATGATTGCTATCTTTATCGGTCTACAATAAGTTGAAACTAAAGGGTCATAAAATAACAATTTAATAATCTCGGTATAACTGTCAATATTAATTGACAAAGATGGAAAAACAAAAATTATGGTCGTGGTCGGTTGTGACATTTCCAGATATCGGTGTCAAGAAAATATGGATCAGTTCCATGGTGTTGATTAGTAGTGATTATTGTCTCTTGTTAATGGGGATAGCCTATTATTGGATCGATTATAAGGAGCGTGAGAGGAATTAACTGATGATCAAAGCATATATGACATTAACGAGCTGTTTTCTGATAAATTTCTCCTTCATGATTATGGATGAGTAATATCCAGAATTATCTTGATTTTTATTTGCTCGTCTATAAAATCTCGACTTTTTTACTTAAGTTTGCGATCTCATAAAACAGAACTATTCTATGGAGACTCAGAAATCATTTAATCAGATCATATCTAAAGCGGTTAATCTTGATGGTTGTCAAAAAAAGGCTTGTCAGAATAATAGCTGTTCTCTGATACATGATCTTGTGACAAAAAGTATCATTCTCATCTTTGCTATTTCGTTTACAACTCCCTTATTTGCCCAAACCCGATGGTATGATCCTTTAAAGGAAAGTTTCAACGTCATCCAAAACCAGGGATGGACAGATGAAATAGGGAAGACATACCGGCGATTGCCCAACAGGGCGGAAGAGGAGGTGAGAAAGCCGGTGTGGAATTTATCACAGAATTCAACCGGATTGGCCATCCATTTTAATACCAATGCTGAAAAAATAGAAGTCAGGTATGGGGTGGGGGGCGACTTTGCCATGATGCATATGCCTGCTACAGGAAAATCGGGGGTGGATCTCTATGCCGTTGATCCTCACGGAAAATGGCGTTTGGCTACAGCCAGATATAATTTCAAAGATACCGTTACTTATACTTATGAAATTCTTCCTCAAAATCAATTTCACAAGAACGGATTTGAGTACAGGCTCTATCTTCCTTTGTACAACTCAGTAAAATGGATGGAGATTGGCGTTCCTGATTCTGCAAATTTTAAGTTTATTCCCACACTTAGAGAAAAACCCATCGTGGTCTATGGCACATCTATCGCGCAAGGTGGTTGTGCTTCACGACCCGGAATGGGGTGGACAAACATTGTATCAAGAAAACTTGATTATCCTGTAATTAACCTAGCGTTTTCCGGTAATGGGCCGTTGGAAAAGGAATTAGTT
>Ga0265293_10013635_pt1 | contig 10503 bp, 7 predicted proteins | sample Munlanlewell138R_FD_192505 | JGI IMG/M metagenome (GOLD analysis project Ga0265293, IMG submission 192505) | Leachate microbial communities from a municipal landfill in Southern Ontario, Canada - Leachate well 138R | ecosystem: Engineered > Solid waste > Landfill > Unclassified | place: Canada... | reverse complement strand
GTTACAAAATCACCTTTTGTAAATTCACCATTAGAGGTCATTTTGTTTACTGCTTGGTATGCACCAAAAATATTCCCATCATTATCAAAGAGGGGTAAAGCTAGTAAGGCTTTGGTCTTATAACCAGTTTCAATATCTACATCTTTATTAAAACATGGATCTGAGTAGGCATCATTAGTAAAATATTCGCTTTTAGTCTTTATTACATGGCCTACTACCCCAGTATTTGCAGGTATGCGAATCTTGTCCACTCCATGGGCTACCTTAGTCCAAAGTTCATTACTATTTTTGTCATAAATCCAAAGGGTACACCTGTCAGCTACAACCAATTGTCTACCCAAGTCTGCCATAAGCATTAAAAGATTATCTAATTTAGGTTCATTTGCTATCTTTCCAACATAATCAAATAAAAGTTTAAGTTTTTCATCTGCATTTAGTTCTTCTATATAATCTTGATTTATGACTAGGTGGCCACCTTCATGGTTTTTCATTTCAAGCACTCTCCTTTGAAGATAAGAATAAATATCCATTCAATATTATTATTTAAAATATACCCATAATTTGGATCTTCAAAAGTAAAAAATGGATTTTATCTAATTATTGTGATAAAATTATTTTAAGTATTATAAATAGTTAAAGGAGGGATACTTTATGATAAAAAAAGTAACATCCATTTTAATTTTAATCTTTATTTTAAGTTCTTCTTTTATTATGGCAGAAAGCAATTTACAAAGTGTGGTTTCTGCACCAACCATGGTTGGAACAAAGGATGATTCTCTTATATATCCTTATGGCATGGCTTACTCTAAAAGCCTTGATGCCTTGATTTTTACAGACACACAAAATCATAGGATCAATATTCTAAATCTTAAAAGCTTGACCATAGAAAGCTTAGTAGGAGTAAATCAAGGTCTAGATAGGTTTGGTTTTCCAGGAGGTGGATATGAAGACGGGGATATAAAAAAAGCCATGTTTAATCGACCCAAAGGAGTAGCCGTCGCAGATAATGGGGCTATTTTCATTGTTGATACAGGAAATAATGCAATCAGACAAATTTATCAAGGAAAGGTAACTACCGTTGCTGGTGGAAAAGCATCTGGTTATAAAGACGGTAAAGGAATAGAGGCAAAATTTCTTAGCCCTTCAGGAATTGCAATAGATAAAGATGGTAATATTTTTATTTCTGATACTTTAAATGATGTCATTAGAAAGATTGATCCTACAGGTAATGTTACTACATTTGCAGGAAAAAAAGATGATAAAAGCTTATTAAATGAGCCAGTAGGACTAGCATTTGATAAAAATGGAAATCTTTTTGTAGCTGATGGAAGCAACCATCAAATTAAAAAGATAAGCGCTAAAGATAAGATCGAAATATTAGGGGGAAATCATTCTATCAAGGATAAGGAAAGTGGCTATTGGCTTGGTGGATATATGGACGGCCCAAAAGAAATCTCATACTTTAATTTTCCTAAAGGAATTACTCTTAAAGATGATGGGACTATCTTTGTAGCAGATTCTTATAATCATACTATTAGAAGGATATCAGATACAGATGTAGCTACACTAGTAGGGGCAGGAATATCTGGCTCCAAGCTTGATGATGACCATATAATATATCTTGATGGACCTATGGGAGTTCTCTATGCTAAAGAAACCCTTTTTATTGGTGATTACTGGAATAATAGAATAGTTATGATTCCGGATAATGGTAAATATTTAGATCCTATTCTTATAGATGTTAAAGATAGAGAAATAATGGTCTATTTAGATGGTAACCCCATAAGCTTTCCAGATGTTCAACCTTTAATCCTAGATGGAACTCTTAAGTTTCCAATAAGAACAGTTGTTGAAGCCCTAGGGGGACAAGTCTTATGGAATCAAGAAGACCAAAAAATAACGCTCATCAAGGATAAGGACAAAGTTGAACTTTATTTAAAGCTAGGAGATTTCTTCCTCTATAAAGGCAGATCTATGGTAGGCTTAGATCTTCTAGAGAAAAATCTAACTCTTGATGCCAAATGGTTGGAAAAAAATAATATCTTATGGATTCAGCATAAATTACAAAATAACTAAGATAAGGATGAATAATATGGACATAAAAATAACATTTTGGGGCGTTCGTGGTTCCAAGCCTAGTCCTGGAAAAAACACCCTCTTATTTGGAGGTAATACTTCATGCGTTCAGGTAGAAATAGGAGATAGAAACCTTATATTAGATGGCGGTACAGGCATTTCTGAGTTGGGAAACCTTATTATGAAAGAAGAAGGCAAAAAAAATGCAGATATTTTCTTTTCCCATCTTCATTGGGACCATATACAGGGATTGCCATTCTTTATTCCATTATTTAAAGAAGGCAACGATTTTAGATTATACGGTGAAGACAAGGGAGATATGAAATTTAGGCAAATTATAGAAGGACAAATGACTAGTCCTTACTTTCCTATTACCATGAAAATGATGAAGAGTAATATTGATTTCTTTAGTATTTACCCTTCCCAAGACCTTGTTTTAGACCAAGATATTACAATAAAAACCTTTGCAGTAAATCATCCTAATGGCTGTCTAGCTTATAGGATAGAAAAAGGAAATTCTGCCATTGTTTATTGTACAGATACAGAGCCTATAGAAGAAAATAAAAGTAAGTTTTTAGAATTTGTTAGAGGTGCTGATGTCTTTATATATGATAGCCACTTTACAGATGAAGAGTATCTTGGAATAGATGAAAGTCAAAGCAAGAAAAGATGGGGTCATTCTACATGGCAGGAAGGTACAAGGATCAGCAAAGAGGCCGATATTGGTTATTTGATCCTATACCACCATAGGGAAAGCCGTAGTGATGTGGAACAATTAGAAATCGAAGTATTAGCTCAAGAACAATTTAATAATACTATAGCAGCCAGAGAAGGTCTGACAATCTCAGTAGGTGGTGGTTCTATTGAAAAAGTGGTCTTTAATTACCCATATTAGTTTATTTATATTATTGTCTATCTTTTTATTCTTTAATGTTTTTGAAACCTTGGACTATAGATTACAAGATATGCTTTATCAAAAACCACAAGCCATAAGCTCTGATATTGTAATAGTGGGTATTGATGATGAAAGTCTTCAAGCCTTAGGAAGGTGGCCTTGGCCTAGGGACTATCACGGCGAACTTATTAGATTGATCTCAGAAGGTGAGCCTTCAGTTATAGGATACGATATTATCTTTGCAGAAGAATCCGATGATTTAAGGGATGATGATTATTTAATTCAAATGGTTAATGAAGGTAGAAATATAGTATTACCAGTATATGGGACTTTTGATCTTATATCAAAACGCGGAACTATTGAAGCTACAAATATATCTAAACCTTTTCCCACTCTAAACAAAGTAGGAAAAACAGGTCATATCAATACAATAATGGATAATGATGGCATAGTTAGAAAAACCATTTTAAATTTCAACTATGAAGGAGAAAGGATCAATAGCTTTTCTTGGGAAATATATAAATTATATGAAGAAAAGATGGGGCTAGAAGGCCTAGAGATTAAACAAACTAATTTAGACCCTTGGAATCGTACCCATATAAGGTTTAGCGGCCAACCCTATAGTTTTGAAATGCTTCCCTTTTATAGCTTGCTTAATGGGGATATCCCTGGAGAATACTTTAGAGATAAAATAGTCTTAGTAGGCCCTACAGCTATTGGTTTAGCTGATGATTATTATTTTACCCCCATGGCTCCTCAAGTTCCCATGTATGGGGTAGAAATACATGGAAATATAATTCAGCAATTTATAAATAAAAACTTTTGGACTGAAATATCCTTGTTGGGACAATTGGTCATTATGCTTTTCTTATCCATTATAGGATATGGCTTATTGCAAAGGTTTAAACCAGAAATAGGAGTCTTGGTTTTACTTGGATTAGTAGCAGTTTTTCTCTTGGGATTAAACTTCATTGCTTCCTTGTCCAATGGATATATAATGAGCTTTTTATACCCACTGGGACTTTTAGGTGGCCAATATATAATCATTTTAGTAGAAAAATTTGTCTTAGAAAAGCTTGAAAAGAAAAGGGTTACAGATGTTTTCGGAAAATATGTAGCCCCCCAAATCGTAGATGAAATATTAGAAGCAGGTGAAGCTGGTCTTAAACTAGGTGGTCTTCGTAGGGATATTTCTGTATTATTTGTTGATATTCGTGGATTTACTCCCTTATCAGAATCTGCTGAACCAGAAGAAGTTGTTTCTATATTGAATAGTTACCTTACCTTATGTGCTAAATCTATATTTGCCTATGGTGGAACCCTAGATAAGTACATTGGAGATGCTACTATGGCTCTTTTCAATGCCCCCTTAGACTTAGATAATCACCAACTCCGGGCAGTACAAACAGCCTGGGCAATGAAAGAAGGGTCTGGTTCCCTACAGGAAAAAATAGAAAAACAATTTGGGAAAACAGTCCGCTTTGGTGTAGGTATCCATACGGGGCCAGCCATAGTAGGCAATATTGGTGCAGACTTTCGTATGGACTATACAGCTATAGGTGATACGGTCAACACTGCAGCACGGATTGAAAGCAATAGCAAGCCTGGACAGATACTCATAAGTCAAGAAATGTATGATATTGTAAAAGATTATGTTGAAGTAACTGATCTTGGTAAGATACAAATGAAAGGAAAGGCAGATGGTTTTCAAATATATCAGGTAGATAATTTATTGTTAATATAAAATGGAGGTGTTTAGGATGGAAAAAAGATTTATAGCCATATTGCTTTGTATTATACTTGTTCTTATAGGCCTGCCTATTAAATCTTTTGCAGCAGAAAAGACTTCAGCCAAACTTATAGAATTAAAAGGAGATGTACAAATCATAAGATCTGGTGGTGAAAAACCCTTTAAAGCTTTTTTAAATATGAAGCTTTCAGAGGGGGATAGGATAATTACAGGTTCATCGGCTAGTGGTAAAATTCAATTAGATGATGAAGTAGTTATTACGCTTGCTGAAAATACCAGTATCTACCTATCAGAGCTTAGAGACTCCAAAGATTCAAAACAAAGTTCCATAAGTCTTCAATCTGGCGGAGTGGGGTCTTCTATCAAGAAAAAACTAACAGATAACTCGCGTTTTGAGATAAAAACTCCTACGGCAGTAATGGGGGTTCGGGGAACTGAATTCTTCACCCAATATCTTAAGGGAAAAGTAGATATTAAGGTAGTAGATGGAAGTGTAGAAGTCTTGGTAAATATAAATCAAGAAGGTGATGTTACAGGAATTGGCCAAGGCCAAGCTCAATCTTATAGATATTTAGTAGGTGCTCTTCAACAAACAAACTTCAATGAAGGCCAAGCTGCTAAGGACCTTCCAAAAACTTTAGAGCCTTTGAATTTCAAAGGACTGCCTCTTCCATTTTTAGAAAGAATAAAGGAAATAATTAAGGAAGATTCTAATTCTATACCAAAGGAGATTGCAGATACCATTGAAGAAGCTATAAAACAAGCTATTACTGATATAGAAAATAAAATTAATGATAAAGATCTGGCCCCTGATGAATTTTCATCTAATTCAGGAAATAAGAGCCCTGGAAATATACAACAATCAGCCCCAGTGACCTCCTTACCGGAACCAATTATAACTCCAACACCAGAACCAGAGTCAGACTATACTCCGACACCAAGTCCAGAACCAATTGACCCAGACCTTATTATAGCTGTTGAGTCAGTTTCTATTAACAAAACATCTATACAATTAGAAGTAGGAGATACTTCTTCTTTAGTAGCTACTGTAAATCCACAAAATGCTACTAACAAGAATATTATATGGTCTTCTAGTGATATAGAAATTGCTACTGTAGATAGTAGTGGAGTGATCACTGCTGTTGCTCAGGGTAATGCTACTATTACTGCTACTTCTGAAGATGGTGGCAAGACTGCTAATGCTGTAGTTACTGTCATAATTCCAGTTGAGTCAGTTTCTATTGATCAATCATTTATTCAATTAGAAGTAGGACAGACTTCTTCCTTAGTGGCTACTGTAAATCCCCAAAATGCTACTAACAAGTATATAGCATGGTCTTCTAGCAATATAGAAGTTGCTAATGTAGACTCTGAAGGAAAGGTTACTGCGCTTAGTCCTGGTAATGCTACTATTACTGCTAGATCTGTTTATAGTAATAAGACAGCTAGTACTGAGGTCACTGTCATTCCTGCAGCTACCCCTCTGGAACATTTTGATTTTGATCTTCAAAATAAGCCAGGTGAAGCTATCTTAACAGGATTCTACATCTATGGAAAAAATCAAGGTCTAGATGAAATACTCGATCCAATTATTCCATCAAAATTAGATGACGGGACACCAGTTACTGCTATTGGAGAAGGTGCTTTTGCAGAAACAGGTATTACAAGCGTCATAATTCCTGAGTCTATAAGAAGTATTGGAGATTTTGCCTTTGCAGAAAACCCAGCTTTAAATATTATCGAAATTGGTTCTGATGTTGAAATAGGAGAAAATTCATTTGGTGATGATATATTTAAAGATGCATATATTCTAAACACTAGTGCGGGGGGAACCTATTACAAAACTAGCACTGACCTTGATTTTTGTTTAATAGGCTCATGGAGTCAAATAAAACCAGAGGAATATTTTAATATTAGATATCAATCTCAATATATTTATAATGGAGATACTAAAGATCTAAATCTCTCAGAAAATAATAATATCCTCTCTTTAGATCTTGTATCTTATATAAAGAATATAGAATACGATTTATTTAAATTAAATGAAAATGGCGAATATATAAAATTAGAATATGAAGAATATATCTATAGTACTGATCCTACACAAAGAAGTATTTCCATAAGAGATTTAACAGCAGGAGAAATTAAAATTAAAATCCTAGCTAAAGTAAAAGATTATGATGATCATATTATATCTTTTACATTGATTGTTGAATAACAGCCTTCCTTACCCCCAAGCCCTAATCTAGTGCTTGGGGGTTTTAAATGCAAGGAAAATTTTCATGGGCATTAGCCTTAGAACTCTCTACAGAAAATTAAAAGAACTAGAAATATAAACTCTTGCATTTATCCGCAAGATATATTATACTTATAATATCATTATTGATAATCATTATCATTATGATTTGTTAAAAGCTTATATATTTAATTTGATTTATATTTTTTTACATAAAGAAAGGATGATATAAATGGATAGCATGGCTTTAGTTTCTTTGAAACCTAATCAAAGTGGTATAATTAAAGAGATCTCTGGTGGCTGCAAAGCTAGAAAAAGATTATATGAACTTGGACTATATAAAGGCGCCTCTTTTAAAGTTGTAAAAAATGATATTGGCCCCATTATCCTCAGCTTATCAGGTCATAAACTAGCCTTAGGTCGTGGTATTGCTCATAATGTTTTTGTGGAGCATTAATTTTTTTAAAGTTAATTGATAGTGACTATCATTTAGAATGGGAGGGATTTTTTTGCATACTATTGCTCTTGTGGGAAATCCAAATAGTGGAAAGACCACATTGTTTAATGCCTTAACTGGTTCCAACCAACATGTTGGCAACTGGCCTGGTGTTACTGTTGAAAAAAAGGAAGGAAAATTTAAATACAAAGGTGTACAATATAATGTTGTGGATCTTCCCGGTACATATAGTCTGGGTGCTTATTCGGAGGATGAGATGATTGCTCGTGACTATATCCTCAAAGGAAATCCAGATGTGGTAATTAATGTGGTAGATGCTACTAATATAGAGAGAAATCTCTATTTAACTACCCAATTAATCGAAATGGGGGCCAAGGTAGTTGTTGCTCTTAATATGATGGATGAAGCTAAACAGAAAAATATCGAAATTGATTTGTGCTCTCTATCTAAGGGTTTAGGAGTTCCTGTAATAGCCACCATCGCTTCTAAAAGCAAGGGACTTGATGATTTAATTGAAAGGGCTATCCAATATGCCAATGAAAGTGAGAACTCTCTTTTGTCCTTTAGTTATGGAGAAAATATTGATAGAGAAATTGAAAGAATAAAGACTGTACTTGAAGAGTCTAATATTGAGTACCCTGCAAAATGGATAGCTGTAAAGCTACTGGAAGGAGACCAAGGTATATATAGTTTAGTAGAAGAAGATACCCATCCTATTAAGGAAAGACTATTCTCCTTAGGCCATAAGGCTACTGAATATGAGTTGGAAATCGTAGATAAAAGGTATGATTTCATAGGTAGTATAGTTAGTAAGGCTGTGAAAAAACCTGTAGATACGGTAGAAACAACTACAGATAAAATAGACAAGATCATTACCCATAAATACTTAGGACTTCCTATATTTGCCCTAATCATGTATATAGTATTCCAATTGACCTTTGTAATAGGAGGAGATCTTCTTGGTGGATATGTGGCTGGCCTAGTTGAGACCCTTGGAGAGTATGCTGTTGGTCTTTTAACTATGGTCAATTCTCCTGAATGGTTAAAGTCTTTTGTTTCTGAAGGTATTTTTGGTGGAGTAGGTGCTGTGTTTGAATTTATTCCTCTTATTACTGTACTCTACTTTTTCTTAGGCATACTGGAGGATACGGGCTATATGGCCAGGGCTGCTTATATTATGGATGGATTGATGCGTGCTTTAGGGCTTCATGGAAAAACATTTATTTCTATGATAGTAGGCTTTGGTTGTAATGTTCCTGGTATTATGGCTACTAGAACTTTGGACAATAAAAAAGACAGGATGATTGCTTTACTTATAAATCCCTTTATGTCCTGTGGAGCAAGGCTGCCTATTTATTTAGTATTTATTGCTGCCTTCTTCCCTAGTCATGGAGGTACTGTGTTGTTTGCACTTTATACCTTAGGTATTGTAGTTGCCTTAATAGTTGGCAAAGTCTTTTCAAAGACTTTATTTAAAGGTGAAATCTCACATTTTATAATGGAGCTACCTCCCTATAGATTACCAATATTTAAATATGTTATTAGAGATATGTGGGACAAGGTATGGGACTTTTTACACAGAGCTGGGACTATTATTTTCGTAGTAGTATCTCTCCTTTGGATACTATCTGTTTTCCCCTTGGGAGTAGAACCCTATAGTCAAGAAAGTATTTTAGGCAGGATAGGTACTATTTTAGCACCCATATTTGCACCTGCTGGCTTTGGTACTTGGCAAGCTACTGTTAGTTTGTTTGCAGGTATTGCAGCTAAGGAAGCTGTAGTGGCCATATTGGGTATGGTTTATGCAGGAGTTAGTGAAGGTTCTCAGTTGGTATCTGCACTACAAAATGTATTTACTCCGCTGACTGCTATCTCCTTTATGGTCATGACCCTTTTATATACTCCATGTGCAGCAGTTATCGGTACAGTAAAGAGAGAAACCAACTCTGCTAAATGGGCCGTATTTATGGCTGTGTATCCCTTTGTGTTGGGATGGGTATTGGCTGTCCTTATTTATCAAGTAGGAAGGTTATTAGGATTTTAGGAGGCTAATTGTATGCTTAAAAGTATTTTAAAAGAAATCCATAAAGCTAGGGTCTTCTCTATTCCACTTATTGCAAAAAATCTAAACATTTCAGAAGCCTTAGTTGAAGAAGCAATAGATCAGCTATCCCGCATGGGATATATTGTGGAGGATATGGGCTCCCCTACTTGCGAAACAAAATGTAGTGGGTGTTCTATGAAGTCCTTTTGCAATATTATACCTCTTAAAACCATAAGTATAACGGAAAAAGGTAAGCATCTATTGAAAAGTATATAAGTTTTTTAAAGACAAATCTATAAGAAAAAATTTCTTATAGATTTGTCTTTTTTGTGTTTAAAATTTTATTTATGGGTATAATATAAATACATATATCACCAAATATTTTATTAAAGCACTTGACTAAAGTGTCTTGGTGATATATAATTAAGCTAGATAGAACTTTAACTATTCCCAACCTAATTGTTTGTCAGGTATTTAGGTAAGAGTATCAAATTTTTAGAAAATTTAATTTAGTAATAAGTAAATGCAGAGATTAGTCTGTATATTATCCAAACTTTAATGGTTGGAGCCAGTAGAAGTGTAAAGAAACTTCTTCTAAGGCAAGAGTAAGGTAATTTAAGGGTTAAAGCTTCATGAATTAAAGTAGTATAGAGTATCAGTTTTAAGTTTAGTAAAATATAAGCAGTTAAATGATGTGGTAAGTTTTAAAACTCCTCATTAATTTAGCATTAAGGAGTGTAGCAGAGGATTGAATTTAGTGATTGAAACAAAGTTTATAGGTTGGGGTAGTTGCAAAAAGTTCTATTTTAAATGATGGGTAGTTTCTAGATACTTAGAGATTACCCATCCATTATTTTTTGTACTTTTACTTTGTTGATATTTTTTCCTTATAGGTCTATAATTAGTATAACAATATTAAAAAGGAGATTACAAATGATAAGTTTAGATTGGAAGGATAGAAAAAACCTTACTATGTTGGCAGACTACTATGAGTTTACCATGGCCAATGGTTATCTAGAAAATGGTATGGGAGATCAAATTGGAT
>Ga0265293_10013633_pt1 | contig 10504 bp, 8 predicted proteins | sample Munlanlewell138R_FD_192505 | JGI IMG/M metagenome (GOLD analysis project Ga0265293, IMG submission 192505) | Leachate microbial communities from a municipal landfill in Southern Ontario, Canada - Leachate well 138R | ecosystem: Engineered > Solid waste > Landfill > Unclassified | place: Canada... | reverse complement strand
TTGTTATCTTTTTTGAAATTCCATGTCTTTTCGAATAACTTCTTCTTCCATCTTCTTTTTATAATCCTTCATCTTTTGTCTGAGATCCGCATACTTAAGGGACAAAATCTGAACGGCTAATAACGCTGCATTTTCCGCGCCATCAATGGCTACGGTGGCTACGGGTATTCCCTTTGGCATCTGCACTATGGATAACAGGGAATCCAGACCATCCATAGTAGAGGACTTTATAGGTAATCCAATAACAGGTAAAGGTGTATAAGCTGCTAATACTCCCGGTAAATGAGCCGCTTTTCCTGCAGCCGCAATAATCACTTCAATACCCTTTTCCTCCGCATTTTTTGCAAAATTCTCCGCTTGATAAGGTGTTCTATGAGCGGACATAATCCTCACTTCACATGCAACATCAAAATCTAATAGGAGTTTCTCTGTTTTTTCAACAACTTTATAATCTGAGTCACTTCCCATAATAATTGCTACTTTCATAATCTTCCTCCGTTTATCGAGTTATTATTTAAAATACAGTACACCGGACTCAAATATTTTTTGATCCGTGTTCCCTATCACATTTTTATATAAATAGGAACCTTTTCTTTCTGAATGAGCCATCTTACCTAATATTCTGCCATCCATAGAGGTGATACCTTCGATGGCTTTGTAGGAGCCATTCGGATTATAGGCTATATCATAAGTAGGGTTTCCCTCTAAATCAACATACTGGGTAGCAATTTGTCCCTTATCCAGCAAGAGCTTGTATTGGGCATCACTGATGATAAATCTTCCCTCACCATGGGATACAGGTACAGTGTGTATATCCCCTACATTGACTCCACTGAACCAAGGCGACTTAACCGACACTATCTTTGTCCTCACAAGAGTGGACACATGCCTGTTAATTTTGTTGACCGCAAGTGTCGGATCATGTGCTGTAAGTTCCTTGATTTCTCCATAGGGCACCAATCCCAGTTTTATCAATGCCTGAAATCCATTGCATATACCGAGGATCAATCCATCCCTGTTTTGAATAAGGTCCATGGTGGCTTCCCTTACCTTTTCATTTCTGAAGACTGAAGTAATAAATTTAGCCGATCCATCCGGCTCATCCCCACCGCTAAATCCACCGGGTATCATCAAAATTTGAGAATTTTTAATATTGGCTACTAATTCATCAAGGGACTGGGTAATGGCCTCTGTGGTTAAATTTCTAAAAATCTGTACTTTTGCTACTGCTCCCGCATCCTCAAAGGCCCTTCTTGAATCCTCCTCACAGTTTGTCCCCGGAAAAGTGGTTATTAATACTCTCGGTCGTGCCATTTTTAAGCTTGGCTTTGCAGTATTTCTTTCGGTATAGGGTACAAAATCGATTTTCCCATCAAGAGTGTCCTTTGTCCTAAATATAGATTCTAATGGTTCTTCCCATGCCTGGATAAGCTGATTTAAATCCAGTGTATGCCCTAAGACCTGAATCTCCGGCTGAACAATAGTTTCCCCTATTATTTTATATTCAAGACCTTCGAATAAAAGAGAAATGTCTTCTTGTCCATCTATCTCTAGGAGCATGCTTCCCATATTTAGTTCGAAGATTTCTTCTTCTTTTACGCCCTCCATGCGAATACCTATTTTGTTACCTGCTGCCATCTTAAAAATACCGCTTCCAATACCTCCATAACCGACAGATTTAGCCGATACTATTTTACCTTCATGTATAAGGTTTGTAATTCTTCCCATTTTATTTTTATAGTCAGAAAAATCAATAACTTCGTTTTTATCCCTTTTAACTGGTATATAGAGGATTTTACTACCGACTTTTTTAAATTCCGGCGATAGCACATGCTTGACATCAACCGGACTCACAGCAAAGGAAATCAGTGTAGGAGGCACATCTAAATCAAGGAAGGTTCCTGACATACTGTCTTTTCCACCAATAGCAGCTATTTCAAGCTCTTTTTGGGCTTTCAAGGCACCTAAAAGTGCAATAAAGGGTTTCCCCCATCGATAAGCTTCTTCACCCAGTTTTTCAAAATATTCTTGAAAACTTAATCGGATATCTTTATAATCACCGCCCATAGCAACTATTTTTGTTACTGAATCGATGACAGCATAAAGAGCGCCATGGTAAGGACTCCATTTTGCAATCATCGGATTGTAGCCATAAGTCATAAGAGTGCCTGTTTCGGATTCCCCATAGGTGACAGGAAGCTTAGCCGCCATACCTTCTGCCGGTGTTAATTGGTATCTGCCACCTAAAGGCATAAGCAGGGTTGCTTTGCCGATTGTACTGTCAAAGTGCTCTGTCATGCCCTTTTGGCTGGCTATATTTAAGTCTTTTACTAAGCTTATAAAATGCTCCCTCAGGTTATCCTTTACTTGAGCGGATGCCTTGAATACATTGTCTTCCTCCTCAGGCATAGCCACCCTAACATCTCTCTTTTGTTTTACGCCGTTTGTATCAATAAAGCTTCTGCTTAAATCAAGAATCGTTTTCCCTCTCCAGTTCATCCTAAACCTGTTATCATCCGTAACTCTTGCCACAGAGACAGCTTCAAGATTTTCTTCATCAGCATAGCTTATAAACTTGTCCACATCTTCCTCATTCACAACAACTGCCATTCTTTCCTGGGATTCAGAAATAGCAAGCTCTGTTCCATCCAGTCCCTCATATTTCTTGAGTACCAAATCCAGGTTCACCTCAATACTATCCGCTAATTCACCGATGGCAACAGAAACACCTCCTGCTCCAAAGTCATTACATCTTTTAATGAGCTGTGCTACTTCTTTTCTTCGGAACAGCCTTTGTATATTGCGTTCGGTAGGAGGATTACCCTTTTGTACTTCAGCGCCACTCTCTAAAATAGAATCTTCTGTGTGCTCTTTGGAAGACCCGGTTGCTCCACCGCAGCCATCCCGTCCTGTTCTTCCTCCAAGTAATAGGATGTGATCCCCTTCCCCAGGTCTTTTCCTGATAACATTTTCTTTTGGAGCAGCAGCAATGACAGCCCCAACCTCCATGCGTTTTGCAACAAAGTCTTCATCATAGACTTCGGAAACCTGTCCCGTGGCGATGCCTATTTGATTACCATAGGAGCTATAGCCCCGTGCCGCCTCTGTTGTAATCTTCCGTTGGGGTAATTTCCCTTCCAGTGTTTTTTCTATAGGTGTTCGTGGGTCTCCGCTTCCTGTTACACGCATGGCTTGATAGACATAAGACCTTCCTGATAAAGGGTCCCTGATAGCCCCTCCTAAACATGTGGCGGCTCCGCCAAAAGGCTCTATTTCCGTTGGGTGATTATGTGTTTCATTTTTAAACATCACAAGCCAGTCTTCCTCCCGGCCGTCTATCTTTGCCTTGACTACAATACTGCAGGCATTGATTTCTTCCGATTCATCCAAATTATCCAGCTTACCTTGTTTTTTTAAATATTTCATGCCTATAACAGCTATGTCCATCAAGGATTGACTTTTTTCCATGTCCTTATAGAGTTCGTTTCGCATGTCTAAGTAGTCCTTGTAGGACTCTTTGAATAGAGCTTCATATTGCCCACTATCAAAGTCAACATGAGCAATCTCGGTTAAAAAGGTTGTGTGTCTGCAGTGATCGGACCAATAAGTATCCAGTACCCTGATCTCTGTTACTGTAGGATTTCTTTTCTCTTCATTCTTAAAATAACTTTGAACAAATAGTAAGTCATCATTCGCCATAGCAAGCCCGAAATCATCCCGAAATTGGTAAATCTCATCCTCGTTTAAGTGGATGAAGCCTTCTAAAACAGCAACATCATCAGGAATTGCCATTTTAGCATCAAGGCTTTCATACTTTTCTGAACCAGCCTCTTTTGAATCCACAGGATTAATATAGTAATCCTTTACCCTCTTGAATTCTTCATCTGTCATTTCTCCTTGGAGAATAATAACCTTAGCCGATCTGACCAGAGGCTTTTCCTTTTTACTTAATATTTGTATACATTGAGCAGCGGAATCTGCCCTTTGATCGTATTGTCCCGGCAAAAATTCAGTGATGAAAAACTTGTCTTTTTTATCAATAAAAACAGCCTCATCGGATGCATTATCAATCGTAGGTTCCGCAAAAATGCTATACCTTGCTTCGTTATAGGTTTTATCATCTATACCTTGAATATCATAGCGATTGAGTATTCTTATGTTTTTTAATCCCTTTAACTGTAAACTTTCCCTTAGGTCCTTGAGTAGGTCCTGAGCTTCTATATCAAAGCCTGCTTTTTTTTCAACAAATATCCGCTTTACTTTATTCATTTTTTCCTCCATCCACACCATTTGATAGAATCGCTCATTCGTTTTTAAAGATATACTTTTTTAATAACTTATTCTTTATATTCAATAATTTCTCTGATAAGTCCACATAATATTCCTGAGGCTTTTCAAACCTTAAAACCTCTTCCCAAAGTGTATCTACTTCACTCAAGGTGTAATCCCTGATTTTAGATAATGCAGGTGTTTCATAGACACATTTGCCTTTTTCAAAGATGGGAACCAATAATTTTCTGGCTCTGAAATTTCGGAGTCGTTGACGTTTCCATGTATGCTTTGGATCAAAGATTTCATAAGGTCCACTTTCATCAATGTTTTCATCCCGGGTTGTCAATACGTCCGCGATGGCTTTCCCTGTTTTCTTGCTATAAAGTCTCCAGACCTGCTTAAAATCAGGATTGGTTATTTTTTCAACGTTCTCACTGACTTTTATTTTAGGTTCGATTTTTCCGTCCTTTTCCATAGCTACCATCTTATAAACTCCACCAAAGACAGGCTCGGACTTCGATGTGATAAGCCTTTCCCCTACACCAAAGGAGTCGATTTTAGCCCCTTGCTCTAGAACATCCCTTATAATGTATTCATCCAAGGAGTTTGAGACGACGATTTGACAGTCCTCTAAACCAGCCTCATCCAGCATCTTACGGGAAGCTTTTGTCAGATAAGTGACATCCCCACTATCGATTCTGATACCTTTAGGTCTGAATCCTCTTGCTATAACTTCTTCCTTAAATACCTTAATGGCATTAGGTACACCGGATTTTAATACATTGTAAGTATCAACAAGGAAAACACAATCATCAGGATAGATCCGTGCAAATGCCCTGAATGCTTCCAATTCCGAATCAAACATTTGTATCCAGCTATGGGCCATGGTGCCTGTTGCAGGTATTTTAAATTCCCTATCTGCCAAGGTACAAGCTGTTGCAGCGCATCCTCCTATATAGGCCGCTCTGGCTCCTAAGACAGCCCCATCCGCACCTTGGGCCCTACGAGAACCAAATTCCATGACCGGTCTTCCCTTGGCTGCTCGGACTATTCTGTTCGCCTTTGTGGCAATAAGGCTTTGGTGGTTAATGACTAAGAGGACCATCGTTTCTATCAGCTGTGCTTCAATAATAGGGCCTCTAACCGTAATAATCGGCTCATTAGGAAAAATAGGCGTTCCTTCAGGTACAGCCCAAATATCACATGAAAATTTAAAATCTTGAAGATATTCTAAGAAACCTTCATCAAAAATCTTTCTGCCTCTTAAGTATTCAATATCCTTATCGAGAAATTTAATTCCCTTAATATATTCTATTAACTGCTCTACCCCTGCCATGATAGCAAAACCACCATCATCCGGAATCTTTCTGAAAAACATATCGAAGTAGGCGATTTTATCTTTTAAACCGTTTTTGAAATAACCATTGCCCATAGTCAATTCATAAAAATCGACTAACATAGTTAAATTCATCTTTTGCATGGGACTAGTTCTCCTCTCAATGGTACAATTATTTGAAATTTATTCTCTTTTTAAAGCTGCAATTCGTCCGAAAATTATTCTCTTTTAAGTGAATAATTATATCATATAATGTGTAGATTGTCTTATGTTTAACGCAAAATAGTTGATAAATTGTAGAAAACTTGCCTTGAAAATTTTCGTACTGTTTTAAGATTTCTTACCCTTTAAATGTCAGCAGGATATATAAAAACAGAATCCCAACATAGCCTTCCAGAGTATAGAGGTATTTTATTAAATTTGAGAAGCCTATCATGCTAAAGAGGATTGCTACACCACCCATGATAAGAAGTATGGATTTACTGTTTAACACGCCATCCATAAGTCCAAATTGTTGTGCAAACCCATAGAAACTGCTTACAGCCGTCGTATAAATACCCAATAGCAGGAGAATAACATACATGATTTTAAAACCAAAACCTATCCTTGAAGCAATATAGGCCATAGGGACCTCGATACCACGCTCTGCAATAGCATCTCCATGAAGCAGAATGACTCCATAGATACCTGAAGCAATAAGGATAATAAGAAGTCCCCCAAAGAAAGAAGCTTTTCTTAAGGTTTTATCACTGCTTGCTTTTTCTCCGAGTACTAACAATATAGGTGTAGCCAATAAAATGTTATAAGCCACATAGATTATAGAGGATAATAACCATCCTAAATCGAGCAACTTGGGTATGATTCTCTTCAATCCATTTCCCTCATGTAAAATTTGTGCATCCAAGCCACTAATTATGCATAATACGAAAATACCCACCATTAAAAAGGGAACAATGACTGCATTGGCCTTGACGATACCATCTAAGCCCCTGAGGATTGTTAAGGTAGTAAGAAGAGCCATTATGATGTTTCCATATAAGAAGGGAAGATTCCATTGCTCCCTTAGTAAAGCGCCTGTTCCGGACAGCATAACAACAAATGTTCCAAATAAAAAAAAAGCAATGATGCCATCAAGTAATTTGATACCGGGTACAAATTCCATACTTTTTATGATGTCTGAATAAGATACAATTTTTAGCCGATAGCCCAGGCTCATTATCTTGTAAGTCAGCACCATAAATAAAAGTCCTGCCACTGCCAATCCCAGGAGACCATTCCCTTGGAATCTGCCAAAAAATTGATAGATTTCTTGGCCTGATGCAAAGCCTGCACCGATTATTGTTCCAACAAAAACGACGACGATTTGGAAAACAGATATTTCACTTTTTCTCTTCATAAAAACACCCTTTCACATTAATTCATATGTGAAAGGGTGAAATTACATTCCTCTTTCAAAGCCTTCCGCTATTTCGGGAAATACTTTTTTCAATCGAATGGGTTTCATTTCCTTGTTAACACAACCATGCTTTGTCATACCCTCAGCTATAGTATCTCCTGTATCCTTTTTTACAATGTTATAAGTGATAACCATCGTTGCACCCTTAAACTCACTTAATTTTGCAGTTACAAGAATATCATCATCATAGGTTACTGCTTTTTTGTACTTGCATTGGGTTTCTATAACCGGTAATAATAAGCCCTTTTGCTCCATTTCTCTATAAGAATAGCCTGTCATCCTAAACAGCTCTGTTCTGGCTTCCTCAAACCAAACATAGTACTGAGCATGATGAGCTATACCCATTCTATCTGTTTCACTGTACCTTACCTTTACTTCTATACTTGCTGACATGTTATTATCCCTTTCTCTTATCCGACTCCATTCTGCTAGCAGTAGAAATCTACAAATCAAAGATTTGTGATTTCCTTGCATAAGTTCGCCATCAATTTGCTCAGCAAATTGGGCGAGCTACGATATAAAACTTAAATCCACGTGCTCATTTTCCAATATAACCTTCTTTAAAACGGTCAACGCTCCGACAGCATCATTGAGATTCATCATCTCTACAGGAGAGTGGGTATATCTTCTTGGTGTTGATAATGTCGCTACTGGGATACCATCTCCCGCATTCACCAAGGCGGTTGAATCCGTTGAATATCCAAATTCACTCATGACTAGGGGTTGTACATTGATTCCTTCTTCTCTTGCTTTGTCCATGATAAAATCTTTTAGCTTAGGATGAATTGCAGCATATTTAAATAATTTATTGACCCCTTCAACAATCGATAGTCCAGGACCTTTCCCTAAAGAAATAGGCAATTCTGTCAATAAATTGATATCGGGCACATCCCCGGCAGGAACCGTATCGAGGGTGATGGCATAGTCAGGGTTGATATAATGAGCTGCACCTGTTACGCCGGCAATGGTAACTTCCTCCTGAACAGAGATGACTCCATAAAGTTCACCTGCAAATTTTTTATCTTTTATATATTCAAACAGTTCTATCATAATAGCACAATTGATTCTGTTATCTACCGCACGGGTCGAAATAAAATCTGTGTTTTCCATTTCCATAAAATCACTTTGCATAACCCCCCTGGTTCCTACGGTTATACCCATAGCCTCTACTTCTTCCTTGGATGTAGCCCCTACATCGATATAGGATTCTTTTGTTGTTTGGACAGTCCCACTTGTAGCTGGTGTTTCCATATGGGCTGCCCGAATGCCTATGATACCATTGATCCTCTTGTCCTGACATCTCAAATGTATTTTTCTCCCGGGAAGTGCTTTGTCCGGTAAACCACCCGATTTTTCAAACAGAATAAAACCATTGGGCATGATGGCTTTGACCACCAGACCTACTTCATCGGAGTGAGCACTGAGCATCACTCTATGCCCTTCTTTATTTCCTTTTTTTATAGCTATCAGATTTCCATTATTCATGACCTTAACTTCATCAGCTAAAGGCTCTAATTTTTCCTTCATATAGCGGATAACTTCCATTTCTTCTCCGCTGACGCTTATTAAGGATGTTAATTCCTTCAAATGTGACCGTAATCTTTCCTTCATTTGTATATTCCTGCTTTCCATTTTCTATTTTTCCTATAATGGATTTTATTATATCATGAATTTGAAGAATTCATGATATAATCTGCCATGTGCCATTTCCGAATAATTGAATTTATCAGTTCGCCATCAATTTGCATAGCAAATTGGGCGAGCTGATAAAATGAGGAAATAAAGGCACGGCATAAAATCCGCCGGAGGCATATAATATCCTCGAAACTGAGGATATTATATCACATACTCTTCATTTAATCATAAAATATATTATGTACAAAGAGACTTGGTGTCAGGGGTATCAGGGGAACGCTTTGTTTGCCACCATCTCCATCCTCTTTCAGGTAAAATACAGTTTGGTGTGCAAAATATGTAGCAAACAAAGCGTCTCCCTGATACCACAAAGAGACTTTAGTCTATTGTCTACCCAGGGGAGGTTTAGCATAAAATGTATTCAAATAGAGAGCTTTTTGCAAGATTAATTCGATGTGAGGCTGAAGGCGAAGGAGAAAATGGAATGAAAGCTGTTGCTAATGTAGTTATGAACAGAGTTCATGTTCCATATGGAGAATATTTCCGAACAGGTCAAGGAGACCTTAGAAGAATTATTAATCAACAAGGTCAATTTGATTGTGTAAGAAGTGAAATAAGGGGGCTTCCCAATCCTCAAACAGTTTGGGCCAGCCCTCCTGAACAAATTCATTATGATATTGCGGATTGGGCATTATCCGGAAACAGTTTGAATACCACAGGTGAATCTTTGTGGTATATGAATCCTTTTGTACCTCAATGTCCTCCGCTTTTTCCCTATAATGGCTCGGGTTATCACCAAGTAAGAATAAACAATCATTGCTTTTTTAACCCTACAGCCAAATATGCACAAACCTAATAGAGCATCAAATGATGTATTTAATAATGAGCTGATAACTATTTTTTCAGAAGGGAGGCTAAACCTTATATGACATCCTATAAATTACCTGAACAGATTTCAAAAAATCAAAAACCTATCTATGGAACTCCGGTACCGCAAGGGCCTATTTATAATGTTCCGGGGCCGCAAAGGCCTGTTTATAATAACCCGAATCCTAATGGCCCTTTACCCACTGCACCCATTCAAAGACCCTTGACACCGGTACAAAGACCCTATGATATTCCCATCGCCCCTGTACCCGTCGTCGAAGTGCCGCCACAGCCAATCGATAATATCCTATTTACTCAAGGGTATTTAAAGGCAAACATAGGCAGATATATTAAAGCTGAATTTTTAATTGGTACTTCTTCCTTTATTGATAGGGAGGGTGTGCTTTTAGAAGTCGGTACAAGTTATTTTATTATTCAAGAACCGGAAACAGATGATTTGGTATTATGCGATATTTATTCCTTAAAGTTTGTTAGGTTTTTTTATTAGCTAAAAAAAAAGGGGTTATGCCCCCTCGGCATAACCTTTCTTATCTCATTTAACATGAACTGTAGGTCGAAATATAACAAATATCTTTTAGAATTTGTATTTTATCCTGCATACTAAGACCATACCTCCATAGATTCAAATTAATACGTTTTTCATATTCACTTAGCAGTTCATCTATCCCTGCTTGTATATCCGCTCTTTTAATAAAGTGTCGCTCTGAACCGTTAATGAAAGCATCAAGCATCTTACATTTAAAATCTGATCCAAGAATATTTTCCTTTAACCTCCTGAATATTTCATGGACAATGTATTCTTCATAAGCCTCTTTAAAGATGGCGGGCCGGACAAATTTGCATAAATCGCTTTCATCTATTTCGCTTAAATACATATTTTCGTACTTCAATATCCATTCGTATTCTTTTTGGGTTTT
>Ga0265293_10013632_pt1 | contig 10504 bp, 12 predicted proteins | sample Munlanlewell138R_FD_192505 | JGI IMG/M metagenome (GOLD analysis project Ga0265293, IMG submission 192505) | Leachate microbial communities from a municipal landfill in Southern Ontario, Canada - Leachate well 138R | ecosystem: Engineered > Solid waste > Landfill > Unclassified | place: Canada... | reverse complement strand
ATCGGCGAGTCCGTGGGTGCCTCCCGGGCAATTGGCGCGATCATGGGTGCGAACCCGATACCGCTGTGGCTGCCCTGCCACCGCGTGGTGGCAAGCGATGGGTCACTCCACGGCTTCGGAGGCGGGCTCGCGATGAAGCAGCAACTGCTCGAACTCGAGGGTGCGCTGCCGGCGCGCCTGCTGTAGGGCGGGCAGCAGCTCTTCGGGTAAGATACCAACTATGACTACCGGCGTGCGGATGACGGTCCACGACTATCTCGCCCTCCCCGAGGCGAAACCGTACCGCGAGTACGTGTGCGGGGAGGTTATCGAGAAGTCGATGCCAAACGAGGAGCATGGAATCCTGGTGCAGGAGATTGCGGCGTGCTTCGCACGCTGGATGCACCTGGCAGGCGGAAAAGCCGGTCCGGAGATACGAGTCCGGTTTGATACTGAGCGGGGGCCAGAGTACCGGCTCCCGGATTACAGCTACTGGAGCAGCGGCCGGCCACGCAGGGACGGCAAGGATTCGCTACCACCTACGCTGGCTGTTGAAGTGAAGTCACCGGACGAACCGCTTGAGCAGCTTCGGAGCAAGTGCCGGTACATGCGCCGGTACGGCGTGGATGTTTGCTGGCTCATCGATCCTGGGCGTCGCGTCGTCGAGGTCTTCGAAACGGAACGCGACGGCCAGCCAGTGGCGGTCGGTGCCCTCCGATCGAAAGCCCTTGGTGACCTCGAGATCGACGTCCCTGCGCTCTTCGCGGCGCTGGACGATTAGCCGGATCAGAACGACACCTACTCCACGTACTTCGTCAGCACGAGGCAGCTGTTTTGGCCACCGAAGCCAAAGCTGTTCTTCAGGGCGACCTGCACGTCGAGCTTCCGCGCCTGGCCGGGGACGTAGTCAAGGTCACAGGCAGGGTCCGGCGTATCGAGGTTGACGGTGGGGTGGACGAGACCTGTTTCGATCGTCTTCACCGCCGCGACCGTTTCCATGCCGCCGCTCGCGCCGAGACCGTGACCGATCATGCTCTTGGTCGCGCTAATGGCGACGTTGTAGGCGTGTTCGCCGAGCACTTTCTTGATGGCAGCCGTCTCGGCGGCATCGCCCAGCGGCGTGCCCGTCGCGTGTGCATTGATGTAGTCGACAGCATCCGGCGCAAGCCCGGCATCGGCCAGGGCCTCACGGATGGCGCGGGCGGCGCCTGCACCATCCTCGGGCGGAGCGACCACATGGTGGGCGTCGTTGGTGCACCCAAAGCCAGCGAGTTCCGCATAAATACGGGCGCCACGGGCCTTCGCGTGCGCCTCGCTTTCGAGCACAAGGGCACCGGAACCCTCGCACGGCACGAAGCCTTCGCGGTCGGCGTCGAAGGGGCGACTGGCCTTCTCCGGTTCGTCGTTCCGGGTGCTCAGGGCCCGCATGACGCAAAACCCGGCAAGGCCGAGCCGCGTAACCGCGGCTTCGCAACCGCCCGTGATCATCACGTCGGCGCGGCCGGAGCGGATGATCATCGCGGCCTCGCCGACCGCCTGTGTGCCGGCCGCACATGCGGTGACGATGGTGCCGTTGTAGCCGCGGAGGTTGTACTGGAGGGCGACCTGCGCGGCGGCCATATTCCCGAGGGTCTTGGCCATGTAGAGAGGGTCGACCTTCATGCCGCCGCGTTCGAACAATGTGGCCGCGCCCTCTTCGATGTCCGGATAGCCGCCGCCGCCGTTCCCCACGAGCACGCCGATGCGATCACGGTTCGCCTGTTCGAGGTCGAGCCCCGCGTCCGTTATCGCCTGCTGTGCGCCGGCCACCATGAACTGCGCGAAGCGCGCCATCCGGCGGGCGGCCTTGCGCTCGATGAACTTCGTCGGATCCCAGTCCTTCACTTCGCCGCAGAGTTGGCAGGGGAATCCTTCGGGGTCGATAAGCGTGAGGCGCGTGATACCGGACTTGCCGTCGACAAGGTTCTTCCAGAACTCGTCGACACTCTGCCCGAGGGGGGTGATGGCGCCAAGGCCGGTGACCACGACGCGGGTGCGCGAGCGCAGCGTGCTGTTCATGGCGTAAGGGTACCGCAGCGCGGGCTAGAGGGCAGAGGGCTACCGTTGTTCCCGCTCGGCCGAAGGCGCCTCGGCCGCGTCAAGAGGCTCCGCCGGAAGGCGTTCGCACGAGAGGATTACAGCCGAATGGGGGTAGTAGCGAACGAGCACACGGTCGCCTTCGCGCACGCCATCGAGAAGGTCCACATCGCCGCGAAGGATCTGCTTCCCCGCGAGACGAACGTAGTGGCTGCGCATGACGAACGAGTCGGTGCGGGACCATCGCCGGACGACCAGGTCTTCCGTGGTACGAGGTTCGCCGCGCAAATCGAGCAGCGCATGGACGGCCTGGAAGCCGAACAGGGTGGTGAACAGCCCGAGCACCACGAGCAGGAACCACGTCCCACGCTCACCGCCGGTGAGGACATCGAAGAGGAAGAAGAGCAGCGCCCCGGCCGCCAGCACGAAGAGGGGCGTCCAGATGAGCGCCGTGCGCAGGATGCCATTGCGAACGGCACGTTCACGGAGCTGCTGCTGAATCCGGGGATCGTCTTGCCAGTTCATCTTGCGGGCACAACCAGGGTTTCGCCGGCCTGGAGGTTTTCGGCCGTGACGCCGGGGTTAAGCGACTGGAGCGTCGCGACGTCGGTGCCAAACTGCTCGGCGATCTCCTCCAGTGTATCTCCCGACTGCACGGTGTAGGTCTGCTCGCCCTCCGGCGTTGGCGATGCCGTTGGCGTTGTTTCGGGCGTCGGTTCCGCGGTCACAGTCTCGACGGGAGCCGCACCGGGGCTGGTTGGCGTCGCGGTGGCGCTGATCGAGGTCGTCGGCGATGGGAGCGTGCGGACATTATCCGGCGCACTCTCGCTCTCCGGTGGGCGGACCAATAAGAAGATGGCGATGGCGGTTCCGGCAAGGAGCGCGAGGACCGATCCGCGGTAGATAGCAGCGGAAGGAGCGGCGGATTCCGGCGCCATGCAGCGCAGGCACACATCCTCGCCGTGCATGCGGCAGTAGAGCCGGCCGCAGGTGTGGCACTCCTGTTCGGCGGGGCGGTTGCAGTAGTGGCACGTGGGTTCGGCCATGCCCGTAGCGTACAGGGGCACGGGGAAGGGAAAAGCCCCGGAGCTTCACCAGGGGCAGGTCGAATAATGCGATTCCGCAACACCTTCCACACGAATTAGTACTGAACAGCCCTAACTTGTCACGTATAGTGCCGCGCCATGGACGGTCTCCTCACCTGGCTTATCGCAGCACTCGTGACGGCAGGCTACTTCGGCGTGACTGCACTCCTGGCGCGTGTCATTGAGCCGCAGCCAGCCCGGCGTCGCGGCCCCTGGCTCTTCTAACCGCCGGCTAATCTTCGAAGTAGTTCCGGCGCCACGCGTCGAGTGGGTCTGTGGCGGCGCGGGTGACCGTGGGCGCTTTGTTGCCCCAGCGGAGCTCGAACAGACGCACCGGGTCTTCGAAGCCGCGTACCAGCACGTCTCCCTGGTCGGAGAAGAGGAACCCCTTGCCAGCCACGAGTTGGCGCACGACGTCGGAGACGAGGACCTGTCCGCCGTCTGCCTGTGCGGCAATGCGCGCGGTCAGGTTCACGGCAGTACCGAACAGGTCGGCTCCTTCGGCGATGGGTTCGCCCGCGTTCACCCCGATGCGAACGCGGATGGGCGCGTTGCCAAGGCTGTTGAACGCCTCGAACGCTTGCTGGATCGCGACGGCACATTCCAGCGCCCTGGATGCGGACTCGAAGGAGGCCATGAAGCCATCGCCAAGTGCTTTCACTTCGGCGCCGCCATGCTCGGCCAGTGCCTGCCGGGTGATGCGTTCGTGCTGCCGCATGATGCTTCGCGCCTGCTCGTCGCCAAGGCGCTGCGTGAGTGCGGTCGATCCCTCCACGTCGGTGAAGAGGATGGTGCGCAGCCCGGCGACGGACTCCCCCGGACCCCAGCGGCGAGGAGGGGGGTCGAACCGGCCGGGGCCGCCCAGGAAGGCATCGACAGTTTCGATCACGAGTTGCAGTTCGTCCCGCTGCGGGAAGAGCGCGTTTCCTTCGAACAACATCATGTCCGCTTCGGGGAGCTGCGCGGCGAGGCGGGTAGCGGCCGATGCCGGCACCAGCGGATAGCTGCGGAAATGGATGACGAGCGTCGGCGCCTGCACCTTTGGAAGCAGGTGGCTCACGTCGGTCTCGCGGACAAAGCCGTAGAAGTCTGCGCGGCCTTCCGGCGACGTCGTCTCACGGATGAGCGCGGCCATGCGCCGCGCATCTTCGGCGTTGTCCCAGCCGAACATGGCACTCGCGATTGTCTCTGTGTAGATCCGCCAGTCCTGCCCGGCGAGCGAGTCGATGGCGAGGCGGGCAGAGGACTGGATATCGCTGCCGTAGGCGGACGTGCACCAGAGCACGAGCCGGCGCACGCGCTCGGGGTGGTTCGCGGCGAATGCAATCGCGGCTGGCCCGGCGGAAGAGACGGCGAAGAAATCGGCCTGTGCCACTCCCGAGCGGTCGAGCACGGCGAGCATGTCGTTCATCAGCGCATCGAGCGAAAGGGGCGGGATCTCGCGGTCCGAGAGGCCGGTGCCACGGATGTCGTAGCGGATGAGCTGGCGGCGTTCGGAAAGCTTTTCGTAGGTGTACTGGAGGACGGACGGGAACTGGTCTCGCTTAAGCGCGGCTCCGCCCACCGGCGTCAGGTGCACCAGCGGCTCACCCTTGCCCGCGACATTGAAGGCGACGTTGACCCCGTCGCTTGCGACGGCGTATTGGATGCGTCCGTCCATGCGCGCTTCATCGTAATAGAACGGACGAAGCCGCAGGAGATATGTGATCCACATCACGCAAAGATTTTTCTCCAGCCCTTCCGTCCTCCCGGCACGAGGGCGGCTCCGAGATGCAGTAGGCTTGGCGCGTGCCAGAGATCCCTGAACTCGAATCCATCCGCGCGTTCTTCAATGAACAGTTGCCGGGCCGCACCATCGGCGAGGTACAAACGCGCATTCCGCCGGTGTTCCGGACTCCCGCCAAGGAGCTCCGTGAGACGCTCCCCGGTGACCGATTCGGGGAGGTGCTGCGCCACGGGAAGTTCCTCCTTTTTCCCCTCGCCTCAGAGCGCGTGCTTGCCATCAACCCGATGCTCACGGGCCGGTTCCAGTACCTGGACCCGGCGGCGAAGATGGCCGCGAAGACGTGCCTGGTGGCCGACGTCGAGGGAGGCCAGCAGTTCCGGTATGTGGATGACCGGCTGATGGGCAAGGTGTACCTGGTTGGTGCGAAAGAGTTGGACGCCATCCCGAACTGGGCAACGAACGGCCCGGACCTGCTCGACCCGGCGCTAACAGAAGATGCGTGGGTGGCAGGGATGAAGCGGTACCGCGGCGCCATCAAGGGCATCCTCACAAAGGCGGAATTCGTGCAGGGCATCGGCAACGCCTACAGCGACGAGATCCTGTGGGAAGCACAGATCAACCCGTACACACCGAAGACGCAGCTCTCGGAGGAAGACCTGCGCCGGCTCCACCGGGCCGCTTTGGACGTGATGGCGTGGGCGACACCGCTGGTACGGGGGCGGATGGTGAAAGACGGCAAGCTCGACTACGAGGAACGGCGGGACTTCATGCGGGTCCACCGCCTTGGCGGCAAACCGTGCCCACGATGCGGCACGGCCATCTCAGAGATCACGGCAAATCAGCGGATCACGAGCTTCTGCCGTACCTGCCAGCCGGGTGGCCCGGCGATGAAGGACAGCCTGGTCCCAGCGAAGCCGTAAGCGGGAGACCATTAGCGGATCCTGGCCGATACTAGGACACGATGTCCCCCCTTCTCCTAACTCTTGACCTGGTGAGCGGCCGCTAATGGACGCCTGGCGAATTGTGCATGTCCTCGCCCTCATCTGGCTCGGCGCCGGGCTCGGTGCGACGTATCCGCTGATCCTGAAGGCCTGGGCTTCGAAGGATGTGAAGTACCAGATGTACTGCCTCGTGGAGGCTGCGAACAACGAGATGCGCATCCTGTTGCCGGGCGCCATGGCCTCGGGTATCACGGGCTTCTTCTGGGCTGTGGCACAGGAGCGGAACTTCGTGAAAGAGGGCTGGCTGGCCGCGCTCACGTTGTCGTTTATCTTCTTCTACTTCGTCTGCCTGCCCCTGCTGGGGTTCGGGCTCCGGCGTGCCCGCCTGGCCGCACTCACGGCGGCGAAGCGCGGCGAAGAGACACAGGAGCTACGGGACATCCTGAACGACCGCGTGCCGGTAGTGTTCGGCACAGCGCTCGTGCTCAGCGTGCCACTCATGGCGTGGCTCGCGGTGTTCAAGCCGTTCTAAACCAGGAGAGAAAACGAAGGCGCGCTCCGGATGGAGCGCGCCTGCTGCTGTATTACCGGCTGCCGACGACCTCGGTCGTGGCCGCGGTTGGCGTGGGGAAGTTCGATTCGATGTAATGCTCGGCCGCGATGGCTGCCGTGGCACCGTCGCCAGCCGCAGAGATGAGCTGGCGTGCGGCGGACGTTCGCAGGTCACCTGCAACGAAGAGACCGGGCACGTTCGTCGCCATGTTCAGGTCGACGATAGCGTGGCCGCCAGCGTCGAGTTCGACCAGCCCCTTGAGCAGGTGACTGTTGGGCGTCTGGCCAATGAAGATGAAGATCGCCTCGACCGGGAGGGTGGACTTTTCGCCGGTCTTCACATTTCGCAGCTCGAGGCTCTCGACCTGGCCGTTCCCGTTGACCCGCTCCACGACGGTGTCCCACACGAACGACATCTTCGGGTTGGCGAAGGCGCGCTCTTGCAGGATCTGGCTCGCGCGGAGCTCGCCCCGCCGGTGGATCACGTAGACCTTGCTGGCGTAGCGGGTCAGGAAGAGGCCCTCGTCCATGGCCGCGTCGCCCCCGCCAACGATAGCGACTTCCTTGTCCGGGAAGAAGGCGGCGTCACAGGTGGCACACCAGCTCACACCGCGGCCGATATAGTCATCCTCGCCCGGGATTCCCAGCTTGTTGTAGTCCGCACCCGCAGTGGCGATCACGGCCTTCGCCCGGTAGGTGTCGGATTCGGTGGCAACTTCGAATGTGCCGTCATCCAGTCGTTCGAGGCGTACGACGGCTTCATAGACCGTCTCAGCGCCGAACTTCTCGGCCTGCTGCAGCATGAGCTGCGCAAGTTCGAAGCCATTGATCCCGTTCGGGAAGCCGGGGAAGTTTTCGACCAGGTCGGTCGTGGCGATCTGGCCGCCAGTCACTTTGCTTTCAAAGATGACGGTCTTGCGGCGCGCGCGGGCGGCGTAGATGCCTGCGGTGAGCCCGGCTCCACCGCCGCCAATGATCGCGATGTCGATTTCATTCATCGGTCACCTCCGGGTGGAAACTTCGATCAGGCAGGCGCTGTCCCCCGGAAGCCGGACAGCGCCTGGAACCCGAATGGTCTTGAGAAACTAAACGAGCGCCTCGTCAATGCGCTTCTTCAGGTCGCTCTTGGGCCGGAAACCAACGATCGTTGCTACCGGGGTGTCGTCTCCCGGCTTGAAGAGCAGCAGCGACGGGATGCTGCGGATCCCGTATTTCGACGGGACCTGGGGGTTTTCGTCAGTGTTCATCTTGACGAAGTTGACTTTCCCGGCGTATTCCTCGCTCAGTTCGCCAACGATAGGGGCGACCATGCGGCAGGGGCCGCACCACGGTGCCCAAAAGTCGACCAGCGTGGGCAGATCGCCCTTGATCACGTCTGAGTCGAATGTGGCGTCGGTGATGTCGCGGACTTCCGCCATAGGTGGCTCCTCCTGTGGGGTACGCCGCGGCAAGTTGACAGCGGCGGGCCATGTAGTATCGTAGTCTCACGATACCCCTCGGGGGTATCCTTTGTCAACAACTTCACACTATGGCACGCGAAGACGATAAGAAGCTGCAAGACAGACTGGCCCGCGTCGAGGGGCAAATCCGCGGCCTCCGCAAAATGCTGGAGGACGAGCGGGCGTGTGAGGACGTGCTGAACCAACTCCTGGCGGCACGTTCTGGCCTCGAACAGGCAGGACTATTGATCCTCGACCGGCACCTGCACGAGTGCGTACTCGAGGGCATCGACATCCCTGAAGACGCGATGGAGCAGCTTCGGCGGGTGCTGCGGCTCTGGGGCCGCCACGCAACCACCGGCGAGTAGTCTCCGTTCGCACAAGCAGTCCAGCAAGAGAGGGCGGCTCCCGTGTGGGAGCCGCCCTCTCTGTGTGGTGCGGTGCCCTGAGCGGGACCCGCGCTACTTCTTCCAGAGGACCTGGCCGCCGGCGAGCACGATTTCCGATGTGCGGACAACGTCCCAGTCGGCGGCGGCGATGATGAGGCCGCTCGGATCCCAGAGGACGTATAAGAGTTCGGCGTGCCTAGGATCAACGAGAAGGCGATCCTCACATGGCTTTCTAACGGAACGAACTGTGCGATGCGAGTGTCTCGGGCTACGGCCCGCCCTATCGATCGCCCATGATGCTAGAGTTGGCCGATGCGTGCACTACGCTTCCACGAGCCGCTTCGAGTAGCGCTGGTGACGGTGCCAGACCCCGTTCCCGCTGCCGGAGAGGCCGTGCTTCGCGTCCACGCCACAGGGCTCTGCAACAGCGATGTGCGTGTCTACCTTGGCGAGAAGAAGGCGATGCCCGGCGTCATCCCCGGGCACGAGGTCACCGGCGCGGTGGTGGCGTTGGGCGAGGGCGCTGCAGCGACCATCGGCGAGACGGTATCGCTGTGCCCCATTCTTTGCTGTGGACATTGTAGCTTCTGCCGCGAAGGGTTTCGCAACCGCTGCCCCTCGCGCCGTACGCTCGGCTACGACCTCGACGGCGGCATCGCGGAGTATGTACGCGTGCCGGCCCCGCTTGTGGCGATGGGGCAGCTCTTACCGATGGACCCGTCCCTGCCAGCAGAACGCCGTGCGTTGCTGGAGCCGTTCGCCTGCGTGCTGAATTCGCTGGAGGCGCTGCACGTCCGTCCCGGCGCACCATTTGCCATCGTTGGCGGCGGGCCGATGGGGCTCATGCACCTGGTCGCAGGCCGCCTCTATGGAGCGGGACCAATTCTCGTCGTCGAGCCGGAACCCTCCCGGCGGACGATCGCCGCCCAGCTCGGTGCGGATGCCGTGGCGCACCCTGACGATGCGAAGCGCAGCGGCGACGAGCTGACGCGCGGCGAGGGATTCCCGGCCGTGGCAGTGGCGGTGGGCTTCGCAGAGGCGGTGCCGGCAGCGCTGGGACTGGCCCGCCGCCTCGGGAGCGTGAACCTGTTCGCCGGCTTCCCGCCGGGATCGGTGCACACGCTGGACCTGAACCAGGTCCACTACGACGAGATTCGAATGCTCGGGACGCAGAACGCGCCGTTCGCGCTCTACCAGCGGGCCGCCCAAATGCTGCCGCGCCTGGACTCTCTGGACCGGATCGTGACGAACCGCTACCGGCTCGAAGATGCAGCCGACGCCTACGCAGCACGGCTCGAGAAGCAGGGCCTGAAGTCGGCGGTGTTCATGGCCGATAGCGCCTAGGAGTGTGCGGCCACCTGGCGTTCCATCGCCTTGAAAAACTGCCCGATGAGCAACTTTGACGCGCCACGAAGCACGAGCAGGCCGGCTCGTGCCAGGCCCCCCTGTGCCCGGAGATCGCCGCGGTAGCGCACGGTCGTCTCACCCTGGCGCGGACCATCGCACAGCTCCACGGTGGCTTCGCCCTGGAGCCGCCCCTGGCGGCCGGAGCCGAGCACTTCGAGGCGAAACGAATCGGGCTCGCGCTCATCAACCACGTCGACGTGACCGCTATAGCTCCCCTTCAAGGTTCCGATTCCCACGCGCATGGTGACATCGAACGAACCGGGGCCGAGGACATCGAACCGTTCGCAGCCGGGAATGGATGCCTGTAACGCCACGGGGTCGAGCAGGCGCTCCCAGACGATCGAACGCGGGGCAAGGAACCGGTGCTCGCCGACAATTTCCACGCGTGCCTCGTGTGCGACCACGTCCGGAACCGGTGCGGCCACCCGCCCATCCTACCGGCCGCCGGAGCGACGCGGCCAGCGGCGGTCGCGCCGTGGGCGGCGGGCCATCCCCACCCGTGTGTGGGGACGACCTCTCCTGCGTCAGGCCCATCATGATCCCCTTCGGTTCACCCCCACGCGTGTGGGGACGACTTGTAGAACTCGGCGTAGAAGTTGAAGGCCGCCGGTTCACCCCCACGCGTGTGGGGACGACGAGCACGCCCGACTCAATGAGCTCCTTGTACCCGGTTCACCCCCACGCGTGTGGGGACGACAAGCTAGTCGCGCCCACCTTAAGCGCCAACGACGGTTCACCCCCACGCGTGTGGGGACGACACGGCTCCACCCAATCAGGCCCCCGAGCTCTGCGGTTCACCCCCACGCGTGTGGGGACGACGGAGGCGCTGTTTGATGAAGCTGGACAACTGCCGGTTCACCCCCACGCGTGTGGGGACGACGCGCCTCACTGAAATGCCTATCGCCGAAGC
>Ga0265293_10013631_pt1 | contig 10504 bp, 10 predicted proteins | sample Munlanlewell138R_FD_192505 | JGI IMG/M metagenome (GOLD analysis project Ga0265293, IMG submission 192505) | Leachate microbial communities from a municipal landfill in Southern Ontario, Canada - Leachate well 138R | ecosystem: Engineered > Solid waste > Landfill > Unclassified | place: Canada... | reverse complement strand
CAAGAATATGTTTCTATTCCAGATGAGTTCAAATCTTCACAAATTGCACCGCAAACTGAAGCTCGCTATAAGTTAGTAGACCGCTTGCTAAGAGAGGAAAGAGTTCAACAGGTTCTAGAAATTGCTTCTGGTTTTTCACCTAGGGGTTTGCAAATGACAGATGACCATAGCCTTATTTATGTTGAGGTGGATCTTCCTAAAACTTTAAGACAGAAAATACAAATAGTCGAAGCTATTGGATCAAGAGAAAACTTGCATTTAATTATGGGGGATGTTTTAGACTTAGGAAGCCTGGAGGAAGCTACAAGATTTTTAGATCCAGCTAGAAAACTTGGGATTGTCCATGAGGGTTTACTAAGGTACTTAACCTTTGACCAAAAAGCCCAAGTTGCAAACAATATTCATTCATTATTAACAAAATTTAGAGGCGTTTGGATTACTCCTGATATTACTTTAAAAAAAGTTGTCCAAGCTGAAAATACAGTGGTTGAAGGAAATACGGATAAGGTTGGAAAGTCTATAGGGATTGATATTGACCGTAATCGTTTCGATGATATTGAACATGCTCAAAGTTTTTTTGAAGGTCTAGGTTTTTCTGTTAATAAACATAATTTTATGGAAGTTATGGATAAACTTTCATCCCCAAAAGAGTTGAGTCAAACAAGACAACAAGTCGAAAATCTCATTGGTAGTGCTTATGTTTTTGTGATGAGACCCAAACAGAACTCTTAATCCCCACTAACATTTAACTAGGAGAAATAAAAATTTGACTAGAGATGCGATTTAAACTCCTAAGTGGTAAAATTGTTCTGTGAAAACAGTAGTTTTGAACAATAAAAAGCACATTCCTAGCTTAGGGCTTGGAACATGGAGATCGGATAAAAACGAGGTTACGTCTGCAGTAGAACAAGCGATCACTAAATATCATTATCGTCATATTGACTGCGCTAGCATTTATGGCAATCAAAAAGAGATAGGAAAAGCATTCCATAGTGTTTTTGCTGAGAATCAGATATCTCGGGAAGAAGTATTTATCACTAGTAAGTTGTGGAATACCGATCATCACCCTGACAATGTGGAAACTGCATGTCGACAAACATTACGCGATCTTCAACTTGACTATCTGGATTTGTACCTAATTCACTGGGGAATCGCATTTGCCCATGGGCCAGACCTTGAGCCCATAGGAGAGGATGGAATAGTCAGGACAGAGCCTGTCTCAATCCAACAAACTTGGCAAGCAATGGAAAGATTGGTAGAAAAAGGTCTTGTTAGAAGTATAGGTGTTGCAAACTTTACAACACCTATGATGATCGATTTACTTAGCTATGCCAAGGTTAAACCTGTCATGAATCAAATTGAGATCCATCCATATAACATTCAGCAAGAATTGGTAGATTACTGCCATAAACACAAAATCCAAGTGACTGCATATTCACCACTAGGCTCTTCAGACGTTAATCAACAGAGACCTATTGATGATAAGGTTGTCATCGATATTGCAAGAATACTTAAAAAAACACCCGCTCAAATTCTTATCCGATGGCTACTACAGAGGAAGCTTATTGTAATTCCTAAAAGTACCCAGTTGACTAGAATAGCTGAAAATATAGATGTATATGATTTTGAGTTACCTGAAAGAGAGATGGCAAGATTAAGTAATTTAGACAGGAGTTACCGATTTGTAGATCCCATTAAATGGTGGGGAATTCCGTATTTTAGGTGAGTGAAATTTTTGACCTCAATAAATGTTAAAGCAATATTATGAGTAGAGCTAGAAATAAAAAAGAATTACTGGAATTTGGTGAGCTTGAGTTCAAGCACCTCTTGGGATTAGTTGATGAACTTCCTTCAAGCGTGCGAGATGAGGAGCTTGTGTTCGATAACAGGACTACAAAGGATATTATCGCGCATCTCTATGCATGGCACTTATTGGAGTTAACATGGTATGAAGAGGGGATGAAAGGCGAGAAACCTGAGGTCCCTGCACCTGGATATACATTCAAAGACGCTCCTGCGCTAAACGAAAAGTTATATCAAGAATACAAGTCAATACCGTGGTCGGAATTAAGGGAAAAGTTTACGGCTACGCACAAAAAATTTATGACAATTATTTCTAATCATTCTGATGAGGATTTAACAGCAAAAAAGAAATATGCTTGGACAGGATCAACTAATATGGCCAGTTATTTTGCTTCTGCATTGTCTAGCCATTATGTCTGGGCGATAGATTTAATACGGAAGCACTTGAAATGAGTAGGAAAGAGTAATCAGCCATTGAATAATCTGGTAAAATTGGCCCTCAAGTTGTTTTTAGGTGCATTAAGTTGTAAAATTAGGCTCGGAGTCTAAGGTCCCATAAGTTTTTTAACTCCAATTGATTAGACCAAGATAATTTGAATTATTAAATATTTAAGATGGCAAAGAAAGGTAACCGACAATTAATCAGATTAATGAACAAGAAAACCGGAAGCTTTTATGTTACCCAGAAAAACAGGGTAAATACCAACGACAAAATAAAAGCAAAAAAGTTTGATAAAAAGAGCGGTAAACATGAAGTATTTGAAGAAGTGAAGATCAAATAACCAGCGAGAGAGTTCCTGTTGTATAGGAAAGTGAAAGCTCTCAAAAGTAGCTAGTGCTTAAAAACTAGCAAATACCGTAAAATACAATACTCTTTCAAGGAGTTATAAATTAAGGTGGGACCGCCCGAAATTTATTTAATGGGCCCTTATAGTTAGTTAACACGAAAGTTGACCGACTGTAAGGGCTTTTTTTGTTATAGGCTTTACAAGAAGAGGGAGTATTGATGTATTTAAAACCCTAGAAAAGTTATACTGTTTTTATATTAAGTATTAAAGCATTACAATGACGGACTCTTACCAAAATTACAAAGAGCTGGTGCCCGATTATGTCAACGAAGATAACTTTGAGCTTTATTGCATGAGGCATTCAGCAGAACATATGCTTACTCAAGCCATGCATAGACTATATGGTGAAGACGTAGTGATCATGGCAATGGGGCCTGCTACGAAAGAAGGGTTTTACTTTGACTTTGACCATTCTGAAGATTTTAAAGTAACAGAAGAGGATTTCGAAAAAATTGAAAATGAAATAAAAGAAATTATTAAAGAAAATCAGCAATTTATAAGGAAAGAAGTAACAATTCCTGAAGCTAGGGATTTATTTAAAAATAATAAATATAAACAAGAATGGTTGGATGAGATAGAGAAAGAGGGTGTGAAGGAAGTTTCCGTTTACGAGAACATTGATAAACAAGGAACTGTCTTATTTAGAGATCTATGCAAAGGTCCTCATGTTAGTTTTACAAAGCAGGTCGGAAAGGTGAAGTTACTATCTATAGCCGGGGCTTATTGGAGAGGAGATGAGAAAAATAAAATGCTGACTAGAATTTATGGAACAGCATTTAAAACACAAGAGGAGCTTGATAACTACTTGCACTTCTTAGATGAAGTAAAAAGAAGAGACCACAAAAAATTAGGGAAGCAGCTTGACCTGTTTCTTTTTTCTGACTTGGTTGGAGGTGGTCTGCCTATGTGGACTCCAAGAGGTACAATAGTTAGAGAAGAATTGGATAAGTATGTTTGGGAATTGAGGAAGGCCAGAGGATACTATAAAGTGACTATTCCCCATATTACGAAGAGAGATTTATATGAGACCAGTGGACATTGGACGAAATTTGCGGATGAATTATTTAAAATACTGACTAGAGAGGGGCATGAATTTGCCATGAAGCCTATGAACTGTCCTCATCATGTACAGATTTATGCTCATACGCAGAGAAGTTATAGAGATTTACCGCAAAGATATGCGGAAACCACTATGGTGTATCGAGACGAACAGAGTGGTGAGCTTTCTGGTTTGTCCAGGGTAAGGTGTATAACTCAGGATGACGCCCATGTCTTCTGCAGGGTCACCCAAATAAAGGAGGAGATTTTTAAAATCTGGGATATAGTTGATAGTTTTTATCCAAAATTTGGATTTGATTTAAGTGTAAGGTTATCCTTTCATGACCCTTCAAACTTCGATGCCTACCTTGGTACTCCGGAATTATGGAATAAAGCTGAAGATGCCTTAAAAGAGATTGCAGAAGATCGCGGAGTTAAATATTTTGTTGCTATAGGAGAGGCTGCTATGTATGGTCCTAAGATCGATTTTATGACTAAAGATTCCCTGGGACGAGAATGGCAGGTAGCAACTATCCAATTGGATATGAATATGCCAGAAAGATTTGACTTGATATGTATTAATGAAGAAGGTGAAAAAGAAAGAATAGTAATGCTCCATGCAGCCATTATGGGATCAATAGAACGTTTTGTTTCTGTTATGCTTGAGCATCTTGCGGGAAATCTTCCTGTTTGGCTATCTCCTGACCAGATGATTCTTATTCCTATAGGAGAAGATAATCATGCATACGCAGATAAGATAGAAGCTGAGCTTAAAGCTGAAGGTATTCGTGTGGTTAATGATAAAAGGCCAGATACCATGCAAGCCAAGATTAGAGAAGCTCAAGAGATGAAGATCCCTTATATGCTGATCCTTGGTAAAAGAGAAGAAGAGGCTGGAAATGTCTCTGTGAGATATAGAGGCAGACAGGAAAATGATGTAATGAAATATGAAGACTTCAAGCACGCATTGATAGAAAATATTAAAAACAGGAATTTAGAAGACCAATTAAAATAGTTAACTAACGCAAATTACGAATTGAAGAAAGACATTAGCCTGAAATACGCTTGGCTGAGCTTTTAGCGAAAGGTGAATATTTTGCTCTTAATTCGAAACTTACATTAACTCTGATTTTGATCGTTTACATTTTTTCTAAAAAACAAGCTCAAAGGTGCTTTGTATAGCTTAAACCTAGTCAAGAAGTGACCAGTTACGAGACCTGCAAATACTATAGAAAGCTCTACGTGCCAGTATAGAAAGTTGAAGTCTATGTCTCTTAATTCCTCGAAACTGTATCTCGCTATCATAAAGTAGCCAAAACCTACTGTCGGAATCAACCCGAGCAGCATTAAGGTATTGAATATGAAGCTGAAAGTATTTTTATTGAATAGTTTGTACTTGTTCAGACTTTTGATTTTAGTTAGAGACCAGTATAAAGTGTAAGTTCCATAGCCTAAAAGGGCAGGCAACCAGAAATTATATGGATTAGTATTTTTACGCTCAGGTGGATTTGTCACTTGTGGTGACTCTCCTGTGCCAGAATTAGGAGAAGTATCCTGGATAAGCTCTCCGATATAATAATCCTCTAGTTTAGTATAGCTAAAAGGCTTGTGATCTTCTCCTGAACCAGGCTTGATCCGGAAATCAACCGTCATGTCTTCCCCACACCAGCTATCTATATCCATAAATTTAGTTTTATGGTTCTCCAGATAGTCTATATCGAAACTGTAAACTTTTTGTTCAAAGATCATCCAACAATCTTCGGGAGCGTTATGTTGTTGCACCTCTTCTAGGGTATAACTATCTGCACTAGCAGGCTGAAGCAAAGAAGTAAGGGAAATTATCAGGACAGTGAGAAGAAATAAATACCCTTTCATATCGTTTTATTAAAAGATCAGTTTAAATATATGCCAATAGGGTTAAGAAAGCAAGCATATATTGCTAGCCAAACAGATCATTCTTGTCTTTATTATTTTAAGACAAGCAGAAGAAAGAGAAATAAGTTTTTATGAAAACTCTATATTTTTAACCTAATTTAGCTTCTGACTCATTAAGTTTCAACTTTAGTAACTGTCCAGTTACAATAAAAAGCATCCCTGTTATAAATGCCACTATAACAAATGGCATCATAGCATCGCTTACTGGAGGCTCAGTTATACTATCCACTCTTATGATTCCGGTCTTTGGGGGACATATACCGTAACTACAGGCATCGTCAGCGCGTGCTATGGTAAGCATCATAGGAAGTGTGGCAGCTATTAGAAGACCTTTTCTAAAAAAGGTGTTTATCTTTTCTCTCATAAGAATTTATGTAAAATTAAGTAAAATTTTGATGTTTACTCAAGTACTTCTAGTGTATAACGTAGAAGTTGAGTATACATATCACGAGACATTAATTTTATAGTAAAAATAAATATACTCGATTATATTTTTTGTGCATATACAAAGATTCTTACAGGAGAATCAAAGTATTTGCATGTAATTAAAATTAAATCCGTTAGCCTGCTCACATTTTCTGATTCCTCTACAGTTACAATTTTATATTTATAATCTATATTATCCCATATTATATTAATTTCATCTCCTGGTCTTAGGTCGGGTAGTTTATAGAATAGGTGCTTTGACCGGTATTCATTAGTTAGAGTTTCAAGTCCCCATCTGTGGGCTGCTAGCACGGTTGGTTTGTCAATATCATAAGGCCTTCCCTTCTCAGGCATTCTCCACACTCCTTTTTCAAGCACTGTTTCGTTACCTTCATATATTTGCGTTTCGACTCCAATTTTTGGTATGCGCAAATATTGTTTATCGCTCTTGGCTGCCGTAGGCAAAGCTGAGCTGGCATTGATATTGCCTTTAAAAGTTAGACTGCTATCATCCAGCTTTTGGGTAATTATTTCAGTTTCCTTTTCAGGATGAAAAGAAGCAGTGACTTTATTTTGTTGAAGATATTGAGAGTAAGATAAATAGAAAATAGGAGAGATCAAAAGAATTAATCCCAATATCGTATAGAAGTTTGCTACAGTTTTTAATACTTTTTTCATACCTATCTAATAATCGAGGCAAAATGATATAGAATTATAGCATATACTATGGGTCATTAATAGTATATGCTTTGAAGTAAAAAAGGCAGATTATTCATCTGCCTTTTCCTATGTAACCTATATTTAACCTTACGATTGACTAGCTGAAACAGCGATTGTTCTGCCTCCATCTTCTCCTCCACCAAAACGAACGCCATCTATTCCTAGCAGCCCAAAACCAGCATCAAGAAAATCTTTGGTTCCTAGTCCATCTGTATCAATAAAGCTTGTTGCCCCACCTATACCAGCTTTAACATTGTCAGAGGCATTTTGCGTATCCAAGTGAAGGTAGACAGCCTCTAATGCGTCAGTGGTAAGAAAGCATTTATTTATTTGATCATATGCAAAAGCAGTCATTTGGAAAGCAGCAGGAACTCCTTCAATATCTTGAGTATCCACTACCAAACCATCCGCACTTATGGTAGTAATTGTAGAACCGGCACCAAAAGCTCTATCTTTTATTGTACCACTAAATATAACATGGCTACCGTCACGTCTTTTTGCTACAACTTCCACTTGTCCGTATCCTGTTAGCCAAAAAGCCATTGAATCCTGATTTTCTATGTCGAACATTTGTTCGTTTGTAGCTTGATGATCTGCAGTCATGTCGGCTGCTATAGCATCAGCATTAGGAGTGAAGGCAATTGTGGCTTCACGCGCAGCTGTATTATCCGGACCTTCTACTCCGTTTTCCAATCCCAAAGGATTTACTACACCGAAATCTCCAGCGGGTGCTAATACCGAAATTCCAGTTGCAGGGCTAGGATGTCCTGCATTCGCTAATCTTGCTACTTCCTCGGCAGGGATGTTAACTCTGAAATCATACCTATGAATAGTGGTTGCCTCCTCTAAAGGGGTATATTCTTGATTAGTTAATCTACGAAGAATCTCAAGGGCATTATTATCGTTGAGTATTTCAGTTCCTGGGGTTGGGTCTTGCGCGTCAACTCTCTTAAATCCTAACACTACCGCGGCTACGGTGGTTCCTGCTGCAATCGCGGTATGCCTTAGAAAGGTGCGTCTTGTTACTTTTGATCCCTCTGGGTTAGACATAATTGTTTATAAATAATAATTTATATACTTTAAGGTAGAGTATATTATACTCTGTTTTATTCTGTCAAATGTTATAGGCTATTTTATGAAAGAATAATAAATTTAAAATAAATGTTTTAGATAAAAACTTTTAAAAAATAAAGTATTGACAGTTGGAATAAAATGATAATTTAAATGTACTTAAGTTGAATAATTATTTTTATTAATCTCGTTACAATCTTGTGACAATATAAAACGCTATTTCTGACTTTTAGTTACATTTTTTTGGTCTTTATTGCTTCCTAATATGTATAACTATTTTCTTAATTGCGTTTATACCTTTTAGCATATTTATTTTATTGTTCAGTAAAATTGTCTAGGGATAAACCCATAGTATTGACTGAAGAATAACTAAAAAGCTATAATTTATATATCACTAACATACTATGAATAGAAAAAGAAGCTTTTTAATTTCACTCCCCTTTGTGCTTTTGATTACTCTTTTTTTGATTTGCTTTGTATTGGTATATATACAATTTAGTAAAATAGTCTCTCTTAAAGAGGATCAGCTTTCGCATGAAAAACAAATAGAAAAAAGCTATGCCATTGATGCTTGCATGAAAGCTGCGACTGCTACAACTGATGAGGGAAGACTGCAGAGAATTGAACCAATATTGTATGTCTATAAACTTTGTATCGAAGACAAAGGCTATACAACTAGCTACTCTACTGAAGAATAATTTATGAATACTAAATACAACAAAAAAATAAATAGGTATAAACAGTATACGGTGCTAGTTCCTTGTTATAATGAAGAAGAAACAATTGGGACAGTAATGGCCAATATGATCTCCCTGAATCCCAAAAGAATAGTGGTTGTAGACGATGGTTCGACTGATAAATCAGCAAAAATAGTAAAAAGAATACAACGGTTTTCTCCTGTTCCTATAATTTTATTACAGAATCTTTCGAGAGGAGGTGTTGGGTTTGCGCTATCTCGAGGCTTTTTGTATTGTTTGCAGGTTGAGGCCAAATACATAGTGACAGTAGATGCTGATAATCAACATACAAAAGAAGATGTAAATAAGGTATTAGAGAAAAGCCTTGCACAGCCAGAAAATCTTATTATATCGGGAGTAAGGAAGTTTGGGGAAGATATACCACTATCGAAAAAATTTTCAAACTTCTGCGCAGCAGCAACCTTTCTTGTACTTTATAATATTACTCACCCTGATCCTCTCTGTGGATTACGAGTGTACAAAAGAAGTATTTTATCTCAGCTTGAACTAGAGTCAGGATACGACTGGGTTGTCAGTGTAAATAAATTTATCAAAGATAATCCTAATGTATGTTCTTTTGTTGAAATTGCTGCTATTTATACCCCATACTCTCTGGCAAAGGGACAAAATATCACGTCCGGTGTTATAATGTTAGAAAGGATGGTAAGAAATAAAGTATTGGAATTAGTAACCATGCTGCTGAGGATACGGTATTCACGAACTATAAACAATCGGGTTACTATTGTTTCAGAAAAGCTAATACCAGATTACGAATTAAATGTCTCAACAGATTCATTCTAAAAATCCCTTTACTAAAAAATATGATACTATCTTGTTCTGTAATCTCTATCCTCCTCTGGGAGGTGGGCTTGAACGTGCTGCAGAAGGACTTGCTAAGTATTTAGCGAATGAAAAGTTACAGAAAGTATTAGTTATCTCTTCGGCAGGGGAAGATGAGTATTTCCAGCGTGATAAAGTAGATTGTTTAACCTTTAACTCTTTGAAAATTTTTCATGGTTTCTATCCAATTGTAGGCTTGAAACTGTTTTGGAGCACAGTTAAACTACTCAGGAGAAGTAGAAATACAAATATTGTTATCTATGGTAGGCATTTTACAGAAAGCATGGTGGTTAGTTTTGTCTGTAAGTTTCTTAGACGAAAATATTTATACGTAGATACAGGGTTCGAACCAAACGTATTTAAAAATAAATTAGTGAATAAGATAATAAACTTTTTTGACTTAACAATATTCAGGCTGGTTATTCAATTTGCCGAAGTGAGGATTTTTGTTTCAGAAACATCAAAAAAGTTTGTGATATCTAGGTATGGAAAATGGCTTCAAGACGCCGAGGTGATTTTAAATGGATTTGACGAATGTATTGTTAAAAAGTTTCCTTTTAAAGCAAAACAAAAGAATATTATATATGCTTCTCGTTTAGTTAATGTCAAGAATCCAGATACTGTAGTAGATGCATATCTTTCTTTATCTTCTAGGTACCCAGACTGGAATTTCTATTTAATAGGGAAGGGCAGATGCAAATTAGACAAGATTGGACAGAATAAGTTGCCTGATAATGTCATTTATCAAAAAAACCTTTTACCTCAGCATGAGTTCCATAAACTGCTTTCTCAGTCAGCTATTTATGTAAATTCATCTACAAGCGAAGGTTTACCATTATCAATTATAGAGGCTGGTGGACTTGGTTGTATGCTTGTTTTATCTGATATCTCTCATAATATGGAAGTTGCTAAGGTGGCTGGACTTGAAAAGTATTCCTTCCCAGCAAAAGAAATCCACACTCTTGTGGAAAGGCTAGAGCAAGCTATTTTGGATAGTAAATTAGATAAGCACAAAAAAATCCAAAATAAGATATTAGAAGCATTTGCAAATCGAAACGTGTTTGTTAAATACTGGCAGCTATTGAA
>Ga0265293_10013630_pt1 | contig 10506 bp, 9 predicted proteins | sample Munlanlewell138R_FD_192505 | JGI IMG/M metagenome (GOLD analysis project Ga0265293, IMG submission 192505) | Leachate microbial communities from a municipal landfill in Southern Ontario, Canada - Leachate well 138R | ecosystem: Engineered > Solid waste > Landfill > Unclassified | place: Canada... | reverse complement strand
AGAAAAGCCTTGTCGTCACTGAGCGACATATCATTGATGAAGTTGGTGAGGAACCCGTCCTCCTCGGCAAAGGTGAAATACCCGCGCCCGGTCTCGGGCGTGACGCTTTTGGCGTTGCGGAAACAGGTGCTCATGGCGGCGGTCGCCATGTCATAAATCATATCGACATACATATCCGGCGGTTGCCCCGAGGCTTCCGAGGTGACAATCTGCTGGGAAATCTGGCCCCAACCCGAATTCAGGTAGACATAGTTTACCTGCAGATTGAGCGTCCCCATCGCCTCCACATTGCGCTCAAAGACGAGGTTCTGGACACTGTCCGAGCTGACCTGTCCGGGGCCCTCCATGTACTTTTGACCGCCCGAGGAAAACTCGGCGTTGGTAAAGGCGCTGAGCTGGATGGTGATCGTTTCCCCGCCGAAGTCCACATCAGACCACTTGGTCTGGGGCGGCTCGGTCGTCGTGCTGCCCGTGCCGTCGTCGGTGGTGGTCGTGGCGGGCGTGGTGGAGCCCGTCGGAGGTTTTTTCCCGCAGGAGACCAGCAAGGGGGCAGCCAACATGAGCAAGCACAAGAGCAATAGGCTGAACTTTTTCATAGAGACCTCCTTATGTATTCAATCGTTTTTGCAATTTTATCACACGATAAGAAAGTTGTATCTCTACTATAACAAATTTTTTCCCCCTTGTCAAGATATAACAATGACTTCATGAAAAAAATCATTTTTCTGTGCAAAAAGGACACCCCGCCCGCACCGGCCGTGCCGAGAGCTCCAAAAAGGACGCGCGCGGGGCAATGAGCGGGGCGCCTCAGCGCGGGGCGGCGGCACAGAGGGGCACACAACAAGAAGCGCCCGCCCCGGTTGGGGCGGGCGCACTTTGGCTTTTGCGAAGAACCTTAGTCCAGACCGGACGGCAGGAGGTTCCAGTCAGTTAAAATACTGTCCAGAGCGACCTGCTTGGCCTGCACGCACTGGGCATACAAGCTGGCAATCTGGGTGGCGTTGGTGGTGAAGTCAAAATCGTTGCCGGTCAGCAGGCGCGACCACCCAAAGGGCTGGACGGCGGAGTTACGGACCGAAATCAGGTCCTCCAGCATCTTTTCGCGGTTGCTGACGATGTTGTCATAAATCATGTCGAGCATCTCAGCCGTGCCGGGGTCGTTGGTGTACTTGTACTTCATGGCCACATTGTAGTACTCTTTGATGATGGGATCGGAGACCTCCGTGCAGAACTGGACAAAGGCACTGACAGGGCGGAAGTTCGGGGAGACCAACGACAGCGCCCCGCACCGTCCCACGTTGTGGATCAGGGTGTTATACCGGCGGTCTTCCGACAGCTTGGGTAGGGGCACCAGTCCGAAAGAGTCGCTCATGTTCTGGTAGTCGTCCTCCTCGATAGAGCCCAGCATGACCGCCCCCGCGAACAGGATGGACCCCTCGGAGAACTTGGCGCGGATGGCTGCCACGTTTTCATCGGCGGTGCCTCCTTCCGCCACTGCCACGCCCTTGGTGGAGAACACACGGCCGATGGTCTCAAATAAAACGGGCAGGTCCTCGTTGGAGGGCCGGTAGGTATAGAGGTAGCCGCCGTCCGGCTGCGATTCCGCCTGCACCACATTGATGTCCGTGGAGTACAGGATCCCCGAGGGCGTCTTCCCGCCGCCGCGCTCGGCGGCAAAGACGAGCAGGTCGCTCATGTCGGACTTGGAGTCAACGTTGGTGTCGTTATAAATCTGGTTGCCCAGCTCAATCAGGCGGTCCCAGGTCCACTCGCCGCGGATGATGGACTGGTAAAAGTCCGAAATGTCGTCCACCTTGGACTCATACATGGTGATGTTCACCGGCATGACGAACATGGCGCGCACCATATCAATGAAGTAGTCGCTGCCCAGCAGAAAAGCCTTGTCGTCACTGAGCGACATATCATTGATGAAGTTGGTGAGGAACCCGTCCTCCTCGGCAAAGGTGAAATACCCGCGCCCGGTCTCGGGCGTGACGCTTTTGGCGTTGCGGAAACAGGCGCTCATGGCGGCGGTTGCCATGTCGTAAATCATATCGACATACATATCCGGCGGTTGCCCCGAGGCTTCCGAGGTGACAATCTGCTGGGAGATCTGGCCCCAACCCGAATTCAGGTAGACATAGTTTACCTGCAGATTGAGCGTCCCCATCGCATCCACATTGCGCTCAAAGACGAGGTTCTGGACACTGTCCGAGCTGACCTGTCCGGGGCCCTCCATGTACTTTTTACCGCCCGAGGAAAACTCGGCGTTGGTAAAGGCGCTGAGCTGGATGGTGATCGTTTCCCCGCCGAAGTCCACGCCTGACCACTTGGTCTGGGGGGGCTCGGTCGTCGTACCGCCCGGGTCGCCGGGGGTGGTTGTGGTGCCGGTCGTGGTGCCGGTCGACCCCTTGTCCTTCTTGCCGCAGGAGACAAGTAGCGGTGCGACCAGCATAAGCAGGCACAACAACAACAGGGTGAATTTTCTCATAAAAACCTCCTATGTATTGTAAGCGCATGGCGCATTTTTCAGGACTTCCCCGAAAAAGACGCCAATATGTTTTCAAGGTTTACTGCCGCCCGGGGCGGACTTTGGAACAAAGCGGACTTTGAAACAAAGCGGACTTTGGGGCAAAAAGAAAGCACGGCTGTTCCGCCCCGTTTGCCGGCAAAACTGCCGTCCTGTTATGCCCTGTGTCGGCTGCTGCTGACATGACGCCATACAGAGTGGTAACAGACAGGGGGCTCACCCGTGCGGACAAGGAATCGGGTGTTTTTCTGTGAGCGGTGCCCACCGTAGGTTGACAGATGTAACAGCCGGGCATACGCCCATTGTCTCCTGAATTATATCAGAAAATACGACGGCTGTCAATGGACAAATATAGACAAAAAAGGGGGGATTTTTTAGCCATTCCTACAATGAATAGAAAGCATCTTTTGCCGGGGCGGCACCCTTACGGCTGCGAGGGCTGGCAGTACAGAATCAACAGGACCAGCCACCCCACCAGCGGCAGCAGCCAAAACAGCAAAAACCAGCCGCTTCTGCCGACGTCATGGAGCCGGCGCACCTGTAGGGAAATGAAGGCCAGGGCGATGATGGCCGGGATCACCCATGACCAAGCAAAGAGCAGGCTGAACAGCCAGCCGAACAATATCGCCCACCAGAAGGGCGCCACCCCTGTTCTGCCCTCGTAATCGAAAATGTTCCGGAGCATATCGATAAAGTGTCTGAAGACCGATTGCTGCACGTCCTGCCAGAACGTGTTCATGCTTCGCGAAAAGCTGCCTTCCTGCACGGCGACGCCGCAACTCAGGCAAACATCCGCCGCGGGGTCGATGGGTTTGCCGCAGTTTTTACAAAAATTCGAGACCAAGCGGCCGTTTGGGTGTCGCTGCCCGACCTTCATGCCGCAGGTGACGCAAAAAGACGCTGCAGGGTCCATTGGCTTGCCGCAATTTCTACAATACATGAAAGGCACCTCGCTTCTCCGCACTTTACCTCATTATACACGCCTTGTTGCCCCTTGTCAAGCTCGATTTGCATGGGACAGGCCATCTCTGCCCGCCGGTAAGGCGGGCTTGTCCGCTCCTTTTCCGTCCTTTTTTGTCGAGCCGTGCGGATGCCCTGTCCGGCCTGTTGAGCATTCGGCGATGCCCTCTTTCTCCTCTTTGGGGCGCGGCGGATGGTCCCTACGGCGGGGATCGACCGCGCCGCAGAGAAAAAACGGCTTACCCGCCTGCCGCCGCAGAGGCGCGGCGTGCGCTGTGGCGGAGCTGAAAAAGCGCAAACTTTACTTGTCGCCTCCGCCCTGCAGCGTCATGCGCTCGGCGACACTGCGGGGGATCTCATTTTTGACCGGCCGGCCGGCAAAATACGCCTCGGCGTCGTCCAGCAAAAAGTTGGTGATCCGGTCCCACCGGTCGGCGGTCGGCCCGCACTGGTGGGGAAAGAGCGTGACGTTGGGGAGGGTACAGAGGGGGCTGTCGGCGGGCAGGGGTTCCTTTCCAAACACATCCAGCACCGCACGGAAACCGCCCTTGCGCAGGGCCGCAACCATGGCCGCCTCGTCCACCACCTCCGCCCGGGCGGTGTTGAGGAAAATGGCGCCGGGCTGCAGCAGGGCAAAATGTTCCGCCCCTATCATATGATAGGTCTGCGGGGTACGGGCGGTGTGCAGGGAAACAATCTTGCACGTGGCGAAAATCTCCGCAAGGTCCGCGTATACAAAGCCCATTTGCGCGGCGAGCGCCGGGTCGGGACGGGTGGAGTAGACCTTCACCCGGCAGCGAAAATGCCGCAGGTGCTCCACCACCAGCCGTGAGGTGGCGCCCAGCGACACGATGCCCACGGGCTGGTCAAACAAGCCCTCGGTGGTGTTTTCATGCCAAACCCCCCGTTTGAGCGCCTCAGAATGGTACCCCATATCCCGCAGAGCAAACAGCATGTAGGCGATCACGCCCTCCGCCACCGACTCCGCATAGTAGTAATTGCCGCTGACGACCATCACCCCGCGGTCGTACACGCTCATATCCACAATTCCGTTGACCGACCCGCCCAGATGGGCAATCATCCTGACATTCCCCAGCTGGTGCGGATAGATGCGCCGCTGTCCCCAGCCACTCAGCAGCAGGTCATACCCCTCACTGCCCGCGAGTGCCCCGCCTGAAAGCGCCTCCTGCAGCCGGTCGCCCGAGAGCGCCCCGTCCTCACAGTAGGTGACCTGCCCCATGCCCGCCAGCCGCGCGGCGGTCTCGGGCCGGATGAACCCCTGCCGCAGTTTTCGGTCCACATTGACGAAAATTTTCATATGAGCCAACCCTCCACGGTCCGCCTGCCTTGGGCAGCGCGGGATCTTTGACAGGGGTAGTATACCATGCTTTTCCCCCCGTGGCAACGGTTTTTTTGCCTCCTTGCCAAAACCTCAAAAAACCGTCGGCCCTCCTGTGCCGTTGCCCGAACAGGCGGCAAAGTTTGGCGCGGCGCAAGACAAAGGTGCCCCGCCCGCACACCGGGCGGGCACACTGAGCGCACAAAGGATTTTTGGCGGCAAAAGGTATGATTCTTTTGGGAGGGCGGCATACTAATGGCAAAACCATCGAGGAGTACCCTATGAAAAAAATCGTTTGTCTTTTGCTGGTGCTCGCCTGTTGCACCTTGTTTGCGGTACCGGCACTCGCCGCCACCCAGTACCGGGTGGTCAAGGGCGACAGCATGTGGAAAATTGCGGTCCGCTACCAGGTGGGCCTGAGCGAAATCATTGCCGCCAACCCGCAGGTCAAAAACCCCGCCCTGATCTACCCGGGTGACCTGCTCACCATCCCCGGCACCGCCCCCGCGACCCTCTCCTTTGAGGAGCAGGCGGTCAAGCTGGTCAACCAGCAGCGCGCGGCCGCCGGACTGCCCGCCCTGAAAGCCAACTGGGAGCTGGCGCGCGTGGCGCGCTACAAGTCCACGGACATGAGCCAGAAAAAGTACTTTGCGCACAACAGTCCCACCTATGGTGCCCCCGGCACCATGATCCGGAACTTCGGCATCAACTACCGCGCCGCCGGCGAGAACATTGCCATGGGCTATGCCACCCCCCAGGCGGTGATGAACGGCTGGATGAACTCCCCCGGACACAGAGCCAATATCCTGAACCGCTCCTTCACCCAAATCGGGGTGGGCTATGTGGCAAACGGCCACTACTGGACCCAGATGTTTATCGGCTGACGCGCAGCGTAGCCCCGCGCCTCGTCCGCGGCGTGCAGAGCAAGCCTGACAAAAGCCCGGCGGCAGACCGAGAGGCGGCGGTCGTCGGGGTGCCCGTTAATCCCCTTCATTTTGCAACCTTTTCTTTACTTTCAACGAAAACCCCCGCATGATATCCGGCTCATGCGGGGGTTTTATGCCGGGACGCTTTCCGCCCGGCCTCTCCCCTGCCGTCGGCTCATGCGGGGGGGTTATACGGGGCTATTGATCTCCCGGTCTATCGACGCTCGGGAGTCGCCGCCCGAGAAATGACCGGCGTCCCTTTCCCGGCTTGCTTTTTCGCAAACATAGTGTTGATTTTTCACCATATGTATGGTATGATAACATTGTGGTGAAAATCAACCACCGGTTTGTCCCCCTCTGTCATGTCCGGGTTGTGATCCCGGCGTGTCTGTGGCTCCGCAAACCGACCGTTTTACTTTATCACAGGAGACAACTTATGCGTGAGAAAACAGACCGCCGCGTGAAGTATACCAAGAAGGTATTGCGGGAAAGCCTGGTCCAACTGCTGCAAACGAAACCCTTGGCGCGCATCACCATCAAGGAGATTTGTGAGGGGGCGGACATCAACCGCGGCACCTTCTACACCCATTACAGCGACCAGTTTGATCTGCTGCACAAAATTGAGGAAGAAACGGTGACCGATATCCTCGCCTACTTAGACGGTTGCGCGTACCAGGAAAAGGAGGCGGAGGCAACGCAAATGCTGCACTCCATCCTCCTCTATGTCAAGGTCAACGCGTCGCTGATCAAGGTGCTGCTTGGCAACAACGGCGACATTGACTTCCGCCGCTCCATCATGGACATTGTTTACAAACACTGCATCAGCTACTGGGAAAAGAGCCAAGCCATCCCCCGGCCGCTCGCCGACTATGCCTTTGAGTTTATCGTCACGGGCAGTCTAGGCATTCTGGAACGCTGGTTACAGCATGGCTGCGTGGAAAAAGAACGCGCGTTGGCGCAACTGATTGTCGGGCTCGCCAATAAGGGACTGGGGACCACCTTTGCCTGAGGTCCCCTCAGCGCACCCCGACCTCCCGGCCGCGCTCGATCTCATACCGCCAGTCGGCAATGCCGCCGACATGATACACACGGGTAAAGCCCGCCCCCTCCAGCAGGGCGGCCCCCAACCGCGCGCGCACCCCGCTGTGGCAGTAGAGCAGCAGTGTCTGCGCTCTGTCCGACAGCGCCGCGGGAAAGATGCCCCGCTCCAGTTCGTCGAGCGGCCAGTTCAGCGCGCCCGGCAGGTGCCCCCGCTCATATTCGGTCGGGGTGCGCACATCCAAAAGCAGCCCTTGCCCGGCCTCATGCAGCTCATACGCTTGCTCCATGGACATGGCGTTGCCCGGTCTTTTTCTGAATCCAAACATGTAATGCTTCCCTCACTTTGTCTTTCATAAGATTGCCCAAGCGTTTGGGCACGGACACTACCATCATACAAAACTGCCGCCCTTTTTTCAGTGACGAACTCACATTACGCGGAAACGGTGGGTGATTTGGTCACGGACAGATCCCTTGGTTTTTTGGTATCATGAGTACAAAGGAGGTAGAAACATGAGAACAGTCATCATCGGCGGGGTCGCCGGTGGCGCCACGGCAGGTGCCCGATTGCGCCGGCTGGACGGGGAACGGGAGATCGTCCTCCTCGAACGTGGCCCGCACATTTCTTTTGCCAACTGCGGTCTTCCTTATTATATAGGGGGGACCATCCGGGCAGAAGACGCCCTTTTGCTCCAAACCCCCGGCTCCTTCGCAACACGCTACCGCGTGGATGTGCGTGTCAACTCTCCCGTCACCGCCATTGACCCGGACGCGCGGCTGGTCTGGGTAGAGCCGTTGGACGGCAGCGGCCGATACGCCCTCCCGTACGACGACCTGTTACTGGCCACGGGCGCCGAGCCCGTGCGTCCTCCGCTCCCCGGCATTGACTCCGAGCGGGTCTTCACCCTGCGCAATGTCCCGGATGCCAACCAAATCAAACATTTTCTCAAAACCTACCGCCCCCGTACCGCTGTCATTGCCGGCGGCGGATTCATCGGGCTGGAAATGGCGGAAAACCTGCAACGGGCAGGTCTCACCGTGACGGTGGTCGAACTGGCGCCCCAGCTTCTCGCCCCCCTCGACTTTGAGATGGCGGCCGAAGTAGCCGCCTACCTGCAACGGCAGGGCGTGGCGGTGCTCACGGGAGAAGGGCTGAAAGCCATCACCCCTACCCAAAACGGGCTCGCCCTTTCCCTGTCTCACCGCACCCTGTCCGCCGACATGCTGCTATTGTCCGTGGGCGTGCGGCCCGAGAGCAGCCTGGCACGGGCGGCAGGCATTGAGACCAACGGGCGGGGGTATGTGCTGGTAGACGAGCACATGCGCACCAGCCGTCCGGGCATTTACGCCGTGGGCGATATGGTGGAGGTCGTGGACTTTGTCACCCGCCGTCCCACCGCCGCCGCGCTCGCCGGACCCGCCAACAGGCAGGGGCGCGTCGCCGCCGACAACATGGCGGGCTATGACAGTACCTACACCGGTGCGCAGGGCTCCGCCATCCTCAAGATATTTGACATGACCGTCGCCGTCACCGGCATCAATGAAAAGCTCGCCCGTGCCGCCGGCATCGACTACGACCAAGCCACCATTAGCGCTCCGAACCACGCCACCTACTATCCCGGCGCACAAAACCTCACACTGAAAGTGCTTTGGGAGCGGGGTACCGGCCGGTTGCTGGGCGGGCAGGTAGTAGGGTACGAGGGGGTGGACAAGCGGGCAGATGTCCTTGCAACCGCCATTCGACTGGGGGGGTCTGTCACAGATTTGACCCATTTGGAGTTGTGCTACGCCCCGCCCTTCGGCTCTGCCAAGGACCCGGTAAATGTGGTCGGCTATGTCGCCGAGAACGTCCTGACCGGTAAGGTCAAGCAGCTCGCCTGGCACCAGGTGGACACCCTGCCCCGGGACGGCAGCATGACCCTGCTGGATGTCCGCACCCCGGAGGAACGGGCGCGCGGCAGCATCCCCGGCTTTTCCCTGCACATTCCGCTGGATGAGCTGCCCCATCGGCTCTCCCTCATCCCCCGCGGCAAGCCGGTCGTGGTGCACTGCCACAGCGGGCTACGGAGCTACCTTGCCTGCCGCACCCTGTCCATGCAGGGGTACGACTGCTACAATCTTTCGGGCGGGTATCGCCTCTACCGGATCGCGCAGGCGGCAACGCACCCCCGCCAAGAGGCACCCCTGCCTTGACGGCGCCCGGCGGCCCCCCCGTCGGGGAGCGCCTACGGCGGGGCGGGACTCGGACGGGGAACGCACAGGGCAGGTAGCGCACACAGCAGTGTCTACCCGGCCGCAACGTGTGTACGGCGGGATTTGCCCCAGCCACAGAGGCCGTACGGCGGGGTTCGCCCCGGTGGTAGCCCCGCCGTCGGAGTCCCAACGGCCCGCCGCGGCTCACCTACTCGGTCCCCACAGGAAAATTTTCTTGTTTTCTACTGAATTTTCGCTTTTTCTTTCTCTCTCTTTGCTACCATAGCTTATCATATTCATCCGCTCCCCGGATGCCACCATCATCTGACACCGAAAAAGGAGGACATTCCCATGTCGGTTACCCCTATCAACCATCAGAATTTTGAAAACGAAGTTTACAATTCCACCCTCCCCGTGCTCATTGACTTTTGGGCGGAGTGGTGCGGCCCCTGCCGTCAGCTCTCCCCCGTGATTGACGAGCTTGCCACAGAGCTGGCGGGCAGAGTCAAGGTATGCAAGATCAATGTGGACGATTCGCCCCAGTTGGCGCAATTGTTTCACGTGTACAGCATCCCCACCCTGGTGGTGGTGGATCAAAAGGAAGTGGTGGCGACCAGTGTCGGCGTCAAGCCCAAAAAAGACATTCTCACCATGGTAGAGACCAAAATCTCCAGGTAAGCGCCCGCCGCATCCGTCACCTCGGGATGACAAAGCAGCACTTTTCACCCCGTACCCCCCGGCAATCTCTGCAAAAACCTTCCTTATATTATATAGAGCGCGCACGGGTAGCGAGACCCGCCATCCGGTATGCCAAAACGGCGCTGCCCACCCCATGCCCCGGCATGAAAGGCGACGCTTTTTCTCCCCATACCCTGAAGATCCCTTCGCAAAAACTTTCCTTATATTATATAGGGGGCATATGGGTAGCGTGACCCGCTCTTCGGTAGGTACCCGGCGCTGCCCACCCCATGCCCACCCGGCATGTGAAAGCCGCACCGCTCCCCCCATTTGCCCGACAGGTCATCGCAAAAATTTTCCTTATATTATATAGGGCATCTGTGGGCAGCACACACGATTCCCCCCTCCGGCAACCCCCGCCCCGCCGTGCAGTATGTACGGCCTTTTTTTCCCCGGGCGGGCCCCCTTGGGGCGGCCCCCCTTTGGGGGCGCCCCCCCCCTTGTTGGGGCGGGGCCCCCTCAGTCGGAGAGCGCACAGACAGGGTTTACCACCGCCGGTGAGCGTATAGGCGCAGGTTTACCACCGCCGGTGAGCGTATAGGCACGGGTTTACCACTGCCGGTGAGCGTATAGGCACGGGTTTGCCCCTGCCGGTGAGCGTATAGGCACGGGTTTGCCCCCGCCGGAGAGCGTATAGGCACAGGTTTCCCCCTGCCGGTGAGCGTATAGGCACGGGTTTACCACTGCCAGTAAGCGTATAGGCACGGGTTTACCACCGCCGGTGAGCGTATAGGCACGGGTTTACCACCGCCGGTGAGCGTATAGGCACGGGTTTGCCCCTG
>Ga0265293_10013629_pt1 | contig 10506 bp, 11 predicted proteins | sample Munlanlewell138R_FD_192505 | JGI IMG/M metagenome (GOLD analysis project Ga0265293, IMG submission 192505) | Leachate microbial communities from a municipal landfill in Southern Ontario, Canada - Leachate well 138R | ecosystem: Engineered > Solid waste > Landfill > Unclassified | place: Canada... | reverse complement strand
AGCTGTCAGAATTCCTAACCCCTGAAAGTTCGGGAGCCTTTTGGCTCCCTTTTTTATTATTGATTTCAACACCTTAAAAACAACAATAACTAAAAGTTATCACTCCCATCAAAACAATACATTTGGTTTATCTTCCAAAAATTCATATGATGTACACATCAAATCGGCACACTACTCAAAGCGGCTAACTGGTAACACCAAGGAGGAAACCATGATCGCACCCACTCTGACATATATAATGCTGGCTATTTCCGGCCTGCTCAGCTCTGCTATCGCCTGGGATGATCTGCGCAAGGCCATTCGCAAACCGAAGACCAAAAAGTCGTGCTCCTGAGCACAGTGGCTGTCCCTGTCATAAAAGAAGACAGGCCACGCCGCTCGTTGCAGACGGGTACAACTCAGATGCCAAAAAGGGAGCTGCAAGCTCCCTTTTTAGTATTCCGGTGTTGAGCTTTATCGGCAACAGTATCAGCTACCGACTTCCACAATCTCAAAGCTATGGGTCATTTCAACACCTGCCCGCCCCAGCATAATAGAGGCAGAGCAGTATTTTTCTGCTGACATAGACACTGCGCGCTTGACGATAGACTCCTTCAGCCCCTGCCCCGACACGCGGAAATGCAGGTTGATACGAGTGAAAACTGCCGGCACAGCATCGGCGCGTTCCGCCTCGATCAAAGTCTCGCAGTCGATAACATTCTGACGGCCCTTCTTGAGGATATCCACCACATCGAAGCTGGCGCATCCGCCAACACCCAGCAGCAACATCTCCATGGGTCGCACACCCATGTTGCGACCACCGTGGTCTGGGGGACCATCCATCACCACAGCGTGCCCGCTGCCGGACTCACCGACGAACATTGCATCGCCCACCCACTTTATTCGTGCTTTCATAGTGTTCTCATCTGTATAAGGCTATCGATTGATGGATTATCTTACCTGGGAGCAAACAGCTCGCGCAGTTTCTCTCCGGGCTCCGCCGCACGCATAAAGGCTTCACCAACCAGGAAACCATAGACGTCCCGCGCCAGCATCGCTTCGACGTCGGCACGCGTATGGATACCACTTTCAGTGATCACCAGACGATCATCGGGAATCCGCTCCAGCAAACCAAAGGTCGTCTCAAGAGTCGTATTGAAGGTGTGCAAGTCGCGGTTATTGATACCAATCAACGGGGTGTCGAGGGCCAGCGCCCGCTCAAGCTCCTCACCGTCATGCACTTCCACCAATACCGCCAGCCCCAGCTCCCGGGCCAAATCGTGGAGTGACTCCAGTGCTACTTGATCAAGCGCGGCGACAATCAGCAGGATGCAGTCCGCCCCGATAGCTCGTGCCTCGCGAACCTGATAGGCATCGACAGTAAAGTCCTTGCGCAGCACCGGCAGGTTACAAGCCTCGCGCGCTTGCACCAGATAGTCGTTACAGCCCTGAAAAAAGTCCCGGTCGGTGAGTACAGACAAGCACGCTGCACCCCCTGTTTCGTAACTGGCGGCGATGGCAGCGGGATCGAAATCAGGACGGATCACCCCCTTGCTGGGAGAGGCTTTCTTGACCTCGGCAATCACCGCCGGACGACCGACTGTGGCGCGCTGGCGCAACGCGGCGACAAAATCCCGCGGCGGTGTCTGAGCCGCGATCAGTTCGTCGAGCTGAGCGATACTCCGCTGTCGCCGGGCCTCGGCTACCTCCTCTACCTTGCGGTCGAGGATACGGCGCAAAATGGTCGACGCACCACCCTGGGTGACGCCAGGCGATTGATCACTCATTCAAGATCCCCCAAACAATCAGTGAACATGGCCAGCTCGGTAAGCTTTTCCAACGCTAAACCGCTCGCAATAATGTCCTGGGCCATCACTACGCCTTCGGCCAAATCGCTGGCCACCCCGGACACATAGATAGCAGCCCCGGCATTGAGGGCAATCATATCCGCCGCCTTGGTACCGGCCTCAGTGGCACGCTTGCCGAGGGCATCGCGAACCAGCGCCAGTGACGCCGCTGGACCATCCACGGTCAACCCCACCAGACTCTGGCTCTTCAGTCCAACATCTTCCGGCAGCACTTCGTATTCCCGTATCTCGCCATGACGCAATTCCGCCACCTGGGTGGCCGATGCCAGGCTGAACTCATCGAGGCCATCGCGGGAGTGGACCACCAGGACATGCTCACTGCCCAGTCTCTGCAGCACCTCCGCCAGCGGTCTGCACAAGGCACCGTTGAACACACCTACCACCTGGCGTTTGACACCAGCCGGGTTGGTCAGCGGACCGAGCATATTGAACAGGGTTCGCAGCCCCAGCTCGCGGCGCGGGCCAGCGGTGTAGCGCATCGCTTTGTGGTGCACCTGCGCGAACATAAAACCGACCCCTATCTCTTCGATGCAGCGCACCACTTGAGCAGGAGCGAGATCGAGGCGAATCCCGGCTGCTTCCAGCAGATCAGCACTGCCCGTCTTGCCGGATACAGCGCGGTTGCCGTGCTTGGCCACCCGAGCGCCCGCGGTGGCAATCACGAATGACGATGCCGTGGACACATTGAAGATATTGGCACCATCACCACCGGTACCGACGATATCCACCACGCACTCGAGACTGCTCAGCTCGACCTTGTCGGCCAGCTCGCGCATGATTGATACAGCACCCGTAATCTCGTCGATGGTTTCACTTTTCATGCGCAGTGCTACCAGGAAGGCACCAATCTGTGCATCGGTGCACTGGCCGGTCATGATCTCGCGCATGACATCCTGCATCTCTGCCGTGGTCAGATCCAGCTGATCCACTACCCGGCTGAGCGCCTCTCGAATATTCATCGCTGCACTCCTTCTGGCGCGTGAAGAAAGTTGTCCAGCAATGCATGGCCGTGCTGGGTAAGAATAGACTCGGGATGGAACTGGACCCCCTCCACCGCCAGTTCGCGGTGACGAATCCCCATGATTTCGTCGATTTCACCGGCTTCTGTCAGGGTCCAGGCAGTAATTTCCAGACTATCCGGCAAGCTGTCCTTTTCTATCACCAGGGAGTGATAGCGGGTGGCGGTAAAAGGATTGTCCAGCCCCTTGAAGACACCGGAGCCAGCGTGATGGATAGGCGATGTCTTGCCGTGCATTACCTGCCGCGCCCGCACCACCCGCCCGCCGAAGGCCTGGCCGATGCTCTGATGTCCCAGACAGATGCCGAGCAGCGGAATACGACCAGCAAAATGACGGATGGCCGCCACTGAAATGCCGGCCTCATCAGGAGTACAAGGACCGGGGGATATCACGATACGCTCGGGGGCCAGCGCCTCGATCTCCTCCAGAGTGATCTCGTCGTTGCGATGCACCAGCACCTCCGCACCCAGCTCGCCGAGATACTGGACTACGTTGTAGGTGAAGGAGTCGTAGTTGTCGATCATGAGGACTTTGGGCATCACAATCTCTTCGCTTTCATGAAGTTATTCATACCGACATTCGACATATACAGATTCACTCGCAGACACACTCAAGTTCTATGAGACAGGACGTGAAAGTCTATAATAGTCCTCTCACCCTGTAGCCGGGAGCAGCGGCAACACATCATCGCTCCACCGATAAAGGGTCAAGGATAAAAACCATTGAGCTGCCCTGCAAAGCCATCTTCGAAGCCTGCTCCGCCTTGGCTTTGAGCAGGCAGAGCATTCTAACACAGGCTCCGCGATCCTTTACGGCAGCCAGCCGCGCAAGCTGGCAGCAATCAGAACTCTTGCGCCGTAGGCCTGAAGATAATCTCACTGATGCCAACGTCTTCCGGCTCATTGATGGCAAAGGCAACCATACGAGCAAAGGTCTCGGCGGGTACCGCCACCTGTGCCGCGAACTCTTTCATCGCCTCTCGCACATCCTGCTCACTGATGTGATCGGCAAGCTCTGTATCGACTGCACCTGGAGAGATTACCGTGGTGCGAATATTGTAAGGGGCCATTTCTGCCCTCAACCCTTCCGAGAGAGCGCCTACACCGAATTTAGTCGCAGCATACACGGCACCGCCATTGAGGACTTTATGGCCGGCAACCGACGAAAGGTTGATGATATGACCCGACTTCTGCGCCTGCATATGAGGAAGTGCAGCAGCGATACCATAGAGCACGCCTTTGAGGTTGACGTCGATCATCTGGTCCCACTCGTCCACCTTCAAACGCTCCATGGGAGAGAGAGGCATCACCCCGGCGTTGTTGATGAGTACATCGATGCGCCCATACGTCGCAACAGCGGTATCTACCAACTTGCTTAGATCTTCTCGTTTGGTCACATCGGTAACCACAGCGGTGGCCTTGCCGCCTGCGGCGGTGATCTCGCTCACCAGAGAAGTGAGCCGATCGCCACGACGCGCCCCCAGAACAACGCTGGCCTTCCTGGCTGCTAGGTGACGCGCAGCTGCAGCTCCCATGCCGCTCGATGCGCCAGTGATAACAATTACTTTGCCTGCAATATTGTCAGTCATATCATTGCTCCGTCTGATTAGGTTTGAGTAGCTGTGCGACAAACTATACGCTCCCACCCAGCGGGGGAACCTGCCTTTTTAGGGCCCCGCTGGGCAATCTCAATAAAGCGCTGACTCGCCCGTCTGGATTATGACATGTGGCAAAAGTAGTACTGAGTCGTTTCATCGACCTGGTCGGCAGCGTCTTGCTGATAAACCCGGCCCGCTCGGTAGCCACTGCCGCGGTGCTCCCCTGAGCTGCGGAAACTTCTCCTGCGAAAAAAATTGCGCATTGTCAAAGCAGAGTCTAGCGTTACTGGGGTAGCAGCCGAGGACGGCCGGTATGACAAAGGTTCTTTTTTTGGTGTCCAGGCCTGGCCTGGGACATATCCGTTGTGCTGAATCTATCGGTGCGGCCCTTGCCCGAATACAGCCTCAATCAGATAGCCACCAGAAAGATGCTTTTGAAACAGATATGCTGGACATCCACGACCTGCTTGATGGTCGTGTAAGTGACGCAATCATTGACGGCTACCTGCGGATGACTCGCGAGCAGCCGGCCCTATACCAGCGACTCTACGACCTGGACCACAACCTGTACCGCCAGCTGTGCGGTGAAATCCCCGCCGATCGCGCCATCGCCGACTTCCTGACCGACCAGCAACGGCAGTGGTTTCCGGAGTTCGCAACCCGAGAATGGTATAGCCGCCCGCGCGTCAATTTCGACCAGGCACTGCTCAACACCCTGGTCAACGGCGTACGCCGAAGCTACACCATGCCCCCCAATCGCTACTTGATGCGCGGTTTGCTGCTGCTGATATACCGGGTACTGGCGCGGCGTTTGCGCGATGCTGTAAGCGAGCGCCAGGCGGACATTCTCGTTGCTACTCAAATGTATCCCAATGCGCTGTTGAGCCCTGCCCGCAAAACCGGTCAGCTGTGCCAACCGCTGATCGGCGTTATCACCGATTACGGGGTGCACGGCGTGTGGGTGCGCGCTGCCACCGATTATTACTGTGTGCCTCATACCCATACCGCCAGGCAGCTACACAGCAAAGGTGTACCGTGGGAGCGCATCCTCATCACCGGCATTCCGCTGATGCCCCACTTTGCTGAGCCCCACGATCAATGCGAGGTGCGCACACGCCTGGCGTTACCTCAACGCCCCACTGTGCTGGTCACTGGCGGCGAATACGCCTTGGGTACTCAGGAGGCGGTGCGGCGTCTGGTGCAGAGCGCCGAGGGCCCCATGGTGCTGGTCACCACTTCACGGCACAACAGCGGTAGCCGCGAGCTCGATGACTTGGCGCGGGCCTGGCCGCAGCGGCTGCGGGTTTGCTCGTGGAGTGATCACATGCCCTTGCTGATGAGTGCTGCCGACGTGGTGGTAGGCAAAGCCGGCGGCCTTACTATCAGTGAATCCCTGGCCTGCGGACGCCCGTTTATCGCCACCTGTTCCCTGGGTGGTCAGGAGGGCCACAACGTGCATTTTCTCGAACAACAAGGCGTAGGGCTGCGGCTTGATCCTGAACAGCTAACAGCCTTTCTAAACAATTTGTTTTCCGCGCCCGCCGAGCTGCACGCCTGGCAAGCTCGGGCCGCTACCATCGGACGCCGCCACGCAGCCCGGGCGATAGCTGAACTGGTAAGCCGTTGCGCAGCCAACCCACCGCGACGGGGTGAAGGCCATGCTTACCCGAACTGATAGCGCTGCGCGGACAGGCGTACTAAAGCACCTGTTCAATGCCTACGACAGAGCCTGGCGCAGACGGCACGGCGTCCACCGTTTTGACAAGATCATCAGCCTCGCTATCGAGCCTTATCGTGGGCAGCCGCGCATTCTTGCCGACGGTACCCACCTGGAGCCCGGTGACTCACTGGCCATTATCCATTTCAATCACGATGGCTTCAGTACTGACTCAAATCGAGTACGTGCCGCCCTCCAGTTTCGCCGCGACCTCGCCAGCTCCCTGCGCCGCCTTGCAAAACGTCTTGAAAGTGACACTCACCTGCAGGCCGTAAAAGCACTTTACGGCGAAAGCTGGCTCCCTCCCCACGGGAGCAAGGTGGGCTTTATAGTGGAACCCCTGCCGAAAACCTGGCGTACGCGCCTACAGCACTGCTATGTACGCTTGTTGCTGCGGATACAGTTTCCCCATCTGGCGCGCCGCGGCCACGACACCTGGCTGCATGCCTATTGGCTGACTCGCAGCCAGTGGCAGCTGCTGCCGCAACGACTCGATGATGACCGAGAAAATCGTGACAGCAAAGAGAATGATGACGACACTGAGACAGATTGCCGGGCAGCGGATCTGCCTGACCTTTGATGACGGCCCCCACCCCGACTACACACCATCAGTGTTGGACCTGCTGGGCAGCTACGGCTGCAGGGCTACCTTCTTCCTGCTCGGCGACAGCGCTCTCCGCTATCCCCACCTGGTGCAGCGCATAAGTCGCGAAGGCCACAGCTTGGGAAACCACACCTTTAGCCATCCGCGGCTGCAATACCGCCAGGGCGAGCAGGGCACCGCGCAAATTCTGCGCTGCCAACAGGTACTGGAGCAGCTGGCCGGCCAGCGACCGCGCTGGTTCCGCCCCCCCTATGGGCGGCTGACACCTGGCCTGGCGCAAGCAGCGACGCAACTGGGGCTGACTACTGTATTGTGGAGTCGCAGTGCCATCGACTGGGGTCCCCTGGGTACTCAGCGGGGTATTGCGCGGCGACTGCGCAGGGCAACTGCCGGTGATATTCTCTTGCTCCACGACGCTCCCCGCCGCCACAATCACCCACAGTATATGCTGACGGCGCTACCCAATCTGCTGGCACGGCTTGAGCACGACGGCATCGCGGCCATTGGTCTCGATGAGTACGCGCCCCTTGCCAGCGTCTGACTCATCAGGGCAAACCCGTCGCCAATCAGCCCTCGGGCATCACCATGGCCACGGCCCGGAAGATAGCCCTGGCCTTGTTCATCGTCTCTTTCCACTCCAGGGCCGGCACCGAGTCGGCGACAATACCGCCGCCGGCCTGTACATGGAGCTTGCCGTCCTTGATCACCGCCGTGCGGATGGCAATGGCGGTGTCCATATTGCCGTGCCAGCCGATGTAACCTACAGCACCCCCGTAGATGCCGCGCTTGACTGGCTCCAGCTCGTCGATAATCTCCATGGCGCGGATTTTCGGCGCTCCCGACAAGGTGCCCGCAGGTAGCGCAGAGCGCAGCACATCCAGAGCAGTGGTGCCTGGCCGGGCTTTGCCCACCACATTGGAAGTGATGTGCATGACGTGAGAAAAGCGCTCCACCACCATCTGCTCGGTAACGCGAACCCCACCGGTTTCGGAGACCCGACCCACATCGTTGCGCCCCAGATCAATCAGCATCAGATGCTCGGCGATCTCCTTGGGGTCCGCCAGCATTTCGCGCTCCATCTCCAGATCTTCGGCTTCAGTGCGACCGCGACGGCGGGTACCGGCGATGGGACGCACCGTCACTTCGCCATCTTCCAGGCGAGCGAGGATCTCCGGCGATGAGCCGGCGATATGAAAATCGTCGAGATCAAGAAAGAACAGATACGGCGACGGGTTGAGATTGCGCAGCGCGCGGTACAGGTTGAGCGGCTCGGCCGGGAATGACAAGCTCAGCCGCTGCGACGGTACCACCTGCATGATGTCGCCAGCCTGCGTGTACTCACGGATACGCTCCACTGCCGCCTCGTAGCCCGCCTGCCCCATACTGGACACAAAGGCGGTTTCCGGCACCCCGTCGCCGGCCAGGTTGATCGGCGGCAGGTCGGGGGTGGCCTGATGCAGGCGCTCTTCGATTTCGTCGAGGCGATGCTGCGCCTTGTCGAAACCCTGCGGGTCACTGGCCTCGGTGTGCACCACCAGGATGATCTTGCCCGCCAAGTTGTCGAACACCACCACCTCGTCAGACACCATCAACAGGATGTCCGGCACGCCCAACTCATCCGGCGGTGTGCTGTGGCGCAGTCTCGGCTCCACATAACGCACTGTGTCGTAACCGAAATAGCCCACCAGACCGCCGCAAAAGCGTGGCAGATTGGGCTGTTCGACGACTGAAAAACGTCCCTGAAAGGCCTCAATAAAGGCCAGCGGATCCTCGCTGTGGTGACGCTCCACCACTTCGCCGTCAGTTTCGAGGGTGATGTCATTGCCACACACTCGCAGCAGAGTGCGACAGGGCAGACCGATTATCGAATAGCGGCCCCACTTTTCACCCCCCTGCACCGACTCGAACAGATAAGAGTAGGGCCCGCGGGCCAGTTTAAGGTAGGTGCTGACAGGGGTTTCCAGGTCGGCGAGGATTTCACGGGTAATGGCGAGGCGGCCGTCTCGTCCGGCGGCCAGTTCAGCAAACTGTTGTGAATTCATGATCAAGCCTTGCAGTAGTTGATGCCGCTACAGGAAGAAGTTGAGCGGCGGAACAAGCGAAAGCGCCCTGGCGGGCAGGAGAGTTCAGCAGTGACGCCATCGCCAACGGTTGCAGGCCTGAAACATCAGGTTCAGTGAGGTTGCTGTCATGGTGGTAATGCTCTGAAAGACCGGAACATTCTAGTGGATTTGGCGAAGGGTGGAAACTGTCGTCTCTACCAGCCCCCTATTATCTCGACCAATCCCCCACTGTCATCTCGACCAACCCCACACTGTCATCTCGACCAACGCGGAGAGATCCTACCCCGAGCTATCAGATCCCTCCACAAGGTCGGGATGACATTAAAAAGGCGGGATGACATTAAAAGCTGTGGGCAAGCTCACGCCGCATGCCATCGATCACGCCACGGTAGTCATCCGCACCAAAGATCGCCGAGCCAGCGACAAAGGTATCGGCCCCCGCAGCAGCGATTTCACCGATATTGGCCACTCCCACACCGCCATCAATCTCCAGCCGGATCGGCAGCCCAGAGGCATCAATGCGCGCCCGTGCCGCGCGCAATTTATCGAGGGTGGCAGGAATAAACTTCTGGCCGCCAAAGCCCGGGTTGACGGACATCAGCAGCAGCACATCGAGGCGCTCCATGACATAGTCGATGCAATCGAGCCCTGTCGCCGGGTTCAGCACCAGGCCGGCCTTGCAGCCCAGGTCGCGAATCAACTGTAAAGAGCGATCCACATGGCGGGAGGCCTCCGGGTGGAAGGTGATCCAGCTGGCGCCCGCATCGGCAAACATGCGGATCATGTCATCCACCGGCTCCACCATGAGATGCACATCAATGGGGGCGGTGACGCCGTGGTCGCGCAGCGCCTTGCACACCATCGGGCCGATGGTGAGATTGGGCACATAGTGATTGTCCATCACGTCGAAATGCACTACATCGGCGCCAGCGGCCAGTACAGCATCCACCTCCTCGCCTAGGCGGGCAAAGTTGGCGGACAGAATGGAGGGAGCAATCAAATAATCAGTCATGGCAGAGTCAGTGGATTGAAAGGTGTAACTATGCCCAAGGTACCGTTTCCGTTCAATGGGCCGCTGTCCTCTGGTATCCTAGCTGTATTGCAGCAAACACCCCGCCAGGATCGAGATATGCCTACCTACCGCTCTCACACCACCACCCAGGGTCGCAACATGGCCGGCGCCCGCGCCCTGTGGCGCGCCACTGGCATGAAGGACGAAGACTTCCACAAGCCTATTATTGCAGTGGCCAACTCCTTCACCCAGTTCGTCCCCGGCCATGTCCACCTCAAGGATATGGGCCAGCTGGTGGCGCGGGAGATCGAGAAAGCGGGCGGCGTCGCCAAAGAGTTCAACACCATCGCTGTGGATGACGGCATCGCCATGGGCCACGACGGCATGCTCTACTCGCTGCCGTCCCGCGACCTCATCGCCGACTCCGTTGAATACATGGTCAATGCCCACTGCGCCGACGCCATCGTGTGCATTTCCAACTGCGACAAGATCACTCCCGGCATGCTGATGGCTGCCTTGCGTCTCAACATCCCCGTCGTGTTTGTCTCCGGCGGGCCCATGGAAGCGGGCAAGACCAAACTGTCCGAGCATGGCCTCGACCTGGTCGACGCCATGGTCATCGCCGCTGACGATAGCGCCAGCGACGA